>Ga0100394_1004463_pt1 | contig 11414 bp, 10 predicted proteins | sample CryGeymeta201518_FD_81549 | JGI IMG/M metagenome (GOLD analysis project Ga0100394, IMG submission 81549) | Groundwater microbial communities from Crystal Geyser aquifers in Utah, USA - Crystal Geyser metaG 2015-18 | ecosystem: Environmental > Aquatic > Deep subsurface > Groundwater | place: USA... | reverse complement strand
AATAAATATTTTGGCTTGCTGCTTGCCAATGAAATATACAATTTAAATAAAGTTTTACACGAAGCAACGCCTCCCTTCACTGCTATTATTGGTGGTGCAAAAGTGTCTTCTAAAATTTCAATTATTAAAAACCTTTTAAATAAGGTGGACAATCTTATTATTGGTGGTGGTATGGCTTTCACTTTTATAAAAGCATTGGGAGGCAATGTTGGTAGTTCTTTGATAGAAGAAGATAAAATTGATATTGCTAAAAGTATTGTTCAGGAAGTAATGCTTAAAGGGGTTAATTTATATCTGCCAACAGATGCAGTTGTCGCTGGAGCTTTCTCAAATGAGGTGCCTTTTAAAACCGTTCCTGCTGATAAAATTGAAGATGGATTTATGGGACTTGATATTGGCAAAAGAACTTGTCGCAGATATGCAGAAATAATTACTCATTCTTCCACTATTTTATGGAATGGTCCAATGGGGGTTTTTGAAATGTCTAACTTTAAACAAGGTACTAAGTCGGTAGCTATTGCCGTTTCGAGTGCTACCATTAGCGGCTCCTTTTCTCTAATTGGTGGTGGAGACTCTGTAGCTGCCATTAACGAGTATAATCTTACCGACCAAATTAGTTATGTTTCTACAGGTGGTGGTGCTATGCTCGAATATATCGAGGGTAAAGAATTACCAGGCGTTAAAGCACTGTTGGATTAAAGAGTTTTGCAGCAAAATATGCTATTGTATTTAATGTTTCTTCGGGTGCTTCCAAATAACCCATGTGTCCTATATTGAGGAAAAGCGATTCTGCATGTTTTGGTAAAATCAATTGTTCCGTTACTTTTGTTAATGGAATGCGGCTATCTTGCTTGCCAGCAATAAATAATATTGGTATATTGGTCTTGGATAAAAAATCATACTTATCTGTTCTTTGTCGCATTCCTTCTAATGAAGCAATAATGCTTTTTTTGGTTAAAAAGCTTTTGGCTTCAGCCTTAAGTGCTTCTATTTCTGTCTGCAAACGCTGTTTATTAGATGGAGCAAACAAGTCGGGTATAAATTGATTAATAAAATCAAGATGGTTTTGTTTTACAACTTCTATTGTCCTTGCTCGGTTTACTTTTACTTCGGGCGAATCGGCTGCTGCTTGAGAATGGAATAAACAAAGACCTTTCACTTTTTCGGGATACTTTTCAGCATAACTCAACGACACATAACCACCCATAGAATGCCCAACTATCATAAAAGAATCTATCTGCAACTTTTTAATAACACTGTCAATAGCATCTGCCATATCTTCCATTAAATGGAATTTTCCCATACACTTGCTTTTGCCGTGTCCGGGTAAATCTATGCGAATGATTCTATACTTTTTAGAAAGTGCTTCTGAAAATTTATTCCATATCGTAAGCGATTCGGTGAAACCATGGATTAAAACAATGGCTTTCCCTTTGCCTTGGTCTTTGTAATTTAAATACATTTTAATTTTTATATATTATACAATGATAAAATCTCTTTTTAGCATTCAAAATCTTACAAGCAATCCTAAACTTGATACAAATCCTGTATATTCAAGGTTTATAGTCTGAGGATTATAATAAAGGTTTGCCATAAAGGGATCTGAATTATTTATATTTGATTTATACTTAATTGCAGTGTAACTCGAATGTAGATTAAAGCCAAAATGCTTATTAAAAAAATGATTCCAACCCAAAGCTGTTTGAAAACCAAAACCATTGCTGGTAATTTCATAAGGGAAATGAGATTGATTTTTAATAGCAAGCCATGAATAAACAGGCAATATTTCTAAATATAAATTATTCTGATTTTTATTAAGAAACTTAAATTTTACAGAAATACAGATGTTTGATGACGAAACTGTATTAAAAGACTCAACTGTATCGGAGGAAGAATTATGTTGATTTATAAATCCATTGTGTTCAAATGAAAAGCCCATTGCTAATCTTTTAAAAATAGAATAATCAACATACAATTTAACATTATCGCCTGCATCATTAATTGTTGAAAACATTGGTAATAAATAGGTATCATTATATTTAATTTGATATTTACAAAAACCAATATTGGCACCTATATTAAATTTATATGGATTGTTGGTTGGCTTTTCTTTTTTTTCTTGGCTAAAAGCACTTAGGTATATAAACCAAAGAATTATTAAAAACTTAAATTTTATCATTATTTTTAATTGGTTTAATTTTATGTATCGAAATTAATAAAAGGTTTTGAAAATAACAAAAATACTTTTTAAGTAAGAAGGTTAAAATCTTTGGGTTTGTTTTAATTATAAATATTGATTTACAAAATCAATTTTGTTCAAATCGCCAATAAAAACGAAGCTTTTGGGTTTTCATAGTTTATATTTTGGGATGTTTGGTTTGTCTATTTGTCAACAAGTTTAATGTAATTCTTTTTCAGGACAAGACATTTTCTATTTAAATGCGATTATTTTTAACTTTGTAAAATATTTCACTAATTAAAAAAAAACAATGAAAAAAATAGTAATATTAGTTTTAATTTCCCTTATTTTTTTATCTTTCACCAACATTTCGAATGCAGGAAACCCAAACAATAAAAAGAAACCTAAAAATATCATACTTCTCATTGGAGATGGGATGGGTTACAATCAGATAAAATCCTGCGATTATTACTATGACCAAATACAAGCTTATGAAAAATGGGAAAATCATTATTGGGTAAGCACTTATCCTTATGGTTCGTCTTATAATTCTGACTCTGTGTGGACATTTTATAATTATGTAAAAAGTCGTTATACCGATTCAGCACCAGCCGCCACAGCCATGGCAACGGGTGTAAAAACTTACGATGATGTGATTGGACTTGATCATTTATATTTAAAAGTAGAAAATGTTTGCGAATTAGCTAAGAAAAACAATAAAAGTACGGGGGTAATTACCACTGTTCCTATTCCACACGCAACCCCTGCTGGTTTTTTAGCTCACATTGTTAATAGAAACTATTATCATTCCATTCTAACACAAATGCTTATTGATAGCAAAGCCGATGTTGTTATGGGATGTGGCAATCCTGATTTCGATAACAATGGTAAACCTACTACCAAAGAATCTGATAGATATATTTATTCCAGTATTTGGAAAGATATTAAAAATGAAAGTCTGGAGTTTACCGATGAAACTGGTGTAAAAAGGACAATAAGTAGTTGCGATGCTGATAATACGCCTGATAAATGGTTTTTATGTGAAAGATTTTCAACGTTCGACAGCATTGCCAAAGGATTATTTATACCAAAAAGATTGCTTGGCATTCCTCAAGTATTTGAAACCCTTCAACAAGAAAGAGATAAGAAGAGTGAAGAATTAAAACCTTATGATACGCCTTTTAATTCAAATATTCCTTCGCTTTCAACTATGGTTGGTGCAGGTTTAAATGTTTTACAAAAAAACAACAATGGTTTCTTTGTGATGATAGAAGGAGGTGCTATTGATTGGGCTTGTCATGGAGGAGATGCTGTTCGTTTGATAGAAGAGGTCAATGAATTTAATAATGCCGTTGCCACAGTTATTGACTGGGTTAATAAAAACAGCAATTGGGACGAAACATTAGTTATCGTAGTAGCTGACCACGAAACTGGTTTTTTAACTGGTAAAAATATCAACGAAAAAAATTATAAAACAGAAAAGCTGCAACTCGAAAATAATGGCAAACTAAATATGCCTGGTATGGTATTCAACACGGGGAGTAAGACCAAAAGCTATTACTCTCATTCCAATTCATTAATACCAATATTTATCAAAGGAAACGGAAGCGAAGTGTTCACGAAATATATAGATGAATCTGATTTGGTTAGAGGCAAATATATGCAAAACAATGAAATAGGATTAGCTTTAAAAGAATTACTAAACTAAATCGAAATTTTATAAATTTGGGTTAATCCTTTTTTTGAGGTGCTTTTTTAATTTTTTTTGTGCAACTTTGAGAAAATTTTGTGCAACTTTGTGTAATAGCTATACCACAAAGAGCCGTAAAGAAACCTCAAAAATCACAAAGACTCATAATTGAACAAACAGGTTAATCCTTTTTTTGAGGTGCTTTTTTAATTTTTTTTGTGCAACTTTGAGAAAATTTTGTGCAACTTTGTGTAATAGCTATACCATAAAGAGCCGTAAAGAAACCTCAAAAATCACAAAGACCTATGATTGAAAAAACCGAAAACGAACTATCAAATACTATTATTGGGTGTGCTATTGAAGTTCATAAACAATTAGGACCCGGTTTATTAGAATCGGCTTATCAGGAATGTTTGTTTTATGAGCTTGTTAACAAAGGATTGACTGTAATAAAAGAAAAACCTATGCCCATCATTTATAAAGATGTAAAACTTGATCATGGATATAGAATTGATTTACTCGTAAATAATAAGGTGGTAATAGAGATTAAAACTGACGAGGTATTTACAGATGTCCATACTGCACAAGTTTTGACTTATCTTAAATTAGGTAATTATAAACTCGGTCTATTACTTAATTTTTATGTTACAACTCTTAAAACAGGAATAAAACGAGTTATCAATTAAAATAGTAGCACAAAAAAGAATTAACCTATATTTGCATTTTATTGATATGCTTTGAAAAGAACAATCATCATACTAATCCTTTTACCTTTTCTGTATTTAAACATCGGATTTTATCCATTTTTCCTACTAAAACAGCAATTGATTAAAAAGGAAATCAAGCTAAAATTGAAAGGGAGCATTCCTAATAATGAATTAACAACATTAATATTCGATAAAGCTACTTATACATCTATAAAGTGGATCAATAAAAAAGAATTTTCTTTTAATGACCACATGTATGATGTTGTCAAAATTGAAAACATCAATAATAATAACATCAAGGTAATTTGTATTGATGATATAAAAGAGAAATTATTATTTATACAATTAGATAAACTCACTAAAACCAGCAAAAAAAGTAAACAGAACAAAGAATTCTTTTTATCTAAATTGCTTATCAAGGATTATATGCCAACTAATAAATTAATTGTAGAGCGTTTTTATAAAATAATTAATCGCTTTAGCCTAATAAAAGACTTTTACAACTCTTTTGAAACGGAAAAACCCAGTCCTCCTCCTAAATTCTGTTAATAATTTCTTTTAAGTGTTTAATAAATATTAATCCCATTAGGTTTAAAACCTCTGGTATTTTATTATTACACCCAATTTAATATTTGTTTGCTTATTGTTGTTTAGAAACAACTTTGAGGAAACGAAAAACATATTTATAAATTCAAATAATCGTAAAAAGATGAAAAAAACAATACTTTTCTTTTTAATATTTACAAGCGTTATATCAATAAATAAAGCTCAAACCATATCGGTAATAGATAAAACAACCTTGCAAACCATTCCAAATATTACCATTACTGATTTGATTTCAAACAAAACCATTGTAACAAATGCAAAAGGTCAGGTTGATATAAGCCCTTTTAAACATTCTGACAGCATAAAAATTAGTTATGTGGGTTATCAAACAATGGTATTAAGTTATCAACAAATCATTGCCAATAAAAACAAAGTGATGATGAGCGAAAAACTATATTCATTAGGCGAAATCGTAATATCTGCCAACCGATTTGAGGAGAAAAAAGAAGATATTCCTTCGCAAATGCAATTAATAAAATCAAAGGAACTTACTTTTATGAATCAACCAACTACTGCTGATATTATTACACAATCGGGAAACATACTTGTTCAAAAAAGCCAAATGGGTGGTGGGAGTCCAATTATTCGTGGTTTTGAAGCGAATAAAGTTTTGATGGTAATTGATGGTGTTAGGATGAACAATGCAATATATCGTGTAGGTCATCTTCAAAATATCATCACCATTAATAATTCTGTTTTAGACAAGGTAGAAGTAATTTTTGGACCTGGCTCCGTAGTTTATGGTAGTGATGCTTTGGGTGGTGTAATGCACTTTTATACCCAAAACCCTGTTTTGTCATCAGAAGTTGGTAAAACCAATATAAGTGCAAATGCATTTACTAGGTATTCAACCGCTTCAAACGAAAGTACTTCTAATATAACGTTTAATATTGGTGGACAAAAAGTCGCATCTCTCACAAGTATCTCTTATTCTAAGTTTGGCGATTTACGCCAAGGCAATATTCGCAACCCCTTTTATGGTGATTGGGGAAAGTGCAATTTTTATGTGAAACGTTTTGATAACAAAGATAGTATGTTGGTTAATGACAATGTGAACATACAAAAGAACTCAGGTTATAGCCAGATTGATTTGTTTGAAAAGATTTTGTTTAAACAAACCGATTTTCTTTCTCATTTAATAAACATACAATATTCTACTTCATCAGATATTCCTCGTTACGACCGACTAACAGAGATGTCGGGAGGTAAACCAAAATATGGTGAATGGTATTATGGACCACAAAAACGCTTACTTGCTGCTTATAACCTAAACTATAAAAGGCAAAGTCTTGTAATGGATAACCTAAACCTTATTTTATCATACCAAGATATTGAAGAAAGCCGTTACGACCGCAAATTTAAAAAGAACTTTAAAAACTGTCGCATCGAACAAGTAAATGTAATGGCTTTGAACTTGGATGTGGAGAAAAAAATAAAGAAAAATGAACTCAGATACGGGCTTGAGGGAACCTACAATAAAGTAAATTCCTCTGCACACATTCAAGACATCATTGCTGATACTACCGCCTCATTAGACACAAGGTATCCTGATGGCGGTTCTGATATGAAATCGTTTGCACTTTATTTAACACATACCTACGAATTGAATCCTAAATTTATTATTACAGATGGGATTCGCTATAGTTACGTTACATTGGATGCAACTTTTGAAGATACCACCTTCTATCATTTTCCTTTTAAAGAAGTAAGCCAGAAAAACAACGCATTAAATGGCAATTTAGGCGTTGTTTGTATGCCTGGTAGCGAATGGCGATTTGCACTTCTCGGTTCTACTGGGTTTCGAGCTCCTAATGTAGATGATTTGAGTAAAGTATTTGAAAGTGTTCCTGGCAACATCATTGTACCAAATCCTGATTTGAAACCAGAATATACTTATAATGGCGAAATAACTATAGGAAAAGGGTTTAATAATAGGATTAATATTGAAGGAGTTGGTTATTATACCATTTATAAAAATGCTATCACCACAAAACCTGTAAAATTTAACGGAAAAGATAGCATAATGTATGACGGTCAATTGAGTCAAGTAACGAGCAATGTAAATGCACTCGAAGCTTATATATATGGGACAAGTATAAATTTAAAAGCAGATATTACTGATAATTTTTCTATTGCAAGTTCTTTAAATTATACTTATGGAAGAATTAAAACGGATACCACGGCTTATCAATTGGATCATATTCCTCCTGTTTTTGGAAAAACCTCCTTCAACTTAAATTTAAATAAATTCAGATGCGAATTTTTTGTGATGTATAATGGCTGGAAGCGAGAAAAAGATTATAATAAATATGGAGAAGACAACTTTAAAAGCGCAACACCCAATGGGATGCCCGCTTGGTTTACTTTAAATCTTCGGACTGCATATCAATTTAACAAACACATTCAGCTACAAGCTGGATTAGAAAACCTATTAAATCAAAATTATCGCGTTTTTGCTTCAGGCATTGGAGCACCAGGACGCAATTTGTTTGTAACACTTAGGGGAAACTTCTAATAAGAATAGCGATGCTTTGTTGAAAAGCATCGCTATTTTAAATTTTTTTGCCCACTTTGTAGTATCAAAATTAAGTATTGCTAAAAATTTATAATTAACCTCTAACATGATGTATAAAATACAAATGTTTGCCTGGTTTTGTTGATGCTGATCGAATAAGTATAAGGATAATATTATAGCAAACCTAATTCGAGCATTGCTGCTTCTGATATCATATCTTTATCCCAAGGCGGCTCAAACGTTAAATCAATCTCAACGTCCGAAATGCCTTCAATTAATTTAACTGCATCGCGAACTTCTGTAGGCATTGTTTCTGCAATTGGACAATTGGGGGAAGTTAAGGTCATTTTGATATATGCCTTCTTATTTTCATCGACTTTAATTTCATATATCAACCCCAAATCATAAATATTTACAGGTATTTCGGGATCGAAAATTGTTTTTAAGGTATCTACAATCTTACTTTCTAGGGCAAGGTAATTATTTTGATTTTCCATAACTTAATTATTTAGACATTTTTGTTTTAAAAGCCAATGCATAAAGCTTCATTTGCTTAATCATTGCTGTTAAACCATTGGCGCGAGTAGGAGAAAGATGCTCTTTTAAACCTATTTTTTCAACAAAATCGAGCTTTGAATTCAAAACATCATCGGGTGTTTGATTTGACAAAGCGCGAATTAGCAAACCAACAATTCCTTTGGTGATAATAGCATCGCTATCGGCTTTAAAAATAATTTTATCACCCTCCAGTTCGGCATTTAACCATACCTGCGATTGGCATCCTTCTATTAGATTGCTTTTAGTTTTATATTTTTCATCAATAAGAGGTAAGGTTTTACCAAATTCAATGATGTAACTATACTTATCCATCCAATCGTCAAAGTTAGAAAACTCTTCAACGATTTCATTTTCTATTTCTTCTATTTTCATTTTCTATTTCTTTAAATTAATCGATTAAAAGACAAGCACCAATTTAGCTAAACATTTCTATTACTTTTTGTAAGGATTTAATCATCCCATCAATTTCTTCTTTGGTATTATATAAAGCAAAAGAGGCACGAATGGTTCCGGGTATGCCATACCAATCCATAATAGGTTGTGCACAATGATGACCCGTCCGCACAGCCACGCCTAATTTATCTAATATAGTGCCAGCATCATAAGGATGAATATTTTCGAGTAAAAAAGAAATAACAGCCGCTTTTTCTTTGGCTGTTCCGTAAATTTTTAAACCATTTATATTCAATAATTGATTGGTAGCATAGTGTAAGAGTTCAGCTTCATACAAAGCAATATTAAACAATCCAATAGAAGAAACATAATCTAAAGCTGCTTTAAGGGCAATACCATCGGCAATATTGGGTGTACCTGCTTCAAATTTGAAAGGCAAACTACTGTATTCTGTTTTTTCGAATGTAACTTTGCGAATCATTTCGCCTCCACCTTGGTAGGGAGGCATTTCTTCTAAAAGCTTTTCTTTGCCATACAATACTCCAATGCCTGTTGGTCCATACACTTTATGCCCAGAGAAACAATAAAAGTCGCAATCCAATTCTTTTACATCTACTTTGAGATGAGAAACTGCTTGTGCTCCATCAATTAATACTGGAATATTGTATTTATGAGCAATATCAATTAATCTTTTGATGGGGTTGATAGTTCCCAGTGCATTGGAAACATGGGTGATTGCCAAGAGTTTTGTTTTATCAGTAAAACGTTTTTCAATATCGGTTAAATTTAATTCACCGGTATCAGTGATAGGAATCACCGCTAATTTGGCTTCTTTTTCTTCGCAAATTATTTGCCAGGGAACAATATTCGAATGATGTTCCATCCCTGATAGCAATATTTCATCACCTTGCTTCAAGTATTTTTTCCCAAAAGAAGAGGCGACGAGGTTAATAGATTCGGTGGCACCACGGGTAAAAATAATTTCGTAGTCGTGTTCGGCATTGATAAAAGTTTTCACAGCTTTACGCGATTCTTCGTAAGCTTGCGTACCCATTTGACTTAAATAATGCACTCCTCTGTGAATATTGGCATTGTCTTGTTCGTAATATTTGCTAATGGCATCAATTACCACTTGCGGTTTTTGGGTAGTAGCAGCATTGTCAAAATAAACCAAAGGACGATTATAAACGGTTCTTTTGAGTATAGGAAAATCCTGTCTAATTTTATTTATATCGAACATATTCGCTTATAGTTTACTTAAATCAATATTAAACTGTGTGGGCGACTTGGAGTGACAATGCATAACGCATTGGTCGCAAACTGAAAGTTCGCCTCTCAGGCGTTTAGAAACCATATTACCCAAACGTACCCTTAGTGCTTCGATAGGAATTTTATTAATTACCTCATCCGCAAAAGCATACATCAACAACATTCTTGCACAATCTTCGCCCAAGCCACGCGACCGAAGATAAAACATGGCTTCATTATCTAATTGCCCCACGGTAGCTCCATGGCTGCACTTTACATCATCGGCATATATTTCTAAATGCGGCTTGGTATTGATGGTCGCTTCATCGGTTAGCAAAATATTTTTATTTGCTTGAAAAGCATTTGTTTTTTGAGCATCTCTTCGCACCATAACTTTGCCACTGAATACTGCTTTGGCTTTATCATCAAGAATGCCTTTATACAACTCTTTACTATTGCTATTGGGAAGTAGATGGTCTACAAACGTATGATTATCGACAAACTGGGTTTTGTCTGCCAAATAAATTCCATATAAATTGGCTTCGCAACCTTCTCCGTTTAACGAAATATCAAGGTCGTTTCTAATAAAGCCTGAGTTTAAAGTAAGCACATTAGAGGTAAGCATCGCATAATTCTTTTGCTCCACAAAAGTAGTATTAAGTAGCGTTGAGTTTTTACCTTTATTTTGCACCCGAATGTGGTTTAATTGGGCATTCTCATCAATTAGAATTTCGGTTACCGCATTTGAGAAACTATTCGTTTGCGTAAGCGAGTGGTCGCAGGAAACCAAAGTAATGCTGCTGTTTTTTTCAACTATAAACAAGTTTCTAGGTTGCACAAACACCTCTTCGGTAGTATTGATGATGTTAATAATTTGAATGGCTTGCTCAACTATTATATTTTGTGGCACATAAATAAAAATGCCATCTTGAGCAAAAGCGGTATTGAGCGCAACAAAACCATTTTTATCATTCTTGGCATATTTATTAAAATGTTTTTCAATAATTTCGGGATATTCTTCAAGGGCTTTTTCGAAACTGCCGATAATAGTCCCATTATCAAGTTTTGTTAATGGAGTATGCTTATAGATATATCTCCCATTGAAAAGTACTACCACAAAGGTATCTAAATCGGGTACTTCACACTGAAAAATACTTTCTATATCAACATCTATTGGTTTTGTTTGTAAATGATGTTGGTATTCTGCTTTTAAATAAGGCTCTATATTGGTTAAACGCCATTCTTCTAACTTGGTATGAGGAAAACCTATTTCATTGAATTTTGCAATGGCATTATTTTTAATATCAATCATTGACTTGCTGTTGTTTTTAAACAGCAATTGCTTGTTTTTTTCAAATAAGGCAAGCATTTTGTCCTTAAGGGAAATATCTATTGTAATTTGTTCCATACTTTTAATGATTAAATACTTGCATTGGCTTCTAACTCTTGTTTAATCCAATCGTACCCTTTTTCTTCCAATTCAATGGCAAGGTGTTTGTCGCCCGATTTCACAATTTT
>Ga0100394_1004452_pt1 | contig 11432 bp, 4 predicted proteins | sample CryGeymeta201518_FD_81549 | JGI IMG/M metagenome (GOLD analysis project Ga0100394, IMG submission 81549) | Groundwater microbial communities from Crystal Geyser aquifers in Utah, USA - Crystal Geyser metaG 2015-18 | ecosystem: Environmental > Aquatic > Deep subsurface > Groundwater | place: USA... | reverse complement strand
GCCGTAGCTTAAGAACGGAAGCGGAATACCGGAAATCGGCATCATGCGCACGGTCATGCCCACGTTCACCACCGCCTGAAAGGCAATCAAAGACACGATCCCGGCCCCCATGAGCGTGCCCAGAGGATTCTCATTTTCGCCCGTAATAGCGACACCGCGCACCAGCACGAGGAGATAGAGCATCAGCACCACCACTGACCCCGCGAATCCTGTCTCCTCCCCAACGATGGTGAATATGAAGTCCGTATGCTGTTCCGGGATGAAGTTCAGCTTGTTCTGAGTTCCGTTGAACAGCCCCTTCCCCCAGAGCCGACCCGATCCAATGGCAATCTGAGACTGGATAACATGATAACCGGCGTCCAGCGGTGAAAGGTCGGGATTCAAAAACGCGGTCAGACGCTCTTTCTGGTAGTCCCTGACAAAACCCATGGCCCAGGCGAGAGAGAAGAGAAGAACGCACCCCCCCAGCACCGACACGATATGACGCATCCGTGCCCCGGCGGCAAAAACTATCCCCAGCCATAGCGCGAAGAAGACAAGTGCTGTTCCCAGATCCGGTTGTATGAGGACGAGGAGCATGGGGGGAGCGATGTAGAGCAGCGAGCGAATTACCGTTGGAAATTCATGCACGTGCTCTTGATGATCGAGGAGCCAGACCGCAAGAGCGACGCTGACCGCCGCCTTGGAGATCTCCGAAGGCTGGAGCTGGATGAAGCCCAGGTTAATCCAGCGTTGTGCTCCGCCGGCGCTCGTGCCGACGCCCGGGATGAAAACCGCGCACAGGAGGGCGATATTGGCCCCATAGATCCAGCCCCCCAACCGCTCGAAAGCCTGCCAGTCCACCAACGATGCCAACATCAGGGCGATGACGCCAATCGTAGCCCAGAGCACCTGTTTGCCGGCGCATCCGATAAGTTGCGGGTCGTCGTGCGTTGCGCTCCGCACTGCCAGGCAACCAAGCACCGCCAGACACACGACCGAAAAGAGAAGTACGGCGTCGAGGTTCTTCAGAGTTTTGCGATCGAAGTGCAACATGGCTTCACCGTGCGGACCTGCGCCAAACGCAAACCGAGGCAGGGACCGGAACAGTCGGGGCGGTACCTGGCGCCATTGAGCGCCATTGACCATCGCGGAATTTGCCCTTATACTGCCATAGACAGTTCACGGTGCATTATAGCACACGCCGTCTCAGGAAGCAGTATTGTGACTTTGAATATCCCCCGATGTATTCCGGTTTTCTGTGTGTGGATATCCGTTGTTTGTGTTGCGGCGCAAGCTGACGCCCAGATGGCGCGAGCCGCCAACTTGATGGTCGGCCCCATGCAACCCATTCTCCCCGCCGACAAGATTTCGGTGCGGACTCTCGGCAACGGGCTTCGCGTGCTTGTCAGGGAATCCCATGCGGTCCCCGTTATTTCTCTACAAGTCTGGGTCAGAGCAGGCTCCCGATACGAATCCCGTGAAACAAACGGGGTGTTCCACCTGATGGAGCACATGGTTTTCCGAGGCTCGCAGAACCGGCGTCCCGACCAAGTCAATGAAGAGATTGAGGGCGTGGGTGGGTACACGAACGCGGAGACAACCCGTGATTCCTGCCGCTTTTTCACCGTAGTCCCCTCCATGCACTTCCAGATGGCCGCGGAGGGATACGCGGATGCCCTCCTGCGTCCGGTGTTCAGGGAGCAGACCGCTGAAGTTGAGAAACGAGCCATCGCTCTGGAGTCCGCGCGCCGCGGCGCCAACCCCATCGCCTCTTTGGAGGATATGACCTACCGGGAGGCATTCCAAGTGCATTCCTATGGCCTGCTGCCCGCCGGAGACCTGGTGCAACTCGACAAGATCACTCTCCGCACGCTGCGGGAGTATCACCAGCGTTTCTTCGTGGCCAGTAACATGATCGTTATTGTGGCAGGGGATATCGATGCAACGAAGGCCTTCAGCACCGTCGACGCAACCTTCGGGTCTGCCTCTGCATCTCCCGCGCCCGATGTTCAGATTCAATCCGAACCCGCGCTCACTTCCGTCCGCGAGATCACCGCGCTTCGAGATGTGAAGCAGGCTGCGATGGCCATCGCGATGCACGCTCCGGGCATAGATTCGTCCAGGGAAGTCTGCGCGATGGACGTGCTTCTGACCGTCCTGGGAGAAGGGAAGACCTCCCGCCTCCAGAAACTTCTGAAACAGGATGCGGCCCTTGTGTCTGAGTACCAGGTCGATTTTCTGACGCAAAAGGACCCGGGACTCTTTGTTATCACGTGCGTTTTGAGTGACGAGAACATTGAGAAGGTGAAGTCCGCTCTGCTCGAAGCGTGCATGCGCCTGTCCCGGGAGCTGGTCGGTCAGTCGGAGCTTGTCAAAGCCAAGGCGCTGCTGGAAGGCCAGTATGCGGCATCCAATGAAACAGCCGACGGGCAGGCTGGTTCCCTGGGGTTTTATGAGGTGATCGACAGCTATCTTTTCGCTACCGACTATGTCAGCCGAATCCACATGGTCACGGCGGAAGACGTCCGGCGCGTGGCGCAGCAATACTTCAGCGTGGGCAGGTACACCATGGGGCTGATCCGGCCCAAGAAGGCCTTGGCAGAAACAGTTAGGGCGGAAGGGATTGAGATGCATTGAACCCCTTCATCAGAGCAATCGTGCTGACGATGTTACTGCTGGTTGCGGTGGCGCGCGCCCCAGCGGCCCCGCCTGCCGAAACGATGCCGCCCGAGAAGAGCGTACTGCCGAACGGCATGACGGTCATCCTGCAGGAGGATCATTCATCCCGCGTCGTTTCTCTGTCGGCTTTTGTCAAGATTGGAGCTCGCCACGAGAGCGGCGCCACGGCCGGAGTTCGGTATTTTCTCCAGCAGATGCTCCGTCGGGGGACCAGCCGCCAAACTGCACAGGAAATCGAGGGGAAACTCGCGGATATCGGTGCCGGAATGGATGTGACTGTCGGCGACGACTACGTCGAATTGTATGCAACAGGAGGCGGACCGAACACAGCTTTCCTGGTTTCTCTGATGGGGGAAGTCCTGCTGGAACCCCGATTCGACCCCGCAGAGATTGAGAAGGCCCGGAAAGACATCCTTTCTCAATTAGACGGACACAACGATCACATTCGGTCTTGGGCGTATCAGTCTCTGAGGGAATCCCTGTATCAAGATGTTGCTGATCAGCCTTTCGCCTACGCCCTTCCGCCCATTGGACGGGAGTCCTCCATCCAGCGAATCCAGAAAGAGCATCTCCTCAACTACCATCGACTCTACTACGTTCCCAACAATACGGTCCTCGTGGCGGTTGGCGACTTTGACACTCCACAGACACTCCAGCAGGTGCGGGAGACGTTTGAGGGTTCCCAGCCTCGCGATCTGCCCAAGTCGTTTTCCACGGAGTTCATGGAGCCTTCAGACTACCACCTTGACGTGAAGGAGCGAGATGTCGACGCGGCGTGGCTGCTGGCGGGCTACCGGCTTCCTCCCGCATCCAGCAGCGACGCGGTCCCCTTGCGGGTGGTATCCGCGCTTCTCGGGGAGGGGATGGGCTCCCTGCTTTACAAGGACCTGCGCAACCGGGAGGCCATTGCCTACGAAGCCGCGTCAACATTCACCCCTCGAGTTTATGCCTGCGAGTTGCTTATTTATCTGCAGACCAACCCCATGGAGATCGACCACGCGAAGGAAAGGGTTTTTGCAAATATTGAGTCCTCCAGACTCAATCGGTCTCACAAGCAGACCTCCGGCGGGCCATCGAGTACGCTTCGGGCACCTTCGCTCTCGCCCACATGCGCACCCGGGAACGCGCCTGGCACTACGCACTGTTCGAGTCTCTCGGGCTCGGTTATGAGTTCGACCTCCACTTCGCGCAGAAGATGCGCCAGGTAACCGCCGCGGACGTTCAGCGCGTGTGCAAGCAGTATTTGAACTGCGCGTCCTTTGTCCTCGTCATGCCTTCCGCCCTGTAAACCTGCGAACGGCGCGGAGGCATCTCACTTGACTGGCAGGACACCTGCGCCCGCCGCTGCGCGGGTCGGGTAGAGGGAGGGCTTAAGACCGGTGCGGGATTCGTAAGCCGCCGCTACCACGGGGATGGCAGCTTTGACCGCGTCACTCTTCATCAATGCGACGGCACAACCACCGAAGCCAGCCCCGGTGAGGCGCGCTCCGCAGCATCCCTTTTGAGATCGGAGCAACTCGACCATCGTGTCCAGCTCCCTGCTGCTGATGCCGTAGAGGTCTCGCATGCTGACATGGGAGGAATCCATCAGCAGCCCGACTCGCTGAAGATTCCCCTCTCGCAGGGCGGATACCGTCTCGTTGACGCGCTGGTTCTCCTCGATGATGTGCCGCGCGCGACGGGCGACGATCTCGTCCATCGCGGCGGCTTCCAGCTTCTCGATGGTTGCATCTCGCAGCCAGGGAACCCCCATCGCTGCTGCTGCGGTCTCACACTGAGAGCGTCTCTCGTTGTAGGCCGAGAACGCCAGCTCACGGGACGCGGCCGTATCCGCGATGAGAATTGTCGCTCCCTTCGGGATTGGCACTGCCTGGCATTTCAGGTCCCGACAGTCGATGAAAAGGGCGTGATCCTGCTGGCCAAGCGCGGAAGCAAGCTGATCCATCAATCCTGTTCGGGTGCCCACAAACTCATGCTCCGCCCTTTGGCCGATCCGCGCTGCCTGCTCGGAGGGGATGTCGAAATGCCCCGTGGCTCTAAAAGCCCAAATGGCAGCCATCTCAAGAGCGGCAGACGAGGACAGTCCAGAGGCGATAGGGATCTCGCTATGGATCACCGCGTCCATGCCTTGAACAGGGTACTTCGCCTGGACGAGACCGGCCGCCACACCCCGTATGTAATTGCTCCAGGGCTCCTCCTGCGAGATACCGATGGCGTCAAGATCAAAACTTGTCTCACGGTTCAGGTCGATGGCGACCAGGCGCACCTTCCGATCCTTTCTCGGAGCCGCTGCCATGTAGGTGGCGCGTTCAATGGCAGCCGGGAGGACGAATCCTTCATTGTAGTCGGTGTGCTCCCCGATGAGGTTCACTCGCCCTGGCGCTCGGGCAACGACTGCCGAATTTCTCTTGAATATCTCCCTGAAACGTTTCGGGAGATCGTCCATCACGGTCTTTTCCGACATTGGCTCCCCTCTACATTCTCACCGACACGGCGGCCCGCGGCGCGCCAACCAGGTCTGTTCCCCGTAAACCGGTTGAGACAATAGCACCAACCGGCTGGAAGTGCAAGGTCGCTCGGCTCACCGGGCGGCGCCGAAGACGAGGGCGCGTTCCGCTGCGTGTTCATCAACATGACGACTCCTTCCGTCAGTCTGTCAACTCAAGCCTGCCGAGGTGTGTCGAGTCAAACAACCAACTTTCCCGGTCATCAAACTGTGCGAAGCCCAGCTTGCGCCCATCGTTCACGATGCGAAAGTTGAGGCCGACGTTGGCGCCAACGATCGGGGGGAGCATGATGTCCCTGAGGGGGATTGAGACCTCCATGACGTATCCACCGTCGATCTCCTGCACGGCGCTGCGGACGGCGGCCGCCGAGAAGACTCCGGCGCTGTTTGCGTATTTGCGGCCGGTGATGCTGACCAGGATGGCAGTCTGCGTCGCAGGATACTTGGCGTCGTACAGCGCTCCGCCCACCGTCCAGGGGGCTGTGTTTGCGGTGTTGAGGACGAGTTCGACCCCATCGTATCTCCAGACCCAGTTGAAATCACCCCCCACTTCTTCCTCCTTGCAGAGGTCCGCGTCCCGGGCGACCACGAGCAGATAGAGATTCTCGTTGTCCCACTGGAAGGCGAATTCTCCCCCATCATTCCCACTCCCCTTGATGGCATGGCGAGCTGCCTCCCGCCAACCTTCTGCTGTCCCGTCGATGTTGATGGCTACTGGGGTGCGCTTTGCGGTAACTGTATCCCCCGGCAATGACACCGGCGTGCCATTGTCTGTGACTTGCGACGCTACGTCCAACAACCGCTGAGCGCGCTCACTATACCCGAGCGCGCCGTAGCGACGCGCCGCGCTCACTAACGCCAGAGCTTCAGCCTTTCCCGAAGAGGATAGTTGTCGGCGATCTATTTTCGCGACCGTCTGTTTCGCAATTGCCTCCGACCAGGAAACAAGCGGCCGCTCCGGCTCCACCTCTGCCTGAGGATCGCGGCGCGGTCGGTTAGCAACCAGGGAACGCCCCAGCGACAGCACCATGGCCTCGCCCGCTTCCAGCCGGATGGGAATCGTCGTTCGGTCGCCTGCAGCATGAGTGGGAACCGGCCAGTCCCCCGTGACACTCACCTCGAGGGCACGCGAATACCGTCCGCTCACTTGCAGCGTGTCCGACACCGATCCCCTGACACAGCGATTGAAAACTCCCAGATACAGATTCCCTTGCGAGTCCTCGCGGGGAACAACGAGCAGGCCATCGTCCTTCGACTTGCGCACCAGAGGGACCACCCGACGCTCCACTTCTCGCATTGCCAGCCGCCGAAGCCCGTTTTTCCCGATGGGGCCCGTCGAGACGATGAGCTTGCCGTAGCCCAGTGTAGCCTCCAACACCACTGGCGTGCCATCCCGTAGACGCAGCACAACCTCCGCTCCCGGGGCAGCTTGCGGCATTTCCATCTTCCAGGTCCATCCTCCGAAGTTGGTTGTGTTCGCGTCGCCCATGGAACGCAAGTATTGCAGCGAATCATCCGAAAGCCGAGTGTCGCCTGGCCGCTCATGTGATTCGTAGGTTACGGCGACCTCGCCTACAGTCTCTCGCAGAATAGTGTTGAGCGGTCGGCCATACTCGTCATACACGCCGACGGGGCCGGAGCTGATGAGGACTCCTCCGTCTCTCACCCAATCGAGCAGCTTCTGCGCCGCCATGGGCTGAAGCCACATTGCCCACGGAGCGAAGATGACCTTGAACGAACGCAAATCCTCACGGCCGTCTACAATCGCGTCTTCGTGAACGTAGAGGTAGCCGAAGTCCGAGTTATACAGCCAGGCGTGGATCGGGTACGTCTCGTGCTCAACTTCATTGTACGGCCAACTGTTGATGAAGGAAGTGGATGAATAGAGAATGCCAACCTCGGGATGAACGATCTCTGTTCCCTGCACCACATCGTTGTACAGGTCCGACTTTGTTCTCACGACCGGCAGCACCGTGGAAGCGTTACTCAGGGGCGACAGGTAGTCGCCGTCATATAACTCTGGTCCCCCGTATGAGAAGACGCGCGCCATGCACAAGCTGTCGAACCAAAACATGAACTGTCGCACGCCGTACCAAACTTCAGATAGCAGGTGTTGCTCTCCCGCGGCTCGAAGCTCGTCGAGGGTGGCGCAGCCCTGGTAGTAGTCGCCGTAGGTGAGGGTCTCTCCATCAAGGAGCGGTGTGTTGCTGTAACGGGAAAGGGAATACCCCCACACTCGCTGCACGTCGCCGGCCGCGCCGGAATGCGCCGCCGACATATCCGCAGCGTCGAACAGCCCCAGTTGATCCATGCCGTGGTGGAGCAGATAGTCGAATCGTCCCCAACCTTCCAGCCAGAGCCGCGCGCGCGAATCGCCTTTCCTCAGGGCCGCAGCCGTATCCTTCCACCATTGAGCAAAGCTCTGTCGACGGAATCTCTCAAAGCTGTAGGTCAGTCCCGTCGCCTGCTTGCGAAGCGCCACGTCCGGCGGCGGAGGCGGCTCGACATCGTCAAACGCCTTGTAGTCGCTTCCCCACGTATTGTTCAGTTCCCCGATGTTGGCATACTTCTCCTTCAGCCACGCCGCGAACGCGCGCCGAGCGGGCGGACTGTAACCTGACGCGCACGCCGGTTCTCCGAAATAGTACCACGGGATGACGTGCGGGTTCTGCGCCGTTGCCCGCGCCAGCGCCGTGACGGAGTCGAGGAAGTAGTGACGCATGTCCGGATTCCAGATGTCCATATACTGCGCTCGTGGCTTGTCGTGATAGTCCACGTCGTTGAGACGGTCGCGAGACTTCTCTTGAAGCCACCGCGGGTAATCCATGGTCGTTAGGTGAACGCCATGGTGTCCGACCCCAATGGCCACGTCAAACCCTTTGGATCGTTCGCGATGGATGTTTGCCAAGAGGTGATTGAGACTCGCCTCCTCGGTGTTCCCGTCGGAGTCGAGGGAAAGGGAGCCCAGCAGGTAGCCTTTAGTGCCGATGCCATAGTAAGGGAGCAACCTCCCCAAAGCGTTGTGAGGGTCAAAGTAGTCCCAGGGAGAGTTGGCGAACACGGTGAACAGAACGCGGTTGAGCGGCGAGGGGCGGTCTCGTGCGGTCGCTTTCAGCAGGTGGCTGTCTCCCGGATGGACACCAAGTTTCCTCGCGAGAGCGCCATTGGCCGTTTGGAGGCGCTCACGGACATTCTGTGAATTTCGAAGAAGCGATGCAATCGTGGACCGGCTTCTTTCGAGGACCTTCTGGTACGCCGGATCATCCTCCCTGACCAAGGCGATCTTGCCTTCGTAGAAGAATGCATCCATCGATCTCATCGCGTCTTTGGCGAGGGCGGCCAGTTGCGCGTGAGCGTCCGCCCGCACGGTCACTTCGCTCTTCCTGCCGACTTCTTCCCAGTGAAGATGCCGCTGCAACTCACGATGAGCGAGGTCTGCTTCCGCCCACGCTGTGAATGCCTGTGCCTGCTGCACCAGCAGATCGGAGAAGTCCCGTCTCCAGACATCGAGGATGCTCTCTTTCGCCAGATACTGCGGGTAGCTCACCATGCCGGAAGAGCGACGCGCCGAGCGAGCGTCCAGCGGCGACGCAGGCAGCCGATAAACCTCAATCCGCTGAAGCAACAGGAACTTGGCGGGAGTGATGGCCACATCGCCCCCCTCAACTTCTCCCGGCAGTTTGACCCCGTGAGCCGCCACGGTCTTGCGAACAATGCGAGGGCGATAGAACTCATCTTGGGAGAAGGGGTTCCCTGAGACTGTGAATTGAGCCTCTCCGATAGGCCTTTTTGCGTCCGTCGCGGTCCACTTGAGCGTACTCCGGCTGCTGCCGTTGTTGGTGGGGCAGTAGTCGTAGACGGTGATGATAAATGCGAGGTTCTCTTCGCTTCCGAGCCGGGCTGCCTTCTCGTCAACATCCAGCGCCAGACTGGGTGGCTTGACCGTGGGTTTCTCTTTCAGATCTGCCATGCCGGGGAAACCCGGGTTGGGCATGTTGGTAGACCACTCCAACGGCACCGAGATGCCGCCCGTCGAAAGCTTGATCGAAGAGTGACCGTCTACCGTCACCAACGGGGGGGCGTCACCAACCACTTTGAGGTTGCGGGTCTCTCCGGTGCGGAAGTCAATAGATGCGAGAGGTTCCTGATCCCCCAATACCACCGGCACGAAACAGGCCGTGAACGCAGTAGATAGCAGCAGTAACAGACGGGAAACCATACATGCCCTCCATCGCAGGGAACTTCCGTTATACTCGTTACGGGTGGAGACACCCGTAACGAGTATCGTGGGCAGCGAGGCTACCTGAAAAGGCGCGTCACTTCTCCATGCATTTGTTCAACTCAACGACGGCATCCGCCATTGCGCGCCGCGTGACCGCGAGCGTTTCCGGCCCGAGCGCGCACAGGTACTCAAACCATCGACCGCCAATCGATTCGTAGCGCTCTCTGCGGACCGCGCGCGCCTTCTCCACGGCCTCATTGAGGCCCGCCGGTGGGGACGCCTTTCCTAATAACGCTTCCGCCGCGGCCATCGCCCTATCCAGCGCCTGCAGGAAACGGACGTCGTCGACTCCTTCCCGAAACTCCTCCCAGCGGAGAGTGGGAATCGGCTGGCCATTCTCGTCAGGGAAGGAAACGACGTGGACGTGTCCGCCTTTCTCTCCGTACAATCGGCTGTCGGGAAAATCCTGATACGCCCACGGCGCGGCGCCAAGGTAGCCGCAGGCGGTATTGTACAACCCGGCAAGCGCCCGATACCAGAGGGGATAGGAAACCGCAGTGGTCCAGTACGAGATCGGCTTAAATCCCTTGTCCAGCGCGTACTTGACGGCAGCGTTGTCCTTCCCACCGAACACGTAGATGTTGTAGACCGGCCGGTCGATGAAGTCCTTGGTGGCTTCCTGTGCCTTGGCACTGTTGATGGCGGTGAACATGTGCAGTCCGGATTGCATGCGTCGCTCGGCTTCCTTCTGACAACGCTCGATCTGTTCGGGTGTGCCAGGCTCGTCCACGCCGTAGTAGTACAGGTCCGGGAAGCCCATCGCCTTGGCTTCTTCCACCTGCTTCGGCGCCGCGCTGTCCGGCCAGTGCATGATGCACGGGTCTTCCGTCATCCCGGCCTCCTGCGCGTATTTCATGGTTGCTTCTCCACCGTAGAGCGTCGCGGCATTGAGACCGTGCCGGACGCGATCTTGCAGTTCCGCAAGGTAGCGTTCCGGGGTCACGTAGTTCTCCCTTGCAGTCCAAAGAGGTTGGGAGGGCCAGTAGATGCTGTAGTAGCCTTCAACGGCCTTGAGGTCGATCGGCAGCACTTCCAGCTCGACGAGCAAGTCTTGTTGACCGGCACTGCCTCCTCTGAATCGGGCCTTCCCTTTGTACGTTCCGGCAGGATGTCCCTCAGGAACGTGTGCCGTCAACAAGAACTGACGGCTCTCATGAGCGGCGATGCTCGTGACACAAGTTCCTCCGCCGTACCCTCCCTGTTTACCCTTGGGCGGCAGGTCCGTTCGATCATCCCTCAATAGCAAGCCCGGGCACAAACCCCGCTGCCCCTCTGGCTCCCCAAAGAACACGAGCGGCCGGTTGCGCAGATGCACGACGCGGAGATCAATCTCCGACGCTGCCACCTTCTTCCCCTGCGGACCGATGAGTTCGGAGAGCGAAACATTCAGCGTTCCGACGGACTTCAGCGCCCGTGCGACAAACGCGCTGCTGGTGTACTGGTTCGCCGCGCCCCACAGTGGTAATTTTTCGATCATCCGGGCTGGCGAGGGGACATCATCGTTGAGGGAATCCGAATAAGGGGGGAGACTGGCAACGACAAACCCCGCGCTCCCCGCGAGCCCCTTCAGTGCGGTGTCATCCCGGTACTTGCGTGGCACCCGAACCTGCGGTTTCACAACGGGATCGGGCAATGCGTCCTTGGACGGATCAAAGGCGGCATCGGTCGTCAGCGCCGCTGCGTCGAACATGGTCCCGCGGACATCTATGTCGATGTGGTGTGGGCCCCTGGGGATATCCATCATGCCGCAATGGAGCCAGACGTACTTCCCGCCGCCTCCGCCTCCCTTGCCAGAACCCAGCGGTTTCTCATCGACGGTAATCGTGAGCGCTCCATACCCTCCGTACTTGCGCGCCCACACGTAATAGATTCCGTCGGCAGGAATGTCAGCCACCCAGGTCAGCAAACCGCTCTTCCAGGCGCTGTACCCATCCAGCGACTTCGTCCCGCCGTACTCAGCGCCATTGGGATACAACCCCCACG
>Ga0100394_1004435_pt1 | contig 11452 bp, 15 predicted proteins | sample CryGeymeta201518_FD_81549 | JGI IMG/M metagenome (GOLD analysis project Ga0100394, IMG submission 81549) | Groundwater microbial communities from Crystal Geyser aquifers in Utah, USA - Crystal Geyser metaG 2015-18 | ecosystem: Environmental > Aquatic > Deep subsurface > Groundwater | place: USA... | reverse complement strand
TCTTGCAGACTAGGCAAATGCCTTTTTGCTTCTCGTATATTTTCACCTTCGTCTTTTCGTCAAATGCACGCAAGCTCAGGTTTTTTTCGTTGCCCGTCAAAAGATATTCGTAAATACCTTTCTTATTGTCCACCTCGTCGTCCTCAATAAGCTCCGCGATGCGATGCTCCAACTTCGCTGCGTTTAGTTTGTCGTCCTTGTGCTCATTGTAGAATCTGCCCCAATCAAGCCCCTTCATTATCTTTCGATATGTCGGGAATATGCGTTCCGCCCATGCAATCACTTCCTGGAAGTATTGCCACAGTTCTTGGGCGTCAATATCGTGCTGGTGGCAGCTCATATAGTTTTCAATCTTGCCCCCCGAAACCCACTCCAGCGCCTTCTCCAAGAAATCCTGCCGTATGGGTGAGCCGTTCACATACTTCTCGCCAATTTGATACGCTGGGCAGCTTGAGCGTGAAAACCACCGCTTTGCATCCGCGAGCCACGGCCCTGAATAAATCGCGTTGCGCAATTCCTGATCGGTCAGTTTCTCACCAGCGATGTTGATGATCTTAAACCAATCCAGCTTTTCGCCTTCTGTGCCTTCGCACACATATACCGAAAGTTCGTAATTAAGAATTTGCTTTTGCTTCTCAGTCGTCAGGTTGTTGAAGAACATCGGCGAACCGTCAAACTCCACTGCAAAGTCGCCATGAACGTACTGGCAAATGCTCACGGTGCGCTGCTGTCCGTCCATAAGCTCGAAGCCATCGCCAGCCACAGCCCAATACATCGTGTTAAGCGGAAAATCCTTGCGCACGGTGTTGATGACTTCGTTGCGCTGCTTTTCCTTGTAGATGAACTCGCGCTGAAAAGCTGGACGAATGTTCAAAAGGCCACTGTAGCCGCGCACACCATTTTCAGCCTTGTCTTCGTAGCCGTTCGTTAGTTCGCAGATTGTGATTCCTTTGAGTTCAATTTTCATTTTCCTTCCCTTTTTCGCTTGACGAGTATGCGCGGATATGTCTGAACAAAGCAGCCATCATCAACCATGTAATAGGTTTTTCCATTTGGTGGAGAAACCACCTTGAGCGTGGCACCGTCGTTTAGCTTGGTCACATTGCTTCTCTGTCCATTTGCGCTAACTTGTATTTGCCGTGGATAGGTCTTGATCGCCGCGCCAAACCAGGTTTTTGTTATCCCGACAATCTCAAACTGTTCTGGGTTGTATGAATCGAGAAAGGTGATTGGCACTCCCATAACGCCGTCATAATCCACTGGGATCTCCGCCACCTTGCCAACTTCAATCGCGTCGTAATTGTCATAGGCCGGGTATTGGGCAGGCGTGTATTTTTTGAAGAGTGGTATTTCTTCATGACGCTTTGGGTTGTCCATGTTCGTGAACCATCCGACATTGCGAAATTTAACCAATCCAGTTCTTTCGTCATATACGCCCGTAGCAAACTCCCGCACGTAGCCATTCGGAGTTGAGAAAAACGCATTGCCGTTGGCAAATCCATGTCCGAGCCAAAGTATATTTTCCATAACCAGCTTGAAAATTTCTTTGCAAGTAGTGGCGTTCTTGCTTCCGATAATCAAAAACTTCTTATTGTGCTCGACCAGTTGCGCAACGTATTCGCGGAACAGGGAGAACGGCGGATTGGTGATAACGATGTCTGCCTGCTTTAATAACTCCACGCACTCGCGGCTTCGAAAGTCGCCGCCGATGTAAATGCCGTCACCCTTGAGTGACCGGGCTGTTTTGGCGTTGTGCTTGATGATGTATTCCACATCGGCCATGTCTGTCGCGCCGTCGCCGTTCTGGTCGGGAACCTCGTTAATTTCTATCGCGTATGGCTCCTTGCCTTCCGGTTTGAGACCTTCAATGTCAAACAGAGGCAAATGAGCGCCGACAATGGGCGACTTCTTGTAGCTGGTGGCGATGAGTTTTCTGAGGCCGAGCGTGTTGAAGTTGAGCGCGAAATACTTGAAGAAGTTGCTCTCGAACGGGTCGTCGCAGTTGCAGAGGATCGTCTTGCCGCGCAGTTTCGCCCGGTAGTGTTTCAGCTCGTTGCTGATGTCGTTAAGCTGGGTATAGAACTCGTCCTGCTTGGCCCTCTTCGCGTTGGAAAGAACCCGATTGCCTGGTGGCAGATGAACGCTTGCGGCTTGTGGCTTGCGACTTGTCTTCATTTTTCACGTTCTTCTCGCTTGTTCCACTAGGCATGAGTGCAAACTGGTTGCGCGGCGAATTCCTACAGTTGTGGGAAGACTGAATAGTAGCTGAAAAGCTCTAATTCCTCCAGTTATGGGAGAGAATTTGGACGCTGGAATAGCTTTTGGGCGGGTGCTGCGCAGGCTACGTGAGAACGCCGGGCTGACGCAGGAGCAGCTTGGCTTCGAGGCCGAGCTGCGCCGCACTTACGTCAGCATCCTTGAGCTTGGGCAACAACAACCATCACTGACCACAATTCTCAAGATTTCAAATGCACTTGGCTGCTCTCCAGGGAAGTTGCTGGATTTGGTGTCTGAGGAAATCAACTACCCATGTGTAAAGGGCTCAAGCCGAAAATAGCGATACTGCATCTTGCGCCGGATGACGTTTTTCCCCGACGTGATAGTCAGCAAGGTTGCGCTATACTTTCCCACGGGTCATAGAGACATACCGTAGGAAGCAGAATGAGCGATTTTGATTCACTGACGATTGCGCTTGAGGATTGGTTCGACAAGCCGCTGTCAGATATGCCTGACAGCATCCGACAGCGCATTGAAAAAGATATGTTTCCCTTACCTTGGGACGACTTGAGCCCCGAGCAGCGACGCATCGGTGCACTTCAGTTGGACTACCAGCATGACCCGGCTACTGAGAAAGAGCGGCAGTATTGGTGGGACTTCTTTTTGCGGAAAGATGCGCTAAAAAAGCAAATTGCCGAATGGGAAAAAACCGTCACCCCGACAGCGACCGATCTGGCGCACAAGGAAGCTAGGCTAAAGGAATTGCGCAATGAGCTGAGTCGAATGGATCAGCAAGAGCGGCAGCCGCAGAGCCCCTATATCCCAAGCCAACCGAAATCTGCTCCATCATCGGCGGGAGCCAATGCTCAAACTTTGGCTAAATACATCTCATACCCGAGAGCCCTGAAAATCCTGGACGAGAATTGGAATGCGATGCCCGAGGAATTTGCTGCATGGATTTTTTACGGGGCAGAGCATGGCGGTATTTCGGCCTATACCAATGCCAATGAGCTGAGCCCTCCGCCCAAGTTTTTCTACGGTTATCACACAGGTGTGGAAGACTACATTGCACCGCTCATGGCTTGCTGGTTCAGGGAGGATGACATCGTAAATTTCCAACCAGATGAGAGATACATTACCGGGAATGCGCTGATCGAGCGCTGGAGTAAGCAACCTGGAATTAAGCCCATAGCATTTATCCGGGCAAAAATTGCTGAGTCGCGCCTGATGGATATGCATCCGACCTTTGGAGGAACGGAAGCAACCTTTTCGGAGATGGGATCATTCCCTCCTCTCGAAACGGGCCTGTTCGCCATGTCCCATGTGAGAGCCATTGAGGCGGAGGATTTCGAGGTTGCGGCCCCTGATGTACTAAACGAAAAAGCTCCGTCGAGAACACCTAAAGCCTTAAGCGAAAGAGCCACAGATTCTGGGCATGACGAAAAGCCTTGGCTCATTCAAAACCCTGATGATCCAGACCCCGATTACCCTTGGTTTACGCCAGCTCGATTCTTTGCGAGGGCGCTTATAAAGGAAGATGCAACCTTACTAACCAAGCGCGACATATTGGCCCGGAAAGTAGCCGATGCCTTAAAGAATGTCGGCATCATGAAGAGAGGAGGCAAAAAGCCTCTCGATCCTGCAACCGTAAAGAAAGCATTCTCCAACGTAGTGCTGGGATAAAAACTTTCAAACTTTCGGCGAAAGTTTTTACAACAATCTGGCTGCGCGCCAATATCCACGCCGGTTTCGCAAAACTCTCACAATCTCTTGAAAGCGTTTAATGCTCTAGCAGAGTAGCGGCATGTTCAACAACACCCAAAGGGGTACAAACATGCTGCCTACCATCCTACGGCTTCCCGCCGTTAAATCCGAATCCGGCCTTTCCCGTTCAACGGTCTATCTGCGCATCTCTCAAGGCTTGTGGACTAAGCCCATCAGCCTCGGTGCGCGGGCGGTGGGCTGGCCTTCCAGCGAAGTGGCGGCGATCAACGCGGCGCGCATTGCCGGAAAAACCGACAAGGAAATCCGCGCGCTGGTGGTGAAACTGGAAGCGGTGCGCAAGTCTGCCGCGTAAGAGGTTCGCGATGAGCCAGAATCGTGATGCCCCGGCATACCAAGAATATGCGGCGACCATGCTGGCGCAGATACCCTTCCGCACCATGTCGCTACAGGATCGTGGCTTGCTTTACACGCTGCGCATGGAGTGCTGGGTAAATGTGCGGCTTCCACACAACCACAACGACTTGGCAAAAGTTTTAGGGTTGCCGGTCGCCGAGGTTGCCGCTTCGCTTGCTGCTGTGATGCCGTTCTTTGAAGTTGTGGACGGCTTCATTGTCAGCCCTGAGATGGAGAATTACCGGGCGCACTTGGCTGACCGGAAGAACAAGCAAAGCCACGGCGGGAAGCGTGGTTCAGCCATCACAAACCGCAAGCGCAATCGCCCTGCAAAGGCCGTGGATGCTGGTGTTTCGAGTACCCCGTCGAGTACCTCGCAACTACCCCGCCGAGGTGGGGGCGAGTCCTTAGCAAAGCCAAGTACAGAAAAGCCAAGTCAAAACCAGCCTCCAGAGAGAGGGGTTATCACTGATCCATTCATTGCTGAATATGAAGCTGCCGAGAGTTGCACGGCGGATGCTTATGCCAGAGCAAGCGGGGGTGGATAGCGAACATGAAGAAACGCCTCTACAACCCCAACCTCGCCAAGATGCACCGCAACTATACCGTGGAAGAAGTTGCCAGCCTGTACGAGGTTTTCAAGGGAACGGTACGCAATTGGGTCAAGGCCGGGTTGCTGGTTCTCGATGACAAGAGGCCAATGCTCATTCTTGGTAGTGACCTTGCTGCATTCCATCAAGCAAAGCGGACGAAGAATAAACAGAAATGCCTGCCGGGTGAAATGTACTGTGTCCGCTGCCGCGCGCCGAAATCTCCCGCCCTTGGGATGGCTGACTACAAGCCCATTACCGGGACGATGGGAAACCTCATCGCAATTTGCCCGGCCTGCAATTCCATCATGAACAGACGCGCCAGCCTGGCCAAGCTGGAGCAGGTTCGCGGAAAAATGGACATCACGATGCCGCAAGCACTGCAACACATAGTTGATAGCAAGCAACCTACCGTGAACAGTGACTTGAACAGGAGCAGTAGAACATGACAAAACACCATGCAGAGAATGAGCGGATCAAGCGCAAATACTTCGCCTATTTGAAAGAGGCCATGCGCAATAGCGAACCCACAGTGGATGCGGCTGCAAAGGCGCTGGCGCGGTTTGAAGGCCATACCAAGCACAAAGACTTCAAGGCATTCCACTACGAGCAGGCGATTGCATTCAAGAGGCATCTTGCCGAACAGAAGGGGCAACAGTCCGGGGAGAAATTGAGCAAGGCGACATTGCATTCAACACTCACACAACTCAAGCGATTCTTCCAATGGCTTGCATGGCAACCTGGCTACAAGTCACGTTTCCAGTATTCCGATGCCGAGTATTTCAACCTATCCGACAAGGACACGCGCATCGCCACGACACAACGGGAACAAAAAGCGCCGACACTGGAACAGGTCAAGCACGTCATTGCCTCGATGCCTGCCAGTACGGATATTGAGCGCCGCAACCGCGCCCTTGTCGCATTCACACTACTGACGGGCGCGCGGGATAGCGCCATTGCTTCGATGAAGTTGAAGCATGTTGACCTGATTGCAAACAGCGTCAATCAGGATGCGCGCGAAGTTAAAACGAAATTCAGCAAAACCTTCAACACTTTCTTTTTCCCGGTGGGTGAGGATATTCGCGGGATTGTGGCGGAGTGGGTGGCGTATCTCAGGGAAGAAAAGCTATGGGGCAATGACGATCCGCTTTTCCCGGCAACACAAATTGCGCCGGGGGCTGCGCTTCATTTTGAAGTGGTTGGCTTGAAGCGGGATCACTGGAGCAGTGCATCGCCCATACGCACGATATTCCGCGAATCCTTTGTCGGCGCTGGCCTGCCGTATTTCAACCCGCACAGTTTAAGAAACACCCTTGTCCGGCTTGGGCAGGAAATATGCAAAACCCCGGAAGACTTCAAATCATGGAGCCAGAACCTCGGGCATGAAAAAGTGCTGACGACTTTTACAAGCTATGGCGAGGTTTCTTGCTAGCGGCAAGGGGAAATCATACGGGGTTTGGCGACACCACAGCAGGCCGTGCCGACCGGGGCTGACGAAATCGCGGAAGCAGTGTTCAAAAAATTGCGCGACTCTGGTGTGGATTTGCAGGTTGGATGAACTCAGCCTCAAGGTGCGAGGCGGGTTAGTTGAAGAACGCATGCACCGCTTCAAGGAAGTCATGGGTAACGCGCTCGTTCACATCCTCGCCAATACCCAGCCTTTCGATTAACTCGTTTTGGTGGTCGAACAGTTCCAGCAGCAACGGCTTCAATTCGTTCAAGTCGAAACTCCATCCAACTATGCCCGGCTCACTGGCCACGGCCTCACCGGTCAGCAGCAACGAAAGAACGAGCGGCACAGTCTGGTCAATGCGGCTAGCGAAGAAAGACCAATACGACCACGCTTCAAACAGTCTGGCAAACCATTCTCGCACTTCTGGTATGCACTCAAGTTCGCGGGGATCAACGTCGTAGCCGTGGAACACCAGCGTTACCGCACCCTCGGCGCACATGGCGGAAGATCGGTCACTGGAGAGGCTTCTTAGCGATGTCAGCACGCCCGATATATCGCCAGCAGTGATTGCGGCAGAGTCGCAAACAACAATCACTTGCTGGTCTTTGGCGGGTGAAAAGCGAGGGGCGGGCATATTCGACTTAACCCTCGTCACCCGCAGAACCATCGTAGAGAACTTTGCCGGTCAATCTTGAAATTACAATGACACGGCTACTGCGTAGCGCCAATAGACCATCGTCCCAAGGCGCATACACATACCAGCAAGGCTCATCAAGTTTGATGCCATAAGGGGGAGTGAATCTTGCAGGTTGCTTGGCGTGGCAACTGAATTCCTCGTTATTTTCTTTGCAGGCTTGCTTCGCAATTTCAAGCGCCATTGGCTTGGTAATTGGCGGGAACTGATTGATGTTCGTATCCAGTAAGGCCATGTCACATTTACCTTGCGCTGGTATTCAGCTTCACCGCAAAATCCGCCACGCCATGCTTGAAGAGAAATTTGGCGGCAGTATCCAGTGTTTTGAAATGCCGCGTTTCGCGCTTGGCGGTTTCCATCGGGTTGCCATCGGCGACGATCATGTAGCCCTGCGCCATGACGGCGTAATGCACTTGGATGCGCTTAAGTGCATTTGCATCGAGCAGGAGTTTGAGTTCGCGTTCAGTCATTTTTTACCCGCCAATCAACGGATATTTGTCTGCGTTTTCGACGAACCCCATATCGACGAGGCGCTTTGCGATTGCCGTAATTGCTGCCAATGCGCCCATTTCCAAAGATACGTCATTGGCACGGTCAACTTCAGCATCGGTTGGGTTGATCCGAATCAGGGGCGCTTTCAACCTTTCACCAAACTCACGCACAGTCGGTATGGATCGCCCGGCACCGATCTCGATGACAACCGGGGCGCGCACGGTCTCACGCCATTCATGGAAACGCGCCCTCTGAAACTCGGTGCGCCAATTCACCCAGTTGCAGTCGCCAAACATGAGGATGTTGGGTCGGGCGATTTCGCGGCAGGCAGGGCAAAGGGGAAATGCTGATGACAGCAGGCAATGTTCCTCGTCGATTGCGGGCGTGAATTTTGTGGACTCCCAGATTTCCTGGTTGCAGGTGTGCTGGCATTGCAGGTGGTGGATGGAGCCGTGGCATTCGACGATGTCGTTGAGCGGGAAACCGGCCTTCTGAAAATGACCGTCAACATTGCTGGTAAAAACGAATGCGCCACCATCAAGATGCCTAGCAATGGCGCGAAGCAGCTTGTATCCCTTGTGCGGCGTTGTGCCGCGATACAGGTTCAGTCTGTGTCCGTAGAATCCCCACGCGAGTTTTGGGTTGCTGGCAAAAGTGTCTGGGCAGGCAATATCGGTAAAGCTGATGTGTGACTTGGCTAGGGCTGGATAGGCTTTCCAGAATCCTTCCTTGCCGCGAAAGTCCGGTAAGCCGGAGTCCACCCCCATGCCCGCACCGGCTGTGATAATCAGCGAATCGGCTGCGTAGATCAGCTCGGCAGAACTACTGATGGGGTTGTTCATTGCGCTTAGCAAATTCAGCTATGAGCCTTTCGTCCAGCATATCTGCATTTTCGTAAGGGCGCGTTGATTCGTATAAAAACCAGCCATCACCAATGTCCTGGCGAATGGCGCACTTTAATTCACCGAAGTCGCGTTGCGCTAGAAGATAGTGGTACGACGTACTCAAAGTTGCCGAATGGGTTTCGCGGTAAGGATTTCGCCATTCCGGCAAGACAAATAGATCCCCCATGCAACAACCTTCATAAGGAATGTGGACATTGCCGCCCCACACGGTCGGATCACAGGCAAGACCATTATCAGGGCCTGATAAGGGGAATGCCGTTTGATTCGGCAGGCCGGTCGCATTGGCGCGCCGCAATTGTTCTTCGACAAGAATTCGCCATACCTTCGTGTTGTTAAAAGGAAATGAGACGGACTGCACAGTGTCGCGCTTAATCAAGTTGGCAATCAGATCAATCACGGGTGCGGGGAGTTCTTCTTCGGCACAACCGGTATTGAATACGGGGCCAGAATCGTCGTCATCCATAATGCCTTTCAGATTTTCCGGCAATACCGATTTTGAATTACTGATGGCATCCATCATGTCGTTATGCGCAGTGCTTAGCCATTGCTGCGTGTTGTCAGTTGCCAGCCATTGCCGGAAAGATTCAATGTCTTCATTCGACCAGTCGCACCGTTCAGTACCGATGGCGCTCAGCGTTATCCCGGACAGATAAGGCTCGCCGGGATCGGGAATACCTTCCTTGGGGCGGTGATAAAGAATTGAGACGACCTGATCTATGTCATCGGGGGATTTGACCTGCACTTTGAATACTGCGCGAAAGAAGGCATGACCGCCCTTGGCCATTTCCAATGCTGGTTCAATAGTCAATGCGACAAGTCGCCCACTCGGTAATTGCGGCATGGCATTCTCCTTTAGCTTGATGTTTCTTCGTTGCCAGTCCACGAATCAAACAACTTGCCTTGATCCACCACCACAAGCAGGTCGCCCGGTTTCACTTGCAGGAAATCGCACAGTTTGGATAACACTTCCCGGTCGAAGCTGTTGACCTTGTCGTAGTAATAGCGGTCTAGCGTAGCGCGCGCAACACCCGTTGCCCGGCATACATCTGAAACCTTGAGGCGCTTCGCACCCAAGATAGTGGAAAGGCGGCAGCTAATCATTTTTAGTGGTAATTATTATTCGATGTCGAGTAATATATGCTAATAGATAGGTAAAGTCGAGTAAAAGAACGGGGGGCGACGTGTTAATTAATTTACTGCAAGTTTCACTCAAGGAATTCAAACGCGGCACCAAGGTTTTTCAACGGAAACGGTTGAAGCTTGGCCCGGTGCTGCTTGCCTATGAAGGTGGTTTCCTCTCGATTGAGTCTGGCGCAGTAACAGCCGTTATGAATGCCATTGGCGAGTGGCATGGCCGGGCGGTATTTTCCCCCAATATTTTGCAAGCACTCGCGATGGTTCCCCCACTGCAAGACCCAGTTCAAATTTCATACGATGGCGAACACTTGTTTGTTGGCAGCATGAAAATCATTTGCCAATGGAACACAGTCAGCCAGGCATTCATTGCTGACTTGGAAAAGCCGAGCTTGATAGACCTGCTCGCACTAAAAGAAACCGTCCCTCGATCTGAGATTGGCGGATCAAGCTTGGGCAGGCAAATCCGCAGTGCGCATGAAAAGGCAGAGCGCCGCATCACGAATGCGGCCAAGCAATTGCAGGACTTGGAAATCACTGAGGCGGAAATTCGATCACTCGTTGATGCACGGATTGCGACTAGGCTACAAGCGGGCAAGTCGCCTGCGACGTGAGGGTAATCATTCATTGGGGGAGCCACTTGGGGCGGATGGGAAGCGTGGCAGGTGAGCGGGAAAGGAGCAGCGCAGCGCGACCCCGCGTAGCATGACTCGCTGGGTGGGCGGGGATAAAAAGACAGAACGCGCAGCAACCAAGCATGACTCTCAGGGTGGTGTGTGGCAATGAAAAAGCCGGTGCTGGGGTTTTGTCCGGCATGGTTTTTTTGTTGCCGCGCACGACCCGCACACGGCAGCGGTGGCGTGACGGTGAAGGCGCTTCTGGCTTCTGGCTCATGCCTGCACCGTGACGTTGCCGCGATAAAGAAAATGCACTTCTGCCGTTATCAAACCCGCGCAGCGGCAACAGACAAACAGGCAAGACAAAACGGCGCAGCCGACCGCGCAGCAAAAAGCGAAGGGGCGACGCAACACCTGCCCCGTTTTGCTGCCCCTCACTGAAAGTGATGGATGCTGACCTTGACTTGTGTGGCGGTATTTACCCGAAGGGCGCAAGACATAACGGCCTCTTATGCGAACCCGATGGGCGGGCGGCTCCATGCCCGGCGCGTGCGCTTTGCATAAGACGCCGTTATGTTGGATGCCGCCACACACAACAACCGGCGCAGCCGACAACGCATTGCCAGAACGATGTGAGGGCACGGCACGTCCAGACTACCCTTGCACCAGCAGCCTGCGAACGGCGAGCGCTTGATGGCGTAGCGGCCTCATGCGAAGCCATGAAGCGCGACGGCGTAAAGCGGCTGCGGCAGCGGAGGGAAACCAGCGTGTTACAGCGCGCAAGCCGATGGCGGTTTTATGCCTTCGGCGCACTGTCCGATACCACTGCGCTAGCGAAGGCGCGGGGCTTGCGGGTTTTATTGCAAGCGCCGTGACTGTGCGGTCAAGTCCAGCATCATCCGAACATGCCGGGGGTATTATTGGGGGTATTTACGGAAAGTTAACCGGATTATTTTTGACGAATATCATGCATTGAAAGGCATTGAAGGACGGGGGTTCAATTCCCCCCGCCCCACCAACAAATAAAAATGGCTGCCCGTCAGGGTGGCCTTTTTATTTGTTGCATGTGAAGTTGGTGGGGGGATTGAAACCACGTCCGGAACGGACGGGGGGTGAGCAGGGAATTCGAGCAGCACTGCTGCGAGCCTGCGAACGCCAACGCACATGCAGGTACGTTGGCTGGCGAGGATGGCCAATTCCCCCCGCCCCACCAACCAACGAAAAGCTCATCC
>Ga0100394_1004430_pt1 | contig 11459 bp, 14 predicted proteins | sample CryGeymeta201518_FD_81549 | JGI IMG/M metagenome (GOLD analysis project Ga0100394, IMG submission 81549) | Groundwater microbial communities from Crystal Geyser aquifers in Utah, USA - Crystal Geyser metaG 2015-18 | ecosystem: Environmental > Aquatic > Deep subsurface > Groundwater | place: USA... | reverse complement strand
GCGAAGGGAAAGATTTTTTCTTTCTCCTTTGTCTTGAAAAATATTAATAAATTGTTTTCCTCGTTAAAAGTTGCATTAATTACTTGAATTTAGGATATAAAAAATATGAAAACATTAAAAACATCAATTCGATTGTTGGTAATATTCACATTATTTGCAATTATGGTATCCACCTCTTGTAAAAAAGATAAAAAGGAAACAAAAAGTAGCGAGAAAAAAGTGCTTACTTTTCAATTTATTTCTGTAACACCAGCGGTAACTGCTACCATCAATGAAGCAACCAAATCAATTGTAGCTGATTTTCCTGTTGGCACAAACGTTGCCAATATGATTACAGGAATTGGTATTTCTGATAAAGCAACTATTAATCCTGCCTCTGGAGTTGCACAAAACTTCACAAATCCAATAAACTACACTGTTACAGCCGAAGATGGCAGCACAGTAGTTTATACAGCAACTGTAACCATTGGTGGTGCCTCTCCACTCGACCCACAAACATTGAGTGGCAGTATGTCAACAAATCAAACGTTGGTAAATAGAAGTGCAGGCATTGATTATATTATTGATGGAACATTTACAATAAGTGGAAATGCACTCTTAACTATTGAACCTGGTGTTAAAATATTATTCACAGGAGTAGATGGAGGTATTACTGTTGAACAAAATGCAGGGTTAAAAATGGTTGGAACTGCTGCAGACCCAATAATTTTTTCAGGACCAATAAATAATCCTAATATCGGCTCTTGGTATGGGTTTGAAATTAACTCCAATCGTGCGGATAATGAATTTAGCTATGTCCAGTTTATTAATGGTGGATCAAATGATATTTATTCTGTCATTAATTTATGGGGTGATGCAAAACTTAAAATATCAAATTGCACCATCAGTGGTTCTTTAGGGAATGGAGTAGGTTTAGATGGCGCTAGTAAATTGACTACATTTACAGGCAACACTATTGAAAAATGTTTAAAAAATCCTGTTTATGCTTATTCCTTTGAATCTATTATGGCTATTAATGCAACAAATATATTCACAAACAATACTTTAAATTTTATCCATATTCCTGGCAATACAGGTATTGAATACGATGCTACAATGAACGCTCTATCTATTCCTTATTATTTTGAAGGAGGATTATCATTTAATATAGCATTAACTATTCAGGAAGGAACTACCTTGGCATTTGGTTCTTCCACTTATTTATCAGTAAACGATGGTGGAAAAATAATTGCAAATGGAACTCCAACAAAAAGAATCACTTTTACTGGTTATTCAAAAGATCCTGGATATTGGAATTGCATTTGGATTGAAACTTCCCTCGCTTGTAAATTTGAAAATTGCGATATTGAATATGGTGGAAAAAACACTAACTATGGTGCACTTTATATTTATGACACCCCATTAATTACATTAACAAATAATACATTTAAGTTTTCAACTTCTTATGGTGCTTCAAGAATGGATAATACCAATACGGGAATAACTGCAATTGGTAATACATTTAATAATTGCGTTTCTGGTAACGTTTATAACAGAAACGTTGCAAGTATAAGTGCTAATTTCTAATTAATATTTTAACAAAAAAAGAGCCTGTTTATTGTAAGCAGGCTCTTTTTTTATTTATTAAATAGTAATATTGAACCACTATCAAGGTAAATATAAGATTGCAAATTTAATGATTACAAACATGTCCCTTATCGTGCCCTTCGCCATGATGTTCTTCGTGTTGTTTACAGCTTTCACCGCTATCGCTAATGGAACCAGAAATATATTGTTTCACCATTTCTTCGGGATTGCCAGAGCAACCTCTAACTACGGTTATTCCTGAATTGTTAAGCACATTAATAGCTCCACCACCAATGCCGCCAGCAAGCATCACAGTAACTCCTTGTGATGCTAATACACTTGCAATATTCGATTTGCATCCGCATCCTTCTGCTGATTTTATTGTTTTTACATCAACTATTTCATTTTTTTCGGAAATAGTATATATTCCATAAAATTCGCAATGACCAAAATGGTCATCAATCTGGTTGTTGCTCGTAACTGGTATTGCAATTTTTATATTGTTATTCATTTTTAAATAATTAATTCGTTAACCTTATACAAAACCACCAACAAGAAATATAAAATACAATATTTTGGCTGGTTTTGTAAATGCCGACAAACTAACAATTGTGATTTATAACCGTAGTGAGATAAATCACATACTTGTTCGCAAGTCGGTATTAGTATAGATTAGCATTTTTCTAACCCATGTTTTAAATCATCAATAATATCATTTACATCTTCAATACCAACAGCGTATCGAATTAAATCGTCTGAAATACCTGCTTTTTGTTTATCTTCTTTTGATACTTTTGAGTGTGTCATAGAGGCTGGATGTTGAATAAGCGATTCTACTCCGCCAAGTGAAACGGCTAATAATGCCAGATGCACATTATTCATTAATACTTTTGCTCCTTCAAACCCTGTTTTCAGTCCAAAACTAATCATAGAACCATTTCCTTTCATTTGTTTCTTGCCCAATTCGTATTGTGGATGCGATTTAAGACCAGGATATTTTATCCAAGCAACTTTTGGATGGTTTTCAAGAAATTCAGCGACTTTCATTGCATTATCTTGTGCTCTATCAATTCTTATAGATAAAGTTTTTAAACCTCTATGAACCATATATGCTTGGTGTGGATCCATATTACATCCAAGCAATACCATCATATTTCTCAATTGTTTGTACATTTTTTCTTCTTTTGCAACAATTACTCCAGCAACAATATCAGCATGACCATTAATGAATTTTGTCATTGAATGAAAAACAACATCAGCACCTAAATCTAATGGATTTTGCAAATAAGGACTACAAAAAGTATTGTCAACTACCAATATAATATTATGTTTATGAGCAATTTCAGCACAAGCTTTTAGGTCTGTAATATCCATTGTTGGATTAGCAGGTGTTTCTATATACAAAACTTTAGTATTAGGACGTATTGCTTTCTCAATAGCTTTTACATCGGTTGTATTAATGTATGTAGATTGAAAACCATACCTAACAAATTGTTTTTCCATTACTCCACGAGCTGGTCCATAAATAGCATCAGTACTAATAATATGGTCGCCAGAGCTCAATAAAGATAAGTAAATAGTGGAGGCAGCTGCCATTCCAGAACTTACTGCAATTGCTCCAAAACCATTTTCTATAGCTGTAATTTGGTGTTCTAATGCGTTGATCGTTGGATTTCCAATACGAGTGTATATATATCCATCGCTTTCTCCTGCAAAGCATTTTGCACCTTCTTCGGCACTTTCAAATGAAAATGTGGATGTTTGATAAATTGGCACAGTAGCTGAGCCAAACTGATCGTGAATTTCACCTGCGTGAATTAATTTGGTGTTAAAACCTGATTTTTCTTTGTTCATTTTTTTTTAATTTATAGATGTTATTACTTCAAATTTTGGTGGGTTGGCAATTGTTTTCTTTACTTTGCAAAGTTCTGCTGCACTGATGACGGCTGCTTTATACTTTTCAGGAAAATCTGCTGGTAATTGAATGTCAATTTTAATATTCGTAGGCAAACCAGTTTCTCGATTATAATCTGCATGTTGAATAATTTTGATATTTTCAGTTGCGATATTTCGCTGGTCACAAAATGATTTAACATAAATTCCTGCACAAGTGCCAATAGATGCTAAAAATAATTCAAAGGGAGGAGGAGCAGAGTTTTGTCCACCTCCATTTATTGGTTGGTCGGTGCTGATAGTATGCCCATTTATATGAGCACTTATTACTTTACCGCCGTCAAATGTTATTTCCATATTATTTATATTTAATTTCATTTTTACTTTATTTCTAATGCTTTCAGGGGATTGTGATGAAAAACCCTATCTTTAACAACGAGTGTGGTAAAATCCATATTAAGATTACGCTGCAATAAAATATCATGTCCCAAACAAATTCCGAAAATAATAGTAAAATCAATATTTTCGGCGTTTAATTGCTGTGCCTGACCAATGGGATTGCATGTAACTTTGTGTATGCAAGTTGTTGTGTTTATTTCACTCTGTTTTAATCCTCCAACACTGCAAGAAATAGGAATAATAACTAATCCATTTTCGGAAAAAATAGTCTGTAAGACTTTTGCTTGTTTTTCCATTCCATAACAATAAGCCAGTCCGATATTTTTATAATTCATTGTTTTGGAAAATTCAATAATTTCCTCAATCCGCGAGAGAGTCCCAGCTTTTCCGTTATCAACCAATTCGGAAGCAGCCTCTACTATTTTGCTATTTCTGATTTCTAAATATTGATTTATAGTTTCTTCTTTATTGAAACTCTCTCTTTCACAAGACATTTGTTGTTTACTATAATCGCAAAAACCAAATGTCCAAAAAAATAAATCCAAATGTCCGAAATATTTTGACACGCACAAAATAAAAATACCATCTCCCTGAAGCCAGAAAGATGGTAAAATCTGTTATATTACATAATTGGCTGTTAATACCTCTGTCTTATTCTTTCTCGCACCAGATGCACTGCAATTCATAACAATATCCTTTGTGTACCACTTATGCTTATTTATATACTCATTAAGTACATCATTTGGATAACTAGATAAAAGAAACTTACCTTTAATATTAGCTAACGTTTTCAGTAACTTCTCAAAGTCGTCCTGCGAATACCCATCATAATGACCCTGACAAGCACCCACATAAGGAGGGTCAACGTAAAAGAAAGAATCTTCACTATCTCTACTATTGATTATAATGCACGCATCAGCACACTCTATTTGAACATTTTGAAGCCTTATTGCTAATTCTTCTGTAAATGCAGCCTTTTTGTTTGTGTTTTTAACACTCAATTTGTTTTCTTGACGTTCGTATCCCCAACTATTATTAAGTTGGCTTAAGAAACTCTGATTAGACAAAATCCATAACGCCCATGCCCTCTTTATTTCACTAAATAAATGTGGCTTAGAATAGATGACCCAAGCATCGTCATGCTGTAACCTACTGTGTAGTGTTATTCTTACTTCTCTTTCAAGTGATACAAACTCATTTTGTACAACCTTATAAAAGTTAATAAGTTCTTTATTTGTATCATTTAGCACTTCCACATGACTGGCTTTCTTTCCAAAAAATATTGCCGCTCCACCACAAAATGGCTCACAATACAAATTATGTTTAGGTATTAAGCCCAAAATAGTTGAGCAAAGCTGTTGTTTACCACCATAATAGGTGATAGGCGTTCTTAATTGAATTTTTTCTTTCATTTTTAGTTGATTTTAGTTAATATTTAATTACTTTTGCAAATCCTCAAAACATACTATAATAGTTATAACCCGTAAGGCATTGCCCCCAGTCGGTCGTATGACTATTTTAGAAAGTTTTGAGGAAAATTAACTGAAATCTGGGGGCTTTTTATTGCCCCGTCGCAAGAGTTATTGATTTTTCTTTTAAATAATCAACTACAGTTTGGTCAATTATGTATGAATCATCTCTTATGATCAACACATTGCCACTAATTAAAGAATCAGTAACTTCTATAATGCTTGCATTGTCTTCCAGTAAAAATGCAATACCTTCTATGCTGCCATATTTTTGAACAGCTATATCTAACAAAGTTTGACCTTCCTTTATAGTGTAATTAGTCATTTATATCAATTTTAATATTTTTTTCTTCATCATAAGACACACTTGCTTTTTTGTAATCATCCATCGCAAGATTTAATTTAATTTCTCGGACAATGCCTTGTGATATATGAGATTTTAGTTTTTTTATAATACCAACTCCAATCAATGGACTGGCTTTATAGTGATTTTTATCGCAAGACACTATATCTTGAATATGATTTTCATCTGCAACGTTAATTACAAAATCGCCTTGAGCTATTTGTAAAGAGCCATCATCATTAGTAAGTATATCTTTTCTCATTGTTTTATTTTTTCATTTTCAATATCAGAACGACTGGTGTTTTGTAACGAACTAGTAGCCCAGCTACTTGATGCTGTTTTTAACGCCGCCCCTCCATCCTGTGCAACTGGTACCCAACTATTAAACGCTGTTTTAATAGTGTTTAAATCATTCTCTAAAATATTCATACGACTTACCATCGACAGCAATTTAACCATTCCTCCAAGTTCACCGCCATTAAACTCAATCAAATTAACATCATACAATATTTTAGTCAGTTTTTCAGTCAATAAAACAGCAGCTTCATCTTTTGTTATAAAGCCTATAAGAACATAGCTATCAATTTCAGGAATTAATACACAGCCTTTTTTTAATCCTGGCGTTGCCTGTAGTCTCACATCAAGCAAATTAGCCTTCCCATTAGTTGGAGCAATCACACAGGTTCTTTTGACTTCATCCACTGAAACAACCTTCCCTGTGATGCAATACACTTCGTCTCCTGATTCGGAAATTCTTCTAATCATTTTAGCTATTTCACTAGAATTGCTCATAATTGCGGTCTGCTTAGTTTTTTATCAATTTCAATAACTTGTCTATAACCGCCCAACCCAAATGGATAATTTACAGCCTTCACCAAATACAAGCCTTCTCTCTCTTTAAACTTATCATCAAGTATTTTAACAGCATCGCCTTTTTTTACAAATGGTTCGCCAAAAGCCTCAAATTTTCCAGAATAGCCATCATATTTTAGCTTTTCAATTTCAATATTGCCAAGCATTGTTAGCTCAGCTTCTGTCTTGTTATAAAAATAAAGCGTTCTTAACTCTCCTTCAGCATCAGTTGAAGGTAAATCAACCTCTAATCTTGTATTATCATCATAAATACTAATGCATTTCACTTTGAGCTTAATATCTTCCTTAATTTTATAGGTTAAGTCAGTTCCCTGGTCAATAATATTTTTGCCAAATTTAAAGGTGTGTTCTACTCTATATTCGTCATAGTCGTGAAGCCCTGCATACAACTTTCCATCACGGAAATAGCAATATAAACCATAGCTCTTTTTAATTTCTTCTAGCACTTTTGCCAATGTTGCACCATTGATGCGGAATTTTCCCAAATTAACATTAACCGCTTTATATGTCAACCCTGAAGGAAGGTGTTCTTTTAGAAGTTCATCAAGTGTAACACTTGCATAAGTCGCTGTAATGGGTGTTTTTTTTAATAAAAACATCTCATTTTCACATTCTAATACAACTGGACTACCACTCTTTATATTTTTTATATATCCAGTAAAAACAACATTGTTGCGTCCATTATAACCAAGATTAATTTCAACCTTGTCTTCCCTTTTAAATATCTTATTATCGCCTACAGCTATTGGTTTACCCTGAAATTGCAGCTTATTTGGCACAGTAACAATAGCTGTATCTGTCAACTGATCTGTAGATGTGTTTATTTTAACATCAACAATATAGTTGAATGAATATTTCCCAATAGTTATATCATTAGTTAGAGCAAACATTATTCGTTTATTTTAAGTTCCACAGGCTCATCAGAGCTGGCTTTTATATCAAAAAACAATGTATTTACATATCCTGATTTCTGTGGCATACGAGTACTTTCAATTACAATATTATATATTTCCCAGTCCTGTAAAAATTGCGAATAAACTACCAATTCTTCATTTTTTTTAATTAATTCTTTAAATAAAGCAATATCCGGGCTTTCATTTGGATTTGAATTAGTGAGCATTCCCTGTATTTGAATATCCCAATCATTGGCTGCAATAGATTCTTTAATTGTGCCAGGCTTTCCAACAATTTCTGTTTTTACAATATTTTTTGTTTGATCTAAAGTGATCAAGCAGGCGTCAATTCTTAATTCTTTGCTTTCATCTTTGGGCAATATAATTAAATTAGAAAACACAGGAGTTCCAAGCACACTCACATAAGGTATGCCAGCCTTATTTTTAGATTGTGCATCTAATGTTATGCTTTGTTTTGGATAGTATTGAGAATTTGAACGCAATGGCATACCCGGCAGTGAATAGACTACTGCTTTCCTGTTTAAGTTAAATACATCAATTAAAACTTGATATCTACTCATTCCACAGCATAGTTTGCGTCATTTACGACAGTTAATAATGCTTCTTTTAATTTAGCAGTAAAATCACCAATAGCACCAACTGCTGTTGTACTATTTACTTCCACCTTTTCAATTTGCTTATCAATATTTATGGTTAAATTTCTTATCTTACCACTATCTCCAGACACAGAATCTAAGCCAGCTGTTAATTTATCTTTTTTGTCTTTTCCTCCTCCTGGTCCTCCACCTGGAGCGTCAGGAACTAACGGATTTGCTGTTTTTTTTGTTAAATTTACTTGACCCATAAACTCATTCATAAACTTTAAATATGCATCTTCTCCTAATCCAGAACGGATCATACTTCCTATTTTTTTTGATCGTTCAAAAACATCTGTACTATTTGCAGCAAGTTTTTTATCAAAATCTTTAAAAAATTCATTGACACCAGCATTTAAGCCTACTAATTTAGCCTTCATCACTATATCATTTGCACTAGGACCCCATATACTTTGGATTAATTGCCCTGCAAAATCCTTTTCAGGCAATTTAAAACCACGATTAGCCAACTGGTCATCAACCTTCATTACATTAGTAATGTGGTTCATTATGCCTGTTAATCCAGAAACAATAGAACTAAAAACACCGTGACTTTTACCCATAGTATTTAATAACTGGTCCCAACTATCTCCTAAATTAGAGATTTGCCCATTTAACGTCTTGGAGATTGCCTCCATGGAACCAGAAACTCCCTTCATTTCACCAAGTGATAAAATATACTTTTGAATAGATTCAGAAGTATTATCTACCACAGTTTTTTGACCCTTAAACATAAAGGTAATCTGATTACCTTCTTTAGATGCCTTAATCCCAAATTCTTTTAATCGTTCAAACTCACCAACCGTGGCATCAATAATTCCTTCAGTTAATTGGTCAAATGATTTACCAACAGAACTAGCCAAATCACCATATTTAGTCATCTGTTCCATTGTGGGCTGAAGTCCTTGATTGGTTAATTTTACGTAAGAACTTGTGAGTTCATTTACAGAAAATGGCGTCTTAGCTCCAAACACAATAATGTCATCCATTGCCTTACGCATTGCCAATTCGCTTCCAAGTGTATTTTTTAATACAGCTTCGTGTTTTTCAATTTCACCACGGGTGCTTATCATTGATTTACCTAAAGAAACACCTCCCAATATCATCCCTGCACCACCCAACATTGGCAGCATTCCTCCCAACATACTTCCACCAGACTTAACCGTAGTTAATTTAGTTAGCCGTGTTTGTGTGTAATCAATTTCTTTATTTAACTTTCTAATTTGAGAATCATCAACCGCAATTCTACGGCGATGTTCGAGCAATTTTAACTTAGACTCAAGGTATTCGATTTTTCCAACGCTTTTTGGTACTTGGTTACCAATTTCACCAATTGATTTGCTGGCATTTCTTGCACCAGAATGCACTTTATTGAGACTTACGCTTAATTTATCAAATGTAGATGTCCCAGCATGGCTAATAGCGCCAAATTTGGAACTCATAGAATCTTCTAAAAATGCGGTAAATGTTATTCTTTCAGACATGGAGGCGAATATTTTCGTTAAGTTTTATAAACCAGAGAGCTTCGTTATATTTGCGACCCCATTCATCATCGGACAATAAATCGGGGTCAAGGTGAAAAACCCCTCTTATAACTGCGTTGACTTTTCGATAAACATGCTCATCATCCTTATCGTTAAGCCAACCGGCATCTAATTTTTTTTTAACTCACTTTCTTCAACTTCTATCATTTCGCCAATCTGCATACTAACGGAGATAAGATGATTATCTTCTTTGATTATTCTTTCATCTCCTGCAACAAAGCATTTTAAGGCAACCAATATTTTTGCTTCCAGTTTGTTGGTTTCAAATAATTGCAAAGATTGTCCATAAGTAACTCTATCGGGTTGTTTGAAATAACCAACCAGCGAATTACTATAGTCTCTTTCTTCTCCTACTTTTATTTTCGGATGAACAAAAATGGCACAAGCGTTAGCATGAGTTTTTTGTACTTCAGCAAGTTCATCTTCTACTTTTTTATCAAATTCTTCTCTATTCATATTAGCCTATTTGGATATGAGACACAATAAGTGACAATTCGCTTTCAAACTTTTTATCACCAGTTTTCATTTTGCGATCAACTTTGGTGAACTCCACGTTTTTCAAGACATGAGTTGTAAGCACACCATTTTTTGGCAAAAATATAACAGGCAAATCAAATGCAGGAATGTCTGTTAATTTACCAGTAGGTACTGACTTTTCAAGAGCATTCAATAAAGAATCTAAGACGGTGATAGAGGCAGTTGATTTTTCTTGACCATAACCTCTGGATACAGGATATTTCCCAGCACCATAATTGTCTTCTTTTTCGGTTTCATAGCTGTAACTAATAGCTGTTATTCCCGCCGAAGGAACACCAAGAATAGGAATTACAATATCTACAAACGAGTGCTCAATACCGTTAATTAAAGGAACGTGTTCCATGTTATTTTGTTTTTAAGTTAATTTTAATGACATTCCGATGGTTACTTCTATTTCCCTATTAATACCCATAGGAACTAGTTTAGCCACCACTTTTAGTTTAGATGTTGAATTAACATTTTGGTCAACATCTACGTAAGCTTTACCGCCAGACAATTCATCAGCAGCCTCCATTTCTTCAAGTGGTTTGTCAGCAAGGCTTTCGTAATATTTGCAAACAGCTGGTTGTAATTTACCTGTAGCTTTATCAACCTTAACAGTAGCTTTTAATTTTGGTAATAATTTTGTACGAATACCTCTGATTGCTTTATTGATAGTTCTATTGATTTCAATTTGAGCAAAATCATTTGTTACCGCTACACAAGTATGGCTGTCATTCCAATAAGTCCCAGATATACCTATTTCTTGATATAGAAAAATATATCCCTTGCTGTCAAGACCAGCTAACACATCCTTATTATCTTTAACCAAGTCACCATTAGCTAATGCGGGGATTTCGAGTTCTGTCTCATCCATTTGGAATTTTTCTATCCAACCTGGATTTTCTGAAACTAAGGCTTTTGAGATTGTGCCTAAAAAAGCGCCTCCTCCACCAATTGTAACTGTTTCGGAAGTATATAATGCAGCTCCTTCGTTGCCTCCATCTTGACCAATTATTACAGAAACATTTGGAGCTGTTAATGCTCTCAAATCACCTGCTGTAGTCCAATCGGTAACAGCATGAAAATCGCCAGTATAAAATACTTCTAATGGTTTATATTCGCCATTAGCCGCTTCTATTCTTGCTTGAATTGCAGTTACTTGAGTGGTAGCAAATGCCACTGAATTTTGATAAACAAACATTTGTCTAATTTTACCAAGCGAATAATCTTGTATGGTGTTAATTTCAGCAAAATCGTAAGTGGTTGATGGAACATCGAATATTCCAACAAAAAGAACACCATTT
>Ga0100394_1004423_pt1 | contig 11465 bp, 15 predicted proteins | sample CryGeymeta201518_FD_81549 | JGI IMG/M metagenome (GOLD analysis project Ga0100394, IMG submission 81549) | Groundwater microbial communities from Crystal Geyser aquifers in Utah, USA - Crystal Geyser metaG 2015-18 | ecosystem: Environmental > Aquatic > Deep subsurface > Groundwater | place: USA... | reverse complement strand
CGAGCATTATGCAAGGTCGCACAATTGAGCAGCGAGCACAGTTATCACATTCGGTTGTTGAGACATTAGTTGCACTGTTTCCGCATGTGCCAAATATTGCTATGAATATCAGTGAGTTTGAAAAAGCGACTTATTGTAACCGGGGTATGCTTTAATAAACATTGCTAAACCGCGCCGTTTCATTCGGCCAGTTTGTTGCCAGGACTTCAACAGCGACGCCGTTTTACACGCCATATTTGGACGTTAAGATTATAGATATGTATTTTAAATTACTGCTTTTATTCATCATTTGGGTTAGTCCTGCGCTTGCATCTGAGTATCGTGTTGTTACAGATCCTGACAGGCAAAGAGACATTCCCATTCACGTTAGCTTCCCGCTGGATGCGTCGGTCTGTAATGTTGAAAATCGATGCCCTGTTGCTGTTCTAAGTTCTGGTTATGGCGTGGCTTTCGATAAATATTCATTTATTTCAGTTATCTTGAATAAAGCTGGCTATCTCGTTGTTGCTATTCAGCATGAATTGCCAGGCGATCCCGCACTTGCTGTTGCAGGTAACCTTTATACTGAACGAAGTGAAAACTGGAAACGGGGCGCTGAAACCGTAAAGTTTGTTCGCAGCAAGTTGCAGTCAGAATTTTCTGACTTTGATTTCAATAGATTAACCTTAGTTGGTCATTCGAATGGCGGTGATATTTCCAGTTGGTTGATTAATGAAGGTGTGGATTTTGTTGAGACACTAATAACCTTGGATCATCGGCGGGTTCCATTACCCAGGGGTGAAGTGCCCAATGTTTTTTCTATTCGCGGTAGTGATTATCCGGCGGATGAAGCGGTGTTGTATACAGATCGAGAAAAAACGATGCTCAATGCGTGTATTGTGCAGATCGCAAATTCCAAACATAACGAGATGACAGATTTTGGCCCTGATTGGCTTAAAACTTCAATAACAAATGCTTTGCTGGGGTTTTTATCTGGTAAATGTAATAGTTCGTATAAAGCTTAACAATTAACTCTATTGAAGGCCGTTGTTTCTGCCTGAGACGATGATGCATACTCGCGAGTTTTAGTAGCGGCCTTGAGCGTTACATGATTCAGGAAATAACTAATGTATAAATTGTTAGTCTGTGTTTTGTTAATATCGAGTGTAACGGTTGCTGAAGACATTGACTTGGTCTCAGAGAGACTAGAGGTTATAAACAAGCTAAAACATGAAATTTCAGAGCAGTATGTTCTTGAGGAACAGATTCCAGCAATATTGAGTTCATTAGAAACCTTATCTTCGGCTGAAACACTGCAGCAGGCTTTTAGTCATCAAGACTTTGCTGATGTTATAGATAAAAAATTAAATGAATTTGATAAGCACTTTAGCTTTTCGTGGCAAGCCAAAGAAGAAGCAGCGACGAAACAACCGTTAGAAAGCTATTGGGACAGGCTTGAACGCAAAAATTCAGGATTTAATAAGGTTGAAATCTTAACTGGTAACGTGGGTTATATTGATTTTTGGGGCTTTGATAAAGTAAACGATGATTCAACCGCGCGTGTAGCTAAAGTGATGGCGATGGTGTCTGAGGCGAACGCGATAATATTCGATGTTCGTAATAATGGTGGCGGGCACCCCGAGATGTCTCAGTTACTGAGTAGCTACCTATTCAAAAACAGGACGCATCTGAACAGTATTTATTGGCGTTATTCTGACCAAGTTGATGAGTTTTGGACCTTCAGAAAGGTTAAAGGGAAAAAACTTGCCGATATACCTATTTACATCTTAACGAGTAGTAAAACATTTTCAGCTGCGGAAGATTTTGCTTATAGTTTACAAAGCTTAAAGCGAGCGGTAATTGTTGGTGAGGTGACAGCTGGCGGTGCTCATCCAATGCGTTTTATAGACCTTAGCAACGGGTTTATTGCGGGTATTCCCTATGGAAAAGCAATAAATCCGGTAACGAAAATTAATTGGGAATGGGTTGGTGTACAACCTGATTTGGTCACATCAGCACAAAGCGCTTTTGATCTTGCATACTACACGGCGCTTAGCACCCTAATAAAAACAGAATTGAGCGTTGCCGCAAAGCATGAAATAGAAAATAAAATAGAAGAGTTGGCTATTACGTTACATCAATAAAGGCTGATTTAGATGTTTTAAGGAGAGAGCATGATTAATGCGTTTAAAACCTGGTGGAATTCTGTATCAAAAGTTCAGAAAACTGGCTTGGTAGTTCTAGCGGCCTTTGTGTTGGCAGTTATTATTATGAGTTTTGGCGTTACTATAGGCTCATCTGTTGGCAAGGTGCTGTAAAATTGTGACGACGTTGCTTAAAGAAAGGCTGCCGCTCATTGTCACCAAATGGCATTAAAATACAATAGCTTGAAACATCGTGCTTTGCTTGGAGCCTGAGATGACAAAATATGTAACACAGGCATTAAATTCGCGCTTTTCGGTCGCGGTGCTTTGTGTCTCACGGCTGTTTATGGCAGATGTTATTTTTCTGCCGGAGTAATAAATGGAATTTCTTGATCACCCTATAGCATTGATCATCGTCGGCATTCTTAGTTTCCCTGTTTACAAAACACTGGCTAAGGTTTTTTTCGGCGAGAATTATGAAGATCTGGCTGAAACCATCAGATTTGTGGCAACAGCAGATTGGTACTCACTGTTTAAAGGCAGGTTTTGGGAAGACTGGGATGCCACAATGAAATTTAATATTTTCATTGCCTTATGCTTTGGTTGGGTAGCCGCAGTAACTGAGATCTTGGCAAGATACATACTGTAATAATAAAGCGTGCCAGTTGTTGCCTTCACGGCCCTAATTCTAAGCAGCAAATGTTCCCGAATCGCTACAAGTTATGGCGATAATTTACAAGCAAGTTTTGGCATATTAAGGCTAGTATGGACAGAGTTAAAGTTGTAGCTATTAGCGGTGCGTCTGGGTGTGGTAAAACATCAACTGTCAGGCAATTAGCCAATGATTTCGGTTGTCCCTCTTTATACTTTGATGACTACGTGAATTCATCGAGCTATCCACAAGATATGAAAAAGTGGAATGAAATGGGTGCTGACGTATCTGAAATTAAAACGCCTGAAATGGTCAATAGTCTTCGGAAGTTAATGGCAGGCAATCACTCGTACATTTTTGTCGAAGATCCATTTGGTAGAGAACGCAGCTGCATGTCTTCGTTGATAGACTATGTGGTTTTACTTGATCAACCCATGGATATTTGTCTTACTCGGGTTGTACGGCGAAATATTGAACACTGTTTAAATGACTCGCATAGTTCAATTCTTAAATATTTAGATAATTACGAAGCTCACTTCAGAGATATTTACATTAAAACAGTAAATCAGGTGCGTAAAAACTGCGACCTAATAATTCAAGAAGTTTACCCTGTTTCTAAAACCGCAGATCTTATTAGCACCTGGCTAAAAGGTAAAGCACGCTAACTAGTGGTTGTAGCTGTTTCTTTGTTGCTAGAATGGCCTTCCGCTCTTATTCTCACCACTTCGCCCACAATCTCTGTGGCATTAGGTGTCTTATATAATCAAAAGGATTTGAGTGATTTTACTTCGAAACTTTTCAGAAAATGATACCGAAAGCTTGGTTGCCATCTTAAACGATGACTCGGTCACCCAGTTCCTTTCTACTAAAATACCGTCGCCTTACACTAAACAAGATGCGCTTTGGTGGGTAAATGAAGGCAGTAAAGGCGAGCTAATTAAAGCTATTTCATTCAACGGCATTTTAGTTGGATGTATTGGTGTTAATCGCGGCGAATTTGAATATCAAAGGTCTGGAGAAATCGGTTATTGGTTGGCCAAAGAATACTGGCGTCAAGGCATAACATCAATTGCAATTTCGCAAATGTCAGAGTATGTATTTTCAAACACTGATATTGTTCGTATATTTGCGTCGGTATTCTCAGACAATAATCCATCAATGCAGGTATTGTTAAGATCTGGTTTCAAGCAAGAAGCCGTGCTGCAAAAAGCTATCTTCAAAAATGGGCAATTCTACAATAACCATATCTTCGTTAAACTGAGGTAGTGTAGGAATGCGAACAAAAACACTGAGTCGCTTTTCGACTGTCGCGCAATGCCCATAGCGTATTTAGGAGAAATATCATATGTCATCTGTAACTGAAAAAGATTGGAAAGTGATTATTGGGCTTAAAGCCAGCCTGCTCAGTTCGGCATGTGAGGCAATCTTTCAACGTATTGAGCAAATATCATCGACTCGAAAAGGCCGGGAGCATGAGAGCTACTTAGCGCTTTGGAAATTAATTAACAAAGAAGATGATGTTATCGCTGAGATGTTTAATGACCTTAAGCGCAGTAATGCGGTGCTGAAAGTAGCGGCTTTAAAACGTCACGGTGTGTTAACTGATGATCAATTGGCTCTGTTTTCACTAGAAACACAAGATAATGTGGCGCGTCTTTGCGAGCATAGACGCTAACAAGGAAATATTATCGCTAGACGCCACTTTTCGCGCTAATTTAGGTGTTAGTTTACGCGCAGGGGGTTAAGGAGAAGATATCCGTGATTACATTTAGACCCGCTAAGGATTTGGCTAAAGCAGCACGTTATACTCTGACGAATATGAGACCCTATTACGAGCAATATTCCGTAAAGTGGGATCAAGCACAGATTGAAAAAATGACACAAGCACTGGTTAACTTAGATATTTTGCTTGCAGGTGAGCCGGTAGGGGTTATTAGATTGTCCTTCGACAGTGAAGGGGCTTACCTGCGAGATTTGCAAGTCGATCAAAACTACCAGAATAGAGGTATTGGTACTTACGCACTTGCAGAGGTAAACCGACTAGCCAAAGAGCAAGGCGTTAATGTGTTGATGCTTAGAGTGTTTAAACATAGCCCAGCAGTTAATTTGTATAAACGGCAAGGTTTTAATATAACTCGCGAAGAAGAGCGGTTTTATTACATGAGCCGAGCTGTTAGCTAGCAAACAATGTTGCCGGTAACATTGCATTATTCTTTACGGTGTTTGTGCTTTGTCTTTCGTATAGCATATTAAAAATCTACCAGCTAAAGTGCCGCATTCTGTTACCCTTAACCCGAAAGTAAACAATAAAAGTACGTCTTTATGTTTTCAGAAAAACACAAGATGCTTAGCGGGCAGTGGTATAACCCGCTTGATAAAGCGCTAAGTGCCGAGCGCCTTGCATCGCGCAAGTTGCAGCATCAGTTTAACCATAGTACTCCGGATGACGAGGCGTTACGTAAGACGCTGTTAAAACAATGGTTACCTAACACGGGCAAGCATTTTTATGTTGAACCGCCGTTTTATTGTGATTATGGCTACAACATTAGAACCGGCAGCAAGGTGTTTTTTAATTTTAACTGTGTGGTGCTGGATGTGGCGCCAGTAGTTATTGGCAGCAACGTGTTTTTTGGCCCGGCAGTGCAAATTTATACTGTAAACCATCCCCTGGATGCCTTAAAACGACGCACTTTGCTGGAGCAGGCTTTGCCGGTAACCATTGGCAATGATGTGTGGATTGGCGGTGGTGCCGTGATTTTACCCGGCGTAACCATAGCTGATGGCAGCGTTATAGCTGCAGGTAGTGTGGTCACTAAAGATGTGCCGACGGGGGTACTGGCTGGTGGCAATCCATGTAAAGTAATTAAAGCCATAAATGCGGTTGATTGATATTATCCAAGTAAATTTAATGTAATTATTTGGTGTTAATCTGGTATTCAGCACTAGCCTGTAACTATAATCGGCGCAGAATCAGATTATAGGTACCTAAAAATGAAATTCTCTCATAGTGTTATTGCAGTAGTCTTACTCGTGGCATCGCAAGCGAATGCCTGTGGTTTCAGGTTAAGTGATGGCAAGTTACTTAAATGCGGTATGTCACGCATCGAACTGATATCACTGGCCGGTGAGCCGCTATTTAAAGATATAGAAACCCTTGGTGTTGGTAGCGGCAAGCCGGTAAAAGGCGAAACGATAGAAACTTGGTCTTACAGGCTTACCGGTGATATTGGCGGTGATTATTTGCTTAGTATTATGTTAACCGGTGGGAAGGTATCGGCGATACATCGCAAGCAGCAGGGCCGTATTTGATACGTTAACGCGATAGCAGATACAAATCGCCCAGTGTCATTGCGTTTCCACCCAGTTTAAGTTGGCTAAGCAGCAGCAGCGCGCAACTGTACGCATCTTCCAGCGCGTGATGGTTTGCCATTGGCGGCAAACCATGGCGTTGCAGGCAGCTTGGCAGTTTTAACGCATCATGTTTTACCACTTTGCCTTGGCGCAGTAAGCGTTGCCATTCTATTTGCATGGTATCAATAAATTTAAACCGAGGCGCCTTACCAAAACAGCGTTGACAGGCAAAGCGCAAAAATTGCTCATCCATTTTGCTATGGTGGGCAACAAACACATAACCGGCATACTGGTTTAACAGCTCTGTAAGAATATCGGCTATGTCGTGCGCTGATTTAAGCTCTCTGTCGTGCAAGCCATGATAAATGGCACTTTGCCCCACACTTACCGGGCTATTAATCAGATAATGTCGTGCTTGCGCTAAGACAATTTCTTGTTGGTGTATTGGTACCCAGCCAATGCTGACAATATGATCTTTACGCGGATTAAGGCCGGTTAACTCTAAATCCAACACTAAAAACGGGCTGTGCTCAACCAAGGTGGTCGCCGCCGGAAACGGCTGACTAATAAAGCGATTAACTACAGCATTGATTGCTGTGTTTTGACGAAACAACCAGTTAAACATTTACATGTCCCGACAAAAACGGTGTTTCAGGCTGCTTTGTGCATCATTAATTACGGCAAAGCTGTCTTTAAGCTGATGGCGTGCCAGGCCGGAGACGTCCATTGGGTCGAGTAAATTTGTCACATCGTGGCCTTGTTGCAGGTCGTGCTGATGCTTCTCCCAGCGCAGTTGTGCCAGTAAATCAAAGGCATCGTTGATGTTCAGGCTGTCTTTACTGTCTATTACACCTTTTTCGGCCAATTGTTGTAACCGGCGCCGTGTATTCACCTCTGTGATCCCGGTTGACAGTGCATAAACGCGCACCAGATCGGTAAGTAAGCTGATACCGCGTTTTTTTAAATCCAGGCCTTTTTTATGTTTTCCGTCTGCTTCCAGAATAAAGTTTTTAAAAAAGCCAAGTGGTGCAGTGCGCTGCAAAGCAGCTTGTGCCAGATGGTACAAAAACAAGGGAGCTTTTGCCGTACGTTGTAAAATGTCCTGCTGTAAGGCGTTAAACAAGCCTTTGCTGCCATCAATAACACGTAAGTCAAAAAAGATACTGGCTTTGAGCAGTGCTTCTGGTGTGGGCGTGGCTATACAACGGGCAAAACGCCCCGACCAGCCTTTTAAGCTTAACCGTAGCTCAGGATTGGTTGCCATGATATTACCCGGACATAACGTCACACCGCATTGCGCTAAGCCCTTACAGACAAATTCAGCCAGCTCAGAAAAATACTCGGCAACGGCGCCTGTGGGTTCTTTCTCCAATAGCAGTGCATTGTCCTGATCTGCGTTTAAACTTTGGTCCATTCTGGCTTGCGAGCCAAAGGCCAGCCAGCTAAATATGCAGGGAGCTTCACCTAATTTTTGTTGAGCCAGGTAAATTAGTCGCTGCGTTAGGGCGTCGGTAATAGTTGTAATTATGTGGCCCGCTTCGTGGGCGGGTACCTGTTGCTTATTTAATGTGATAGCAAGCGTAGCAATTTGCTGGCTGCAGCGTTCTAATCCATCAACGTCAGGCTGGCGATGGATCTCGCCGATAAGATACACCGGATGATCCTGTTGGCTTCGTATGATGTCGGTGGCACTTAGCATACCGCAGCAAATACCTTGCGCCATTACTGGTAAGTGGTGCACATTGTGTTGGCTCATCTGTTGCACGGCTTCATATAAATAAGCATGAAAATCAATACTGTGTGGTTGCCGTGTCATTACATGGTTAACCTGGGTACTGGCCGGTAACCCCAACGCGAGCACACGGTTACGTAAGTCGCGGTCGGTGATAATGCCAACCAGCTTATCTTGCTCTTCAACTAATAACGATGACACCCGATGGTCTGACATCAATTTGGCTGCGTCTTGTACGCTTTGCTCTGGCCGTATCGCGACTTTACGCTGCTGCACAACATCGCTAATTTTAAGCGTAAAACGCGAGCCTTGCTGTTGTTCACGGTATTGATGCAAACGTCGGCTAAACAGACGCTGAAAAAAAATATCAACATTTTTATACTGATAACGACATTGGTGAAATGCTTCAGCATCCAGCCAATAAACCAGGCCGTCTTCTTCACATATTAAAGTGTCGTTGTCAGTTAAACGGGTTAGGAGTTGCTGATAGCCATAAAAGTCGCCAGCTTGCAGTTTGGTTAACAGTTTCTGTTGATCACTATACAACGCAAAAATTCCGGTGCGAACAATAAGCAACCGGTCACTGTTAACCTGCACCTTATCCCGCGCTTTGCAATACACCACATTAATGTGGCTGGAAAATTGCCCAAGGTTTGCCTCGCTTAGTTGGTTAAACGGGGTAGTCTGTGCAAGAAAATGAATAACGTCAGCAACTTCCATTCTGGCTCCGGTTACACCGAAATTGAATTCTCGTTAAGCCGCTTACCCAGTGCAAACGGCGGTTATTAATGCATCATCTGCGCTGAGCGATTGCCACTGAGCACTCAACGGAGCTGAACCTATTGGAATATCCAGCTGTTCTGTAAAATCTGCGCGTGCCATCTGGCCACAATGCAAAACTACTGGCACCCGTCGTGCCATCGCCCGACGTTCAAAAAAATACAAATCAACTAATTTTACGTCTGGGTTTTGTGTATTGGCTGACGCGTTAGCCACATCTGCAGCAATAAAGCGCAATGTTTGCGGGTATAAGTAACTCCAGGGACGCCAGGCCGCTTTTTGTTCGATGGCTTTAACCACAACCACGCCAGCGGGCAGGCGTGACGCTTGGTATTGATACCAGCTATATTCACCTTGAATTTGAAAGCCAAGCATAGCCGCACCGGCAAACACCGGAATTAACCAACGTGGTGCGCGGTTGCTGCTGAGTTTTCTCAGTAACAGTGCAATACCTGCGGCGCCAAGGCCTGCGAATACCGTTGCAATCAGTTCCCAAAGCATAGTGTTTTCCTGAAAAGGACGGGCTTTCACCGTGAAAGCCCGTCTCATTATTGTGATCTTGCTTTAGCATGTAAAGCAAGTAGGTGTTTGATGCTTAGTGGTCTGTAGCAGCACCGGCACCTTTGGGGTAACGCACACTTTCAACCAATTCCTGGATGTGTTTTGGTGGCGCTTCAGTGGCAGACGATACCGCAAAAGCAACGGCAAAGTTAATCATTGCACCTATAGCACCAAACGACAGTGGCGATATTCCGTAGCCCATTGAACCAAACAACCAGTTATCCGGAGTATTGGCAAATGTTGCTGTACCTGGGATAAAGAACCAACCTAAGTACAAGAAGATATACATCACGGTAGATAGTAAACCGGCTAACATCCCCGCTATAGCACCTTTGTTGTTAACGCGTTTGGAGAAGATACCCATCATCAGCGCCGGGAATATTGACGCTGCGGCGATACCAAAGGCGAGAGCTACCGTTTGTGCTGCAAAGCCGGGCGGATTCATCCCTAACCAGGTCGCAATAACAATGGCCACTGCCATTGAGATACGAGCGGCACGCAATTCACCTTTTTCACTGATATTGGGATTAATGGACCCTTTAATTAAGTCATGACTTACCGCTGATGAAATCGCCAGTAATAAACCTGCTGCAGTAGATAGCGCTGCAGCCAAACCACCGGCAGCAATTAAGCCGATTACCCAGCCTGGTAAGTTGGCAATTTCAGGGTTTGCCAGTACCAGAATGTCGTTGTTTACTGTTAACTCATTACCATTCCAACCACGCTCAGTTGCCGTTTGCTTAAATGACTCTGACTTGTCATTGTAAAGCTGAATACGGCCATCGCTGTTCTTATCATCAAATTTAATAAGGCCTGTGGTTTCCCAGTTTTTAATCCAATCTGGACGCTGGGCATACTCGATAGCATCAGCTGTAGTGCCAGCAGGATAGATAGTGGTTAACAGGTTTAACCGTGCCATTGAAGCTACAGCTGGAGCGGTTAAATACAACAGCGCGATAAATACCAGAGCCCAGCCCGCTGACCAACGTGCATCTGATACCTTAGGAACGGTAAAGAAACGAATAATAACGTGTGGCAGGCCTGCAGTACCAATCATCAGTGATAAGGTAAATAGCACCATGTTCAGCTTATTCGATACATCACCGGTGTAGTCGGTAAAGCCCAGATCACGTACCACCATATCCAGTTTTTGCAGTAGTGGCATACCCGATTCAATATGTTCAGAGAACAAACCCAGCGGAGGTAAAAAGTTACCGGTAAGTTGCAGTGAAATAAACACTGCCGGAATGGTATAAGCAATAATCAGTACCACATACTGCGCAACCTGAGTGTAGGTAATGCCTTTCATACCACCCATAACCGCGTATAAAAACACGATGACCGCAGCAATAATAAGGCCGGTATCGCTTTCAACTTCCAAAAAGCGGGAGAAGGCAACACCTGCGCCTGTCATTTGACCGATAACGTAGGTTACCGAGGCAATGATTAAACAGGCAACGGCGACAAAACGGGCATTTTTACTGTAAAACCGGTCACCAATAAACTCGGGTACAGTAAACTTGCCAAACTTGCGTAGATAGGGCGCCAGTAGCATTGCTAGTAACACGTAACCGCCGGTCCAGCCCATTAAAAAGGTCGAGTTAGCGTAACCACCAGCAGCTATAAGGCCAGCCATTGAAATAAAAGACGCCGCTGACATCCAGTCAGCAGCGGTTGCCATACCATTCATTATCGGATTTACGCCGCCACCGGCAACGTAAAATTCTTTGGTTGAGCCGGCCCGCGCCCATATCGCAATCGCAATATACAACGCAAAAGAGCCGCCCACAAAAATCAAATTAATTGCAAATTGACTCATGACGAACTTACTCCTCGTTCAGGCCAAATTCTTTATCGAGCGTATTCATTCTCCAGGCATAGAAGAAGATTAAAACGATAAAGGTTAAAATGGACCCCTGTTGTGCGAACCAGAAGCCAAGATCGGTACCGCCTACACTGATGCCAGCCAGTAGAGGTCGAAATAAAATCCCCCCGCCGTATGACACCAAAGCCCAGACGATGAGGCAACCTACGATCAGGCGAAGATTCGCTGACCAATATGCTGCAGCATTGCTATCGTGCTCAGTCATAAATACACTCCTTTCCTTTGTTATTTTTATCTTGCAAAGTTAATCTAGCAGTAGTTAACACAAGTTAAAGCCCGACTTTAGTCGAAGCCGGTGCGTGGCTAATTGACTTGTGCCTTGTGTTAGGCCAAAAGTACAGCATAAGAAAAACAACAGGAGAGCGCCGTGGCCGCTTGGGT
>Ga0100394_1004417_pt1 | contig 11473 bp, 6 predicted proteins | sample CryGeymeta201518_FD_81549 | JGI IMG/M metagenome (GOLD analysis project Ga0100394, IMG submission 81549) | Groundwater microbial communities from Crystal Geyser aquifers in Utah, USA - Crystal Geyser metaG 2015-18 | ecosystem: Environmental > Aquatic > Deep subsurface > Groundwater | place: USA... | reverse complement strand
CGGTCCAGCAGGTTATCAATATTCAGGCTTACAGTCAGATTATCTGAAAAATCATAGCCAAAATTGGCGTTAACTTTTGTCCAGGATGGTACTCTGCGGTCAATATCAATACCTTGTCCTGCCAATAAATCAATATCTGCAGGTTCTAACAGGGCTACTTCATCCTGATAATCACTGGTGTAATTAACACTGATACCACCGAACCAGTTATCGCCACTGAAGCGTAATTTCATACTGGCAAGTAGTTTAGGATAACGGAAGCTACCCGCTAGCTGCTCAGTACCAGAGAATGCAGTGCGGTCGCGGGTAAAGCTCATCAGTTTAGTAACGTCTGCACTTAAACGGATTGTCGCCCAATCACTATCAAAACGCTGGCTGTAGGTAAAGTCGATGCCTTTAGTTTGCTGGTTACCCGTATTCTCTAAAAGTAATATGTGGTCGCGAAACAAGGGTAGGCTGGTGGCGCGGGTATCAATATCCTGCCAATCTGCAAGTACTTGGTTTAAATCTTCAGTAAAGCCAGACACCAGGCCTAACTCATCACATAGCTCTGGATCAAAAGCGATACCAATCTGGTCCGCTGGTACCAGCCCGCAGAAGCGTAGACTAGGGTCGTTCAGGGTGCGTACCAGCATCGATTCTAAGTCAGTACCGATAATCTTTTTATGATCAAACTGCCAGTAGTCTGCGGTGAAAGTAATATCCTGTGTCGGGCTCCAGGCAAAACCTGCGCTGATTGATTCGGCCTCTTCTGCCTTTAGGTTAGGATTACCAAACTCAAGCGTATTGGGTGTTATCTCACCGCCAACTTCGCCGCCACAGAACAACTCAGCAAACTCAGGCAGGCATCGGGCCGTGGTACTGGTAGTACGCAACTCAACGCCAGCTTGCGTTAAAGATGGGGCGCGGAACGAGGTAGACCAAGAGGAACGCAATACCAAGCTGTCTGTTGGCCGCCAGGTCAGGCCAACTTTTGGGTTTACGCTGCTGCCAAAGTCGTCATAGTTGTCGTAGCGTGCTGCCAACTGCAAGTCAACAGTTTCAGTCAAGGGAACGAAAAGTTCAGCAAATGCCGCCCATTGTTTACGCTCGGCACTGGATTTACTTGAACCAAAACCAATAACATCTACCAGATAGTCGCGATCAAAACGTGATTGAGCGATTAAATCTGGATTATCGTTTAACTTCTCCTGGCGATATTCAACACCGAAAGCAGATGCGACAACACCAGCGGGCATCTCCCAAAGATCGCCGTTCAAACGGAAATCGGCACTTAGCACTTCAGATTTACCTTTGCGAGACGGATTCTCTGAAATTATTGACAGAACGTCGTCATTACCAGTCTGACCGCCAAAAGGGTTAAACCAAAGGCCACCGTCATTTGGCGAGCAGTTTGTGCTGCCATCTGAGCATAATTCACCAAACAGTGCGGCATTAAATTTGTAGCGTTTATAGATACCAGCTAATGCGCTTTGGTCAGACTCACTGCGAGAGTACATTAGTGCACTTTCCCACTCAAAATCGCCAATATCACCTTGTAAAGCAGATACAAAACGAAACGCAGTCGTCTCATTTTCAATTTGACGTGGCGCTAAAAAACGCCCGCGTAATTCAACAACATCGACGTCAGCGCCATTTGGACTCGATTCAAAGCCCGGGTAAATCAGGGAAGCCAGCTCGTCGTTATTTTGAATAAACGGGTTATCATAAGCAGCGAACAGCCAGTTACTTTGATCCTGCAGATTGGTGAAGTTGGCCGGAGTACTCTGTGCTGTTGATTTTGTGCGGCTGATAAAAAACTCGTTAGACCAGCGTACGGCATCCAACTCAGTATTAAGTATAAAGCCACCTGAAGCCGACTCCAGCGCTGGACGGATTAGCATATCTTGGTTTGGATTGTAGCCACAGGCTTTATCGCCAAAAGTCGGATCGGTGACCACAATTAGCTCAGCTGGACATGCAGGATCAGGAAAACCAACATACTCATCAGATACTGGATCCAGAAAATCTGATGTGGTATAGCGGACACTGGCAAACTGGCCTCGGGTTGACAAAGACCAAGTTTCATCGGTCATTTCCCGGTCACTATAGGCAAAGTCTTTGCGGTCAAAGTAGTCGGCAAACATGGTTAAATTGCTTTTGCCAAAGCTTTTACCCCAAATTAGGTTAATACCAGTTTTGCCCTCGTCGGAGCTCGCCATGGAGTTGCCATAACTTAAATCTAGCTCTGCACCCTCAAAATCTTTTTTCAATACGTAGTTAATTACACCTGCAACGGCGTCGGCACCGTAAATTGCAGATGCGCCGGTGGCGAGAATTTCAACCCGCTCAATTGCTGATACAGGTATAGAGTTTATATCGACAAAGTTTTCAGTACCTGCAGCAAAGGAAGATGCTGCAACCCGTCGGCCGTTGATTAGTGTCAGCGTAGATGAAGGCCCTAAGCCTCGCAGTGATGCTGCCGCTTGACCGGCAGGCGTGTCATTGGACGCGGTACCACTTTCTGACGTCGAGAAGGTGCCTGAGCCACCACGTAGCTGACCAACATCTTTTAGTAAGTCATAGACGGTACTTGCGCCGGAATTTTTAATATCATCGGCAGAAATAACCACCAATGGCTGAGTACCTTCGAGGTCGACGCCTTTGATACGTGAACCCGTTACCTGAATTTTTTCAATTTTCTGCTCTTCTTTTGTAACGTCTTCAGCAGAAAACACTAATGGGCTAACAAAAAAGCTACCAGCCACAGCTAGTGCTAAAGGAGATAATTTATGCATAGATACACCTGTCTTGACATGACACAGCCTGCGATATTGTCCGCATGAATGTGCTTATAATTATTTATATTAATTTTTTATGGTGCAGGAATAGAAGCCTGCCAGACACGGTTTAGTGTCTGACATGTTTCTACTCGTTAAACCACTCTGACAGGTAGTAAGACGAGTAGTAATATGAGCTTAGCGCGAAGGCTTTTTTTAACATATCACTACCAAAAACATGAGATGATGAGAATTAAACAACGCTATTAGATTTACTGCTAATTGGCAAAGAAGTCAATACAGGATAATCTATGCATATAAATATTTGACGTTGCTATCTGTCGCACCGGTAGTTGAACATTTGTACGCTTAGGATAAGAAAGAGAATAATGAAATCATTTAGCTTTTATACAGCCGCTGCCATACTTGCCTGCAATGCATCTGCTGCTAATGTGAACGATACCAAGAGTTTTCCGGATTATTCGATGGTATTAGTTGGTGGTGGTTTGCAAACCTGCAGCTCCGTTGATGTTCGATATTGTAGTGGGCCTGAGCCGTTTACTGCTGCCTCAAAATCTGACGAGGCATTTATGTTATCGCCAGAGCATTTGGCAAATATTGCTGACAACGCATTTTGGACCGAAGAACGTGTTATTGAGCAGCAGCAAACTTTAGCACTGCTAGAATATATGCGCAGTAAAGTGAAGAGTGAGCGAGTCTCAGAACGCGAACTTTTAAGAATGTGGCGCTCTGCTGAGATTGAAATTGATGGTATCTGGGTTTCCGGTAGAACGAATTATAGCGCTTTGAGTGATCGTGAACGAAATTTTGTGCTTGATCAACTGCAAGTAATGGCTGTTGTTAGCACTGATTCAGCCCGTAGTACGCCAAAGCGGCAAAAAGAATTTGCTGATTTGTCTAAAACTAAAGATGGTTTTACCGTTGAAATATATAAAAAAATAGTTGAGTTAGCTCAGCAAGTTGCGGGTAGTCAACGCAAACCACGTATATTGGTGGTAACCGCGTCAGGACGTGATCCTTTTGCTGCGGTAGATATGTATGTCAACGTATTTAAAGAAGCGGGAGCTGATGTAAGTTGGTTGCCGTTAAATGCAGCCTATCAAGCCGCACAGCACAGCTTGGTTAATGATGCTGCAAGTTGTGATCAACTCCCTCAGTATCTTGCTGCCTACCATGGCACCTTCCAGCGAGGCCGGGTGTATCCGGATTTAATGCAGGAATTGAATAACTTTTGCAAGCAAGGCAGTGACGGTGCGGTAGAGCAAATACGCCGGGCGGATGCTGTTTTTATCAGTGGTGGTGATCAAAGTTTAGCGGTGCAAGCGTTTCGCCAGCCTGATGGTTCTGCCACGCCAGAGTTAAAGCAAATTGAATCGATGATAGCCGCGGGACAGATTATTGTTGCAGGCACAAGTGCCGGCACCGCTGTTATGGCTGGTGGCAGTTATCAGGGCAAAAGAACCCCAATGATAACTAATGGTGATAGCTACAACGCCATACAATACGGTGCTTTTGACTTACCAGCACCGCAGCCGGGTTGTGATAGAGATCAAAGCTGTACCAATGGTTTAGCTGAAAATCATCTGACATTTAATGGTCAGGGGGGGCTTGGCTTATTCAACTGGGGCATTTTGGATACCCATTTTTCTGAACGCGGCCGTCAGGGGCGCTTAGTTCGTTTACAAAATGATACTCAAACTCGATTTGGTTTTGGTATAGATGAAGCAACCGCTTTATTAGTTGCTGCCGGTCGTGGAGAGAATTCGCCAGACGTTGTCATGGAAGTTATCGGTGCTGCGGGTGTGTATATTGTGGACAACGAGAAATCGCAAAGTTCTGGTGAAGGTGCTGCAACGAGCATTACTAATGTAAGTACGCATTACCTTACCCGTGATGATAAATTAGAAATTAAAGATGGGTTTCTACGTACGCGTTTTGCCGATTGGAAATTTGCTGCAAACAACACTTTATCGCCAATGTTAAGCTCTAGCGAACTGTTTGAACGCAACAATTACAAGCAGCTGGCTCAGTTACTATGCACAACGCAAAGCCGTCGTGCTGATGCCAAAGCCGTACGCATTGGTCAGGGGCATACAGTTAATTTATATAAGGATATGTCATCTTATACCCGTCAAGGCGTTTATCGTCAGCAAGGTGTAGACATTGAGTATTGTTCATATCGTAACCTGATGTTGGATATACAGCCTGCTAATCAATAGCCGTATGGTGAGGTGAAAACCTGATGCAAGGACCTATTCATCCACAGGTTAAAACCTTCGCCAGTTGGATTCGTAAATGGGGAAAGCTTAAGCTGGCGCTATTGTGCCAGCTACTGTTTGTTGGCATTGCATTTGTTGTAGGTGCGGTTTTTGGTCTTGTCGTAAACAATACAATTAACTGGCAACAAATTCAGGGAACACTGATTTTTTCTGTGTTGCTTGGACCGGTATGCATCTCTTTTCTATTTTATCTTGTGCTGCATTTAGATGCAGCTTTATCTTATCTGGAAGACTCTGCCCACCAAGAGCGTTTGTTAAATGAAGGTATGCAGGACAATATTCGTCAGCTTAACTTTGAGATAGAAGAACGTAAAAAAGCGTTTCAGGCTAAACGTCGTGCTATTGATGAATTACGAAAAGAAATTGCTGAGCGAAAAAAAGCGCAAATTGAACTGGAAGAACAAAGCTTATTGATCCGCTCCATTGTTGATAGTTCTCCTGATTTATTTTATTACCGCGACGAAACTGGACGGTTTGCCAGTTGCAATAAGATGTTTGAAGTGATTATGGGCAAATCGGCGGTAGAGTTGATTGGTCATTATCCAGCAGAAATTTATACAGACGATAGTGCGCAGGCTGCGATTCTAACGGAATATGAAGTTAGCATGCAGCCATCAGAGCTAACACTTGACGTTGAATTTGTAAAAGACGACGGCCAGGTTCTGTGGTTTGAAATGCGTAAAGTACCATTTTATGACCGTCATGGCCGCTATATTGGCTTATTGGGTTTTGGTCGGGATATCACGTCGCGTAAGCTAGCTGAGCAGGCGTTGGAAAAAGCCTATCAGGATAAAGGTAAGTTTATTGCAACGTTAAGCCACGAGCTGAGGACACCGCTTAACGGTATTGTCGGTTTGAGTCGGCGTTTATTAGAAAGCCGTTTGACTAAACAGCAACATGGTTGGGCAAATACCATTTTTAGCAGTGCCGAAACACTTGGCAATATTTTTAATGATATTATTGATTTAGACAAAATTGACCGTCAGGATCTGGATATTGTTTATCAGAGTGTGGCACTAAAGCAGTTCATTAGTGATATTGCCAATTTTGCAGAATTACTATGTCAGCAAAAAGGATTGCAGTTTAAATTAACCTGTCAGGGCGATCTTGATGTTTTTTTACGGTTGGACCCAACGCGTTTGCGACAGGTACTATGGAATCTTTTAAATAACGCCGTCAAATTTACTGCCAATGGGCTTGTAAGTTTACATTGTGAAATAGATAGTGCTGAGCATGAGTTACATTTCTTAATCGAAGATACCGGCATAGGTATTGCGAAGCAGGAACAGCAGCGCATTTTTGACATGTACTACAAATCTAATGATGGCCGTCGCCTAAGTATTATGGGGTCGGGAATCGGATTATCTGTTTCGCGTGCGCTTATTGAAGCGATGCAGGGCGATATACACGTTAGCAGTAATATTGGTGAGGGTAGCCAGTTTAGTGTCAAATTACCTGCCCAACAGCTTGCACAAGAGGCACAGCACGAAATAGCCTGCCCAGAATTGACTATTTTGTTGGTTGAAGATATCCCCCTCAATGCTGAGATTGCAATAAGTTTGCTTGAACAACGAGGTCATACAGTTTTGCACGCTGAAACGGGAGAAGATGCGCTGGCATTTTTGGAAACAGAAGATGACATTGATCTAGTACTGCTTGATATGCAATTGCCTGATATGAGTGGTGAGCAAATTGCAAAGTATATACGGCAAGAACCCCATTTGGCATCTCTGCCTATCGTTGTATTAAGTGCCAATGTGCGTAAAGCAGAACATCAATTAGACGGTGTACTGATCGAAGGGGCACTAGCAAAGCCAATTAACACAGGTAAACTTGACCAGATGTTGGCCCGGTTGTTTTCACCAAGCGCTGTTAAGTTATTGCAAACAAATGAGCCGGTTGTATCGGCAGAATCACAGATACTTGATGAAGCAATTTTGAATGACTATTTGCAATCGCTTGGTAAGGAAGTTGTTCGACGCAGTGCCCAGTTGTTTGCGCAGTTGTTACCTGGCTATATGAATAAGTTAGTAGAAACCGCAGTACAACGTCAAGAAAAAGACTTTCAGGAAGCCGCTCATAAACTTAAAGGTGCTGCTGCATCTGTTGGGCTTTTATGGGTGCAAAAACATGCGAAGAGGTTAGAACAAGAGCCGGTAAACTGGCATGGGTTGGAACGGCAATTGGTAGACTTTCATCTAAAAACAGAGCAGCACATGGCTGCTCTGTCTGAGTTCATAGAACAAGCTTAATACTTATTTTTCTAACTTACCCACAAAGCGGTAGCCTTCACCATGGATAGTGCTGATTAACTCTGGGCTATCAACATCTGATTCAAAATGCTTACGGATACGGCGAATAGTAACATCTACTGTGCGATCGTTTGGACGTAAGTCACGGCCAGTCATATGACGGATTAATTGCTCACGGGTAAAAATCTTACCTGGTGTGTCCAGCATTAAACGCAAAGCGCGATACTCACCTTTCGGCAGGCGACGGGCAACATTTTTTGGTGAAGTTAGGTTTCTGCTATTTTCATCTAACGTCCAGCCGTTAAATTTAACAACGCTCTTATGCTCTTCAACCACAGGTTGCGCTACAGTGCGGTTTAACAAATTGCGGGCACGGATAGTAAGTTCGCGTGGATTAAACGGCTTGGTTAAATAGTCATCCGCACCAATTTCAAGACCTAAAATACGATCAACTTCGCTGTCGCGGCCGGTTAGGAAAATTAAACCAATATTTTCTTTCTGGCGTAACTCTCTTGCCAAAATTAGGCCATTTTTGCCTGGCAGGTTAATATCCATTACCACCAGGCTTACCTTGTTGTCGGTAAGTTTTTGATTCATCTCTTCGCCATTTATTGCTTCGATGACATCATACCCTTCACCTTGAAACAGGCTTACGAGGTTTAAGCGGGTTACTTCTTCGTCTTCAACGATAAGAATCACAGGTGTTTGCATTGGATTTGTACCTTGTGTAAATTCTGTTAAGTTAATGGCTGGAATATGTTTTCTATATATGACGATCAATTGTCAAATAATACGCAATTATAACCATCAGTCCAATTGTTAACAAGTTTTTTGTTAACAATTGGACTATCCAAAGGGTGTATTAAACAAGGTTTGTTATTATTCTCTTGCTAAGTCTATGATTTTTATGTTTTGTTTTCGATTGTAATCACTGGGAAGTCTATTTTAATTCGAACGCCCTGACCTAAAGTACTATCTAATAGAATTTTTCCGTTTAGTGCTTGTGTCACAAGGTTGTAGACCAAATGCATACCAAGACCGCTACCTCCTTCACCACGTTTAGTGGTGACAAAGGGGTCAAAAATACGTTTTTTGATTGACTCGGGTACACCTGCACCATTATCAGTGTAAATTAACTCACAATTGTTGTTACCCACTACTACATCAATATTGATTATGCCTTGCTCAATATTCTCGAAGGCATGTATTAGGCTGTTCATAATTAGATTAATTAAAATCTGGTTTATTGGCCCGGGTTTACTATCCAATTCAAGTTGCGCAGGACAATTGACAATAACTTGATGTTGGGTTTTTTTAAGATTTGGTCGAAGTGATAAAAGAACTTCGTTTATAAGCTGTAGCATATTAAACTGACGACGGTTGTCATTAGATTGGTCGACAGCAACGCGTTTAAAGCTAGATATCAGGCTGGCTGCGCGTTCCATATTGCGATAAATAATGCCTAAATTTTCTTTACTTTCCGATAGAAATTTAGCCAATTGTGAAGAAGTTAGTTTCTTTTCATCAAAGGCCTTTTGAATATCAGTAAGCTTGTCTTGTAACAAGGTTGATGCGGTAACACCTAAACCAATAGGGGTATTAACTTCATGTGCCACGCCAGCAACCATTTGGCCGAGACTAGCCATTTTTTCAGTTTCGACAATCTGATTCTGGTATTGGTGTAAGGTGGCCAAGGTGTTGAGTAATTCCTGATTAGATGTTTTTAATGCATCTGTACGTTGTTCTATTTTTTGCTCCAAACTTTGCGTTAACTGGCGATTTTCTTGCTCAGCAAGTTGTAATTTACTGATTTGCTGCTCAATTCTATCAAGCATCGTATTAAATGCCCGACCCAGCATATTGTATTCTTTGATTGGGGTTATTGGGGCTCGAATTTGGTAGTTTTTTTCTTTAGATACTTTTTGCATTACGTTTAGCAATGATTCAATCGGGGTGGTAAAACGTTGTTGTAGCTTCGCACTAATAAACAGCGCACTGCCCAGTGCTACGAGCGCAATAATGATGTCTAACAGAATTCTTGCCTGTATATAGTCATTTAACTCCTCCTGGCTCGCTCTAACGTATACATATCCTATGGTGCTGTCGCCATCAACTATTGGTTTGGTTAGCTCAATATAGTTATCGCTGACATAAGGTTTCAGAAACTGCTTTACTCTGGCGAACTGCACGGGGAATGGACCAACACCCTCATGATTGTAGATGGCGAAGAGGCGAAGCTCGTCAGAGTCAGGTTGCTGCTTATAAATGTGGATATTGTGCAGTATATGCACAGCTTTAAAGGAGTTTAGCCTGTTATCTTCTGTGTCGGCATCATCTTGCAAAATACTGTCTTTTGCATTGAATGCGATAATGCTGACATAGCCTTCAAGCTGCGCAACTAATTTCTTTTGCTGTAACTTCACATCCTGTGTGGTTGATATCAACATCGCAAGGCACAATGTCAGACTACAGATAAGCATAATCACCCAGATCAGTGCACTTTTAATGGAAGTGGTTTTATCTATTGCGATCATTCAGTTATCTCAATCACTTTTATAGCCAATGCCATTTGGCAACCTGTATTGATGTTATGCATATTCATGAAAATTAGCAAACAGCACTGGTAAATTTACTAAAGCCGATTATAGTTGAAACACTTGTTATACATGGAACGGATTATGAGTCTGTGGGAAAGTTATAAAACGAGTATTTTTCTTTGTCATCAAGCGTTAAATTGCGATACAGATTTTGCAATTATCAGCGCACAAAACCCCGCTGGTGTTACTGAACATCCCTACCTTAATCTACGTCGAGATAAAGAATTACAAGCATATCTGAACCAGCAGCGGCTACCTCACCGCTCGGTTATTGGCAGTGCACCTGATCGCAGTTTCGAAGAAAAGAGTTGGATTGTGCTGTGTGATAAAGGTAACGCCATTGCACTAGCGAGACAATTTGAACAGAATGCGATTTATTGGGTAGAACAGGGTGAGTTGTTTTTAGTGCCTGTTCTGCTCTCATTTGGTGAGGAGAAATTAGGACGTTTTACCGAGCGCGTGATATTGCTACCTGATTAATTTTTCCGCTGCAATATATCTAAAATCCCTTGCAAGTTGTTGCCATAAATTACCTCCATCTGACGCTTTGTCATATTCCAACGTACTTTTTCGGCTTCCGTTGTTGGTTGCTTTAACAGTGCATTAAAATCACTGGCGCAGATACAAACAATAGCTGGCGCTGACATTTCTGCAAATTGCGCCGAACGATATAAAAGATGCGGGCAGGCTTTGGCGCGTTTTGGGTGCTGAATACACTGCAAGCTTTCAGCCGCTGTTGCCGGTGTTAACCACAGTAACAGAAACAGAGCTGAAAGTGCGCGCATAGGGTTTCCTTAGTTTTTTTGGCTCGCGCGGTAAATAATAAAGCCGTTTGCTTTGGCTTTAATACTAACCTGTTTAAAGGATTGCTGTAACAACTCCATGTACGCTAAATGACTATTGGCGACAATGGTAAGGCTACCGTTGTTACTCAAACGAACAGCACTTTGTGCAATAAACGTTTCTACAATACTGTAGTCAGTTTTAATCCCGGTGTGAAATGGTGGATTACTAATAATACAATCAAATTGTTTGGGATTGTCCGGTAAACCATCTGCTGCTATTACCTGTGCGCTAAGGTTATTTGCAGCGAGTGTCATTTGCGTGGCGCTAACGGCCAGACTGCTAATGTCAGAGCTAAATAGCTCAATTTTAGGATGTTTGCGTTTAAGAACGGCGCCTATAACACCGCAACCACAGGCAAAATCTAATACTTTGCCTTCGGTGATATTTGGCAAATTATCCAGTAGCAATGCCGTACCAACATCTAACTTGCCATGATTAAATACGCCCGGTAAAGAATACAGTGTTAACGTTTCGCCTGCGGCGTTAATAGTAAAACTTAACGCTTTAGTCGCAGTTAATTGCTGAAAGTCGCCATGCAGCGAAAACCATAAGCAATGCTTGGCATTGTCAAGTTTGTTGGCGTTTAAGCCCAGTTTTTGCGCATGGCTGCTTAGGCTCTTAATGCCGCCTTTGTTATCACCTGTGACAAATACGTCGGTACTGCTGGAAATAACAGATTTTAGTTGCGCAAGGGTAAAGGCAAGCTGCTCTTTACTTTT
>Ga0100394_1004402_pt1 | contig 11489 bp, 8 predicted proteins | sample CryGeymeta201518_FD_81549 | JGI IMG/M metagenome (GOLD analysis project Ga0100394, IMG submission 81549) | Groundwater microbial communities from Crystal Geyser aquifers in Utah, USA - Crystal Geyser metaG 2015-18 | ecosystem: Environmental > Aquatic > Deep subsurface > Groundwater | place: USA... | reverse complement strand
TCTAGACCTACACCTGTTTTGTGTGTCAGCGGTTGCGCGGGTAGAAAAAAGAGAGTTTGCTTGATTATTATTCTGTAGATAGATGCACCACGAATAAAGACGGTGAAGTGTTTCTACCTGGTAGTCTACTATGAGTGGAGTAGTAGACTACTCCGGGTAGAAGGCTAGTAGTGGGCGTACTAGCTAGCTTATGACTACTACTCTAGCTAGTAGCTAGTAGTAGTAGTACTACTACTACTACTACTACTACTACTACTAGACTTTACCTAGAGATACTACTTAGCTAGTAGTCCAGTTCTAGTAGCTAGTACGTCGTCTACGCCAAAATACTCTTATTCGCAGAAAGAAAAATCTGGACAGACAGGCAGGCGTCCACTTTTAGTAGTACCAGTACTACTGCTAGCTACTAGCTAGTAGTAGCAGTAGTAGTAGTAGTAGGAGTAGCTAGGCGTAGTATTAGTACTAGCTAGACTACTACTACTACTACTAGTAGGTTTAGGTACTTCCATTCTTATTTTTTTAAGCGTAAAGAATCATTGCTAGTAACAGTAGCTACGAATGCTCCTACAATAGTCTTCTACTAGCTCTACTACTGCCTAGCTAGCTAGTCGTCGAGTTTGGTTTCAACGAGGGAGTCCTACCAAGGTTCTACGTGTTCGAAAATTAGCTATGAGATTATTACTAGTATTCACAAGACATCTCGAAATCCTACCACATGGCTATTATTTTAATAAAATATCCCTCAAATCACGCACAGCAGCAGTCTAATATTATAAAAACCACTCGGGGAGCCTTTTCCGTATCCTACCTGGTACGGTACAACTCTTTAAAAAAAAATTACGACAAGGAGCGAGACAACAACAACAAAAAATAGGAGGGATTTGTGCCAAGTACTGTAGACGAGTGAAATCTACCTACACAAGAAGAAGTGTATCTGTTCCAAACAGCCACAAATCATTTTTCATCCTTCAATTCCACCGACTAGACCTACTCTACTTTGGTAAAATAATAATAAGGTTTGGCAAAGCACCGGTTTCCCTCCGCTCTCTCTCTCTCTCCTCTCCACGAATTGAAACCACACACACACACACACACAAACAAACAAACAAAATTTTGGTAGTATATCGCTGACACAACCCGGCAGCAAAAAAAACGCCGAAGCGGTGCGACGCCAAAACGCCAACATCCTTTTTCAACACACGAAGAAAAAAGCTGGATATAATAATAGTATTCAATTACGACTACCATAGAAAGGGATTGAGTGATGGATCCAAACGTTCCTGTCGTGACCCAATCTGGGAAGGAGGACAATGCCAAATCTGTCATCCAACAGACGGACCCAGACGGATCTTCAGCAGCAGCGGCAGCAGCAGCAACAACACAACAACAACAACAACAACAACAACCTAAAAGTGCAGCAGCTCCAGCAGTAAAACCTACTAGACCTACCGTTGCGGCTGTTCCTGTTGTGGCCGTAACGAATACTGGTGGCAGGTCCAGTGCGGGAGATGGTGGAAACGATCGTGTTTCCAAGGAACCTCCATCGTCGTCTCGAGGACCGCAACAAAACAATTCGCAACAACCATCTGCTACTGTCAATAAGGATAATAACAGCAGTCACAATAATAATAACAATAACAATAATAATAATAGGAATCGGAATATTGATAGCAGTACTCAAAACAAGAGTCACTGGCAGCAGGCAGCACCTCCACCAGCAACAACAACAGCAACAACAACAGCAACAGCACAGGTGCAGTTGGCCCGACAAGCAGCACAAGTTGCTTTGCAATTGCCACGACATATTCAAATTCAAAGGCCACAACAGCAAAATCAACAGCAACAGCAACAGTTACAGCGGCAATCACATCATGCAACGAACAGTCAGTCCGGTCCCAATAATAATAATAGTAATAATAATCATCGAATGACATATCGAACGACACCACAACCACAAGGTTACGGAAGACCAGCATATTCATCACAGCAGCAGCAGCAGCAACAACAGCAGCAGCAAAGACAAGGAGCCACGGCCAGAACGACAGATGCAAGAATACCAGCTCAACAGCATCATCAACATCATCAACAACAACAACAACAACAACAACAACAGCAGCGGTATCATGCACCACAATCTCCGGCGAGTAGAGCAGCTCAACAGGAGAGATATCAACAGCTGCACCAGCAAAGGGTTCCTTCTCGACAAGCTCCAACAACAACAACAACAACAACAACAACAACATCGAGACCTGCGCTAACACAGGGAGCTTCACAACCAAGAAACAACAACACTGCTGTCGGTGGTCTGTCACGAGTCGCAACCAATCCATCAGCGGTAGCAAAGAATCCAACAACAACAACAACCGTGCAAACGCAACAGAGACCACATCATTTCCAGCAGCAACAACAACAACCATCGTCATTGCAACAACCATCACATGTACCACCACCACCACCACCACTACCACCCACGCTTGAGCAGACTCAACGGGCGATGACGGAAGAAAAAATTGCCAAGGAGAGAAGTGTCCTTGTTGACAAGTACGCTCCGTACATTGCACCATCGGATACGTCCCTCAACGAAGCACGGCAAAGACTCCAAACAGCACTGGAACAAACGCGGAAGCTTCGAACGGCTTTTACGGATCGGGTGTACGGGAAGTACCGCGTTTGTCTTCAACCGCCCGAGTCGGCGGAAGAAATTATTGCCAGAGTCATGGCAAATCCAAAAGAAGCTCATCGGCGGCTGGAGCAAGAGAATCAGCAAATCAAACAGGAAAAGGACTTGGAAAAGAAGGAAGCGCAGTCCCTCAATGCTGAATTGAGTAAAATGGACGTCTCGACGCTTTCCGTGAGTGCCGACAATGCCGAGCAATTAATGTATTTGAGTGCGGGACTGTCCTTGGTCATTCTGCCAGAAGAAAATATGGACCCCGAGCTCCTGGAAAGGTACCCAGAGAGAGGCCCTGTCAACCACGCGACAGGCCAGCGTGTCCGAAGCATCAGCCAAGCAGCAGCTGCCGCCGGGGAAGTGATTCTAGAGCGATCGCGAAAAGGCGCTGCCATGAGAAAGCAATGGCAACAGCAGGGAAAGATACCGCTAGGTGATCCGGGGAAGAGCACCGCAACTCTTGCTGCAACCACCACCACCACCAATAACAACAACAACAACAACAACACCCCTATGGAGCCGCACAAACCGCTGCCGTCAACCATTGACGTGCTCAAGGCACCGTCAAAAACACCAGTAATTGCCTTTTCTAAAGTCAAAGGGACCGGTGGCAAGACCGGTGGCAAGAATCTTGCAGCAGGGACAAATGCTGCAGCCCAAACAAATGCGCGCGCCACTATTTCGGGCGAAAAGAATCTCGCGAAACAAGGAATTCCAGAAAGCACAACTTCCAGTATGGTCATTAAAAGACCGGCGAGCAAAATGTCCAAGATACTCAACAGCGAAGCATCATCGGCGAAGATTGGCAAATCTCGTGGAGGGGCAGGCATATCCGTTAATATTTCGTTGAGCCTCAGTCCCACGGCCGATGAGTTGAGCCTAGACCCTGATAGAGCATGTCGAGCGTCCACGCGAGCCTTGATGACAAACTGCGTGGGCACAGCGCAGGGAATAAGCCGAGCAACGCCCCAGCAGAGACTCAAGCATCCTCATCCCGAGTCTAGCGGCGGTCGCCAGAGATCTTCGAGTGCAACGTCTGCGAGAAAAGAGCTTGCTACGCTTGTACAAAATGCGGTGGCGACGGCAAATGGTTTTGGAGGAGGATACGCCCATACATATTTGAATCTTGCGTTACCTCCGCTTCCAACGCCCATGGAACGTCGAGACTACAAGCCGTTGATTATTCTAGACAAAACACGAGCTGCCAGCAATGCCAGATCAACAAGAGCCATTCGATCTGTTCTGGAAAGGCTGGAAGCGTCCGATGCCAGACCCACAGATACTGCACCTGCTTCGCAAGCGACGAAAATAGGCGTCCTTCGCAGTATCCAGAAAGCTCGTGCTGCAGAAGCAACCCAACGAGCTGGAACGCCGTCTCTCGCAGAGCGTCGCATTGATCCTAGTCTCGCATTCTCTGTGCTGCAAGCCATTGGGTTGGTCACGGAGGCGGGGAATAACCGCAATGAGACCTACCCAGCTCAAATGGACGCAAAAGTAGCGCGGCTGAACACAAGAAAGCGTAAATTGTCGGCTCTGACGTCATTGGAGGCCAAATGGGGGAAAATTGGGCTCTCAAAAAGAGCACGATTTTCGGTAAGCATTGACCAAAATAAGAGATTGGTCGCCAAGAGGGCGCCCTCAACGAGTACGGCGACAGCAGCAGCAGCAGTAGCCACTACTCCTGCACCTGCTCGTCCCCAAGCTCCCGTGCAAAGCATTCGAGGAGGTGGCGAGATGTTGTCCACATCGACCAGTGATTCTGCAACACCCGGTTCGGTACAAGGTCTCTCGGAGACAGCTGCAAGAAAAACAGATTCTCAACCCCCGGCAAGAAATGGAAGCTATGGGAATCAGCAAAATAACTATCAGCACCAACAAGCTTTCGCAGCTCGGCAGTCATTAGGTATGATGCACACGACTGGGATTGCCTCTGGCGACAATGTGCAGGGAAACAATAATGTGTCTGCTCAGGCTCCAAACCATACAGGTCAAGCATTAGATGGTAATAACGAAGGTTTCCAGCAGCAAGAGTCGTTCAATGCAATACAACTCGCTCAGCAATTGCGTATTTCTGGCAACGGCATGAGTGGCCGGGCAAATTTTACGGGTGTATTTCCGAATGCAGCTGGCTGGTCTTCAAATGGATCTCAAGCTGGCGCCATGGCCACCACGCAATCATCGTTGGCGGCAATGGGGTTTCATCAATTACCACTGGCGGGATTCAATTCCGTACAAGACCGCGCGCGCGCCCTTATGGCCCGGGAGCAACAGAACGTTGCAGCTGCCCATGCCGTCGCTGTCCACCAACAGACGCTGGCGCGGTCTCCGTTTTTGAGCGGCGCGGCAAATCCTGGGTTTGCCCCGACATCAACAGGCGTTCCCTCATTGAATACATCATCAGGAACGACATCCCAAAATCAACAGCAGCTCAGAGATTTGCGGCAAAGTGCAACCACTGCTCATCAGCAGGTAATGGCCTCAGATGCGGGAAACCAGAACCGTTCTGCTGTTCCTTCAGCAACGAAGGGGGAGAAGAGGAAGGTTGAGGATACTGCAGAAAAGGAATGCCTAGCAGCAGCAACTCAGCCCGCATTAAATAGCGCTGCCACCAAGAAGCAAAAGGTGGATCCGCTGAATGTGAAGGCTCCCGCAGAAACCGCTGCCCAGCCAGCCAGAACTACTACGTCAGCGCCACAAGGTCCTATAAATGGAACTGCGCGGACAAAAAAAGAAGGGATGCAATTCTATCTGCCAACACCGCCTGCCTCGATTTCTCCAAACGACGCCAGACTTATCCAAACAGGCCAGGTTCACACTTTTTTGGAAGAAGTGGGTCCTACCGCCAATACTCCTGACATTTTAAAATATTTGAATGTCGTAGGTTCAAGTGTTCCTATTCCAAAAGCGTTTGTTGCATCTTTGCTCAAAGACCGGCTCAACATTCCCGGCTTTAAGCATCTTGCCAGTTGCGCAGGTTTTGCCATTCCTCGAGAAGTAAGTCAAAGCAGCTCAGAATGTGAATGTCCAATTTCCTACTGGATGTATTTTCAAGATTTCTCGTGTCTTACGATCCAATCATTTTCTCTCTTCTTGCTTCAGACCATTGTTTCAGTTATCCTTGTGTGGCTATGGAATTACCACGAAGACGAATTTCAAGTTGCGTTCACGAAAAGCGGCCGCATTGATGTTGATCCAACTTGCAAATGGCTGGTGCAGGCAGCAGTGGATGCTTCCATCCGAGCACTCACTGCACACATCTGTAAGAAAGGAATGGTAGCAGTCATTAAAAACGACTCTAGTGCCAAGTCAGCCGTCCCTCAGACTGACGTCAACGTGGATCTTGTTGCTGCGTCTGTTATTGGCAAGGCTCTGACAACCGTATCACAAAAGAGTAGCGAGGTGGTAAGAGAAGTTACATGTCTCGCTTCTGCCATATAGAGTGCTGACTCAAAACTAACGCTATCCACGTACTTTTTGTCTTTGCTTGTAGGATTTTGTCTTGCCGCAGTTTCATCACCTGACAAGCTTCTTGGACGACGTCCGCATTTGTGCCTTGCAGCTCCGGGCTCAAGAGCGAGTATTACTGGCGAATTTGCTATCCCTCAAGAGTGTCATGTCGGAATCGTTTGCACATGCCTACGTTAGCTCGATGGTTCGTGCCGGGGATGCACTGGACCACGACAATCTTGCTCAGATTGTGTCGGACGACGATCTCAAGATTTCATCGCTGTTACCTTATGACATTTTGAAAGACGAAACTGGGGCTTGGGAAGACCCATGCCGACCAGTCAAGGGATATACGCCGAACTTGACAGGGGACGTTCTCACCAAGATTGCTCATGCCCGAGCAATGATTCAAAAATCAATGAGAAGACTTCAAGATCGTCACAACATCAAGTCTGGTACTCCGACTTCCGGCGCGTATACCGACATGCTTGGCGGCACTGGTCCCAATGGCGCAACCACGTTTGCCAACTCGGGCAGTAAGACACCAACTTCGGGAAGTAGTACACCGAGATCATGGAACAAACGAAAAGGGTCTGTCTCAGCAGGCCCTATCGTCAGTGGTACTGGATCTTCCAACGCCACGAGTTGGTCGCTTTATGAACCTAAGCACTTTTGTGAGCCCATTGATTGGACCCCTTCGAATGCAGCCAACTCTCCGTATGGGCGATACACGAGTGCGTCGCGCCAACGCATCAAGCCAGGTCCACCGGCCAAAGGAGAAGTCAAGCCGACATCTTTATCCATTGATATCAAAACCATCGATTCTGTTTCTGGCGACCAAGTGGGCCCATGCATTCGTGGTACGCATGAAATCGCTTGGGAGTCTGTGGCTGGAAGTTTCCACGCAGTCGCGGTGAAAGGGATGGGAGGCTCTTCGCCTCACGCCAACGCGGCACCCGTAGAAAAACCTTCTTTTAGCACTCAGACCATTATTTCTCCATTTTGTCGGGAATTGACGGCATCGCCTGTCGCGAGCGATTCTGAAGAATCTGACACGGAAGAGGACTTGTCGCACGAGGCTGTCCTTGGAAGACACCAGGTTGTCCTGGATGAAATGGCTTCCCGACTGACGGCCTTTATGGAAGCCAGGAAGCGACTGCAGGAGAAGAAAAAGAAAAGGGCTTAATACTTTGTGTAGCATAAGCGCAGGCATAAAAATGCTTATACCTACATCATCAGACAAAGTTGCTTGCTTGTGTCGACTTGTTTGTCTGTCAATTATGATCTAATGGCTTGCTTGAAGGAAGTATTCCTGGGAGCTCAATGAGGAGCTACTCTTGTAAAAGTGAACAGAGCTGTGATGTACTGACTACTAGTCTAGTAGTAGTAGTGGATAGCTCCTGCATGTGTAACAGGGGAAATGAGAAGAACTTTTTTTCGGGACGGAAAACTTCAAATTCATCATGGAACGATTGCCATGAGGCAAAATCGACCAAAGTAGACTCCAGGGGGCGTTTGTTCGCTTTGGTGCAGCCACAACATACAGACCTAGCTATCAAAACGCAAAGAACACGTTTTTACTCACACCCACAGTGGTGCTTTCTTACCCGGGTACAGTAATCGATAGGAGTACAATCGATACAACAACTGAAATGCGAACAAATGAAGAAAACCAAGAGCTGTTGTAATCCAAGTAAGGAATACAATGACACATTCTCGCATTGCTTTTGTTTCATGATAATCGCAGGTGGTGTTCCACACACACACCACTATTGTTTCACCACACAACAACAGCAATTGTAACTGCCTGCTCGTAGCTCGTACAGCACCAATAATTCGGGACAGAAAGAAGTATATTTTCTCCGATGGAAGACATTGAGTAGCTAGCATGACGACTATCGGTAGTAATTCTGTATTTGACACAAAAAATAATCATGACAACTCGAGTGAGGAACAGAGCTTTTGATAGCAGCAGTACAAAATTATTATGCACACCAGTGCACACCAGTGCACAGCCAGCCTTTACTTCATGCTTCTTGTTGACGGCTGGTTGGATCGGATGCTGCCTGGAGTTTTTTCTTTCTTTGAGGGATTTGTTATGAACGCTGTAGATTATTGAGTCACGATTGAAATTATTCGTGCGATCGAATTCTGTTTGTGTGACCCATCGTAAAAAACCGTCTTGAAGTGCCATTTTTCCCGCAATTGAATCCCTAACAAATACTAAGTAGTCGCTCGGCCGGCTTGGATGATCGGAAGATTCTCACAAATCCAAAACCAATGCTGTATGTGTCATAACATTATATATATTGGTAGTGGCCTTGTTGCGCTCTAGCTAGCTTGGTCTACTCGATCGGAGTGTACTTGCAACTCTTGTTTTGTCTTGAATCAATCCCTTTCATCGCTCTTCTCTCTATCTTGTATTTATATTTATGTCAATCATTTTGAACTGAATCAAAGCGTAAACAATTGGGATAGCCAAGAAAACAGCAGACAACACTGACCGCAGATAGAGCATTGTTACCGCCACCTTCTTATTAGTACATCTTGGACAGCTTTCAATTTCCCACTTCGCATAACTACTTATTACTTGTCCTTCCTTTGAGATATACCTAAGCAGTCACCTACCGAACGTTAACACATTGACGGCAACTCCGAACTACTCAAGACCCGAAGTTTGTTTATTATAACGTCTTGTTGCAACACCAGTCAGTGGCATGTCGTCTCCCCATTCTCATCACGGAACTCCACCCATGAGTCCTACTGCCCGGAGCAACCACGACAGCGACAGCGACAACGACAAGGTGTTGATCTCCAAAGAGGAGGACTTCTCAAAGATTGCCGTGACGCAGAAAAAAACGACAGAACCAACAGTAGCACATCCGCCACTTCCGATGATCTCCACACCCAGCCGAGATCCAGCTACGATGGTCGCCAAGCGCATACAAAATTTGCAACTGAATCAGAGCAGCAACAACAATAACAACAACAACAACAACAACAACAACAACAACAACAACAACAACAACAACAATAACAACAACAACAACAACAACAACAATTTAACCATGTCACCTGTTCCGCACGAGTACATCATGAAGGATGACAGTGGCAATACTTCTATTTTTCCGGCCCAGTCTCCCATGCGAACCTTTGGAGGTAGCATTGCTGGAACACCGACTCGTCATTATGCGTTGACTCCCATTGCCAATAATATCAATAGCACCAACAAAAACAAGAACAAGAACAATAATGACACATCATATTGCTGTAATAGTAACATGGAAGAGCAGTTGGATTTTGATCTCGATTTGGATTTGGATATGTTGGAGGATCGATGGCAGCGTGCCAATGATCAACTGGCATCTGATTTTGTTGTGACAGGACAAGATGATGACGTCGACGACGACGGACAAGATGGATTATTGCTGCAAGGAGAACATTTACAGTTTCCTGCAGAATTGTGCCACGAAAACAGCAGCAACAATAGCAACAAATTTTTGGCTCGACCTGTACGTCCTCGTGGTGATCCCATGCTTCCTCCATTGGCCAAACGTGGTTTGTTGCCAATGCCACGAGCCGAGGCCACCACCAGCGACAGTATCAGCAACAGCAATGATCCAACATTTGTTGCCACGTCAAATCACAGGGCCACAGTGAAGGATGGTATTGTGGAGCCCATTGTTATCGAAAAACCCTGCACGCATGTCACTCGGGCCCCGGAATTGGCATGTTTCCCTCCCACGGAGGAACCTTCACCAATTCCTCTGATTGGGAGCAAGGGATACTCCTTCACCTCCATGACACAATACGAGAAGCGTCGACATTTGGAAGCGTCGAAACCATCCATTGTAACACCACACAAGGTCAAACAGTATCAGCCTACTCGTCACGATGAAGAGTTGGCCGAGGTGGGGGGTATTCCCGAAGATGCCCTTGATAGTATCTTTACTCCGAGACGAGGTAATGATAGGACCAGCCGTGTAGGTGTTCACCGAAATGATGGTAGTAGCAGTGACGAGCCAGGCAAGGCTTCTATCTTGCAGACTGCTTTCTCTTCCACGGATCAAGAAGATGATGACTATCAGCCTTTGCCCAATACCAAGAGGCTTGCAGGAGCAACACAGCAACTATTTCAAGCAATTCCAATGGACGATCGTCAATTTTCTATTCCGTCTATACGGATGGCCAATCAATTGGATGGAAGCATCGCATCTTGTAACACAACTTATACGGATGATGATGAATCCACCATTATGCACTACGGAGACGATGCAAGTTTGAGCAGCCGCGGTTCTTTTGCCAGCCTAGAAGACCTTCACACCGCATTTCGGTTGTCGCTCTCATCGGAACGACAACCGTCTTCGTTTGAAAGCGACGATCAAACGCAATTGCAGTCCCATAATCTCATCACTGCGGAACCATCTAACTTGGCCACCACTGGGACGGACGCAGCACAAGACGCTTGCTGTTCACGTCTTCGCCGCAGCCAGAAACGAAAAGAACAGCGCGACCGACAAGCTTACGAATGGCTGCGTAACGTCAAGGCAGCTGAAGGAGAAGTGGCGGAAGCCGCCTCTTCCAAATTTCTTACGGGCGGTAAGCACAACCAGGATTCTCACGGCCAATCAGTGATGCGAGAGCGACCACAAAAACGCCTTTCCGCTACGCCTGCCGTAGACACTAGGAGCTTTGCTATGCTCAAGGATATGTCCCGCGATGAACACATTTCATTTGGTTCTCAGGATTCTAACATGAAAATTCATGTATCGTGAATGCTCTTCGAAGCAATGATACTCAAATTGATCCACATGGACAAGTGAACACCTACAGTTGAAGCGGATTAGCAGGTTCGTGTGCTAATGAGCAATTCGTTGTCAAAATTAGAGCGACGTGTACAGACTCTCGGGTATTTTTTTTGTTGCAATCAAAGGAGCACTACCTCAAATGGAAATTGCGTCAGAGGCGACACGGAAGTGGTGGTTGACATGGCTGTCAAACGAATTAAAACAACGTGCGAGACAAATGGCTAACAGATTAGCGCGGAGTGTTTTTTCTGAGGACAGAACCTCGGGAAAAAAGTCTAATTTTCGACCCGCCGATGTGCGGATGATCGCGATGAATGTTAAAGATAAAAAGTTGTGAATACTATTTCGTTTTCGCGTCGTCTAGAGAATCCTTGCAAAAAGGTGTTTTTTGTGCATTCTGTGGTCCGGTTCCGTAAGGCAGGGACCACTCTAGCGTTGCGACTTGGCATTATGATGTACTTCTTCTCATTTGAGTTTTCTATACTCTTAAGGCAGGCCTAGGAACATTATGGATCCTTCCTACATCCCCAAAAAGGAGCATGCCAAAAAATGTTTGTGTAAGG
>Ga0100394_1004386_pt1 | contig 11513 bp, 6 predicted proteins | sample CryGeymeta201518_FD_81549 | JGI IMG/M metagenome (GOLD analysis project Ga0100394, IMG submission 81549) | Groundwater microbial communities from Crystal Geyser aquifers in Utah, USA - Crystal Geyser metaG 2015-18 | ecosystem: Environmental > Aquatic > Deep subsurface > Groundwater | place: USA... | reverse complement strand
TGCCGAGGTTATTACCGATAAGTTTTGGTCAAACTGGGCTGACGAGCGACAGAACTGGCCGGCAGAACCCTACCCGCTTTGCCAGGTGGCGCAGAAACCGGGTGCCAGCGAGAATTGTTGCCTGCCTGGCGACAAAAATAACAGCAAAGAACATTGCCCGGTGTTCCCGGGGGAGCAGTTTACATCGCAGTTAACTGCATTGGCTAAAGCCAAGCCGGATAAAGCCGTTGAACATGCTAAAAGCAGTGAGCTAAAGCGCCACACTCGCTTACCCTTTCATAGCCAGCTTAACCCGTTAACTAAAGTTAAGACGGCTGCCATGCTTAAGGCGCAGTCTGCCAGTACAGAACCGGCAAACTGTGAAGCCGTGACGGTGAATGGCCAGACAAAAAATATGGTTCCGGCTATCTCTAAAGCGTTTAAACCGGCAGATCCGCAAAGTATTGGCAGGGTTATTCGACAAACCAATGCTGAGCTGACAGTGCGTAATCAGGTTTTTCATAACTACCTGTTTAACAATAACTTGTACAATGCTAACGGCGCACTTGATGTGTTTTTTGCCAATCAGGCAAATATGCAGCAAGACGCGCCCTATCGTAAAAATAACCAGTCGGCGCATGACGGCCAACCGGCGTCCTTGGTGAGAATTGACTTACCCTCCGATGCGGTAATGATAAAAAGTAACTGGCTGCATAAGGATCTGGCGGCACAGCTTGGCATGGATACCGACGCGAATGCTTACGCCAGTAAATACCTGGCGACGCAAATAAACCTAAACGCACTGGGGTTGTCGGAAGACCCTACAGCAAGCTGTAATCTTGAGGGCGTGCATTATTTAGTCGCGTTTCATATTTCCTCCAAAGACATCCCCAATTGGGTTTGGACAACGTTTGAGCACATTGCGCTGCCCGGTCGTTGCGACGTAACGGGGTGTAACGACGCCTATGGTTACAGTAGTGCAGACGCAAGACCGGCCAATACGGCAGACAATTATGTTGTGCCTAACCAGCAATCAGACAACCTGAATCAAAGTAGCATAGTGCTGCACCATGACGCTGGATATCCAATTGAAACAATTCGGCCAGAATGGCAAAAGTTGCTTAGTGCAATGAATATTGGCACTAAAACCAGTACCAATGCGTTTGAACCGGCCGCGGCAAATAAGGCCTGGTTGAATTATCGCCTTAAAGGCTCACAGGTTGAATATGTCAACGCCATAGGCCAACCCACATTTTTGGGTAATTCAGTCACCGAGGCAGGCTTTATGGATGGCTCTAGCTGCATAGGTTGTCACTCCAGAGCCGGCGTTGCAGCGTTAGGGGCTAAACCGGGTGATAAGCTAGATCCGGCCAGCAGCTTTAAACATTTTTTAGCGCTTTCGGTGTTTGAAACCAGTTTGTCTGACTTTGGCTATTTCCGTAGTCATAACGGTATTCCTAATCCGGACTGGTACTACCGCGACAACAATTCTTCACCAGAAATGGAAGTAATGCAGGCTGACTTTATCTGGGGCTTTTTAAATGCTCAACCCGTGGTTACTGAGAAAAAGTAGCTTAAGCCATGTAACGGCGGCATTTAAAGCTAATTGGTTTGCTTTAAATGCCGTATTAAAGATGTATGCTGTTTAGGGGGCTAGTTGCGGTTGGCGTGTTAGCAATAACGCTTTAATTTTGGCAAACGGCGTTAGTACCAGCGCATTACCCAGCAGCACCAAAGCAAAGCCGGCAAAGGTGTAGCCACTCCAGACAAAGCCCTCAAACAAGGTGCTTAGCACTACGGCGACCAGCGGAAACAGCACTATGGTGTAGCTGGCTTTTTCCGGCCCCATACCTTTTAACAGCGCAAAGTAAGTAGCAAAGGCGATTACCGAGCCAAATACCGCCAGGTACAGCAACGAAATAATAAAGGCCGGCGAGGTGCTGAAAGTAAACGGTGTGCCGCTAAACAGCACCAGTGCGGTCAGGCCGATGGCGCCATACAGCATGCCCCAGGCGTTAACCTGAGTAATAGGCAAACCGGCGCGCGAGTTACGTACACTGGCCATGTTGCCAAGCGATGCGCTAAGTGCGCTGCCCAGTACCAGCACTAAGCCAATTAAGCTGGCGTTGGTAAAATCCAACCCGTCTAAATCCGGGTAAAACAGTACTATTATGCCGGCGATGCCCATTAAGGCACCGAAATAAATGCGTTTGGCTACCGGCTTGCCGAAAAACAGCCGGGTATTAACAATGTTCATTAGCAACATAGTGGTAAAGGCAATGGCGGTCATGGCCGAGGTTAAATACTGCTGCGCCTGGTAAATAAGAATGTAATTCAGCGCAAAGTTAAACAGCGCCAGTAGCGCAATAAAGCCATGATCTTTAGCACTAAAGCGCATCGGCAGGCGGCGCCATACACAAAACAGCCACATCAAAATGGCTGATAAAATAAAACGATACGCCAATGATACCTCTATCGCCACTTCACCGAGCTGAAACTCAATGGCAAACCAGGTAGAGCCCCAGATTAATACAGTAACCAGGTACAGCAGCATGTTTTTCATAGTGGATGACATAGTGGGCGCAGTTGGCAGCAACAGAGGCGGTGATCATAAAGCCTTGCGTGCAGTTTAAACAGTAGCCACAGCAGAAAATTTACAGCGTTTGGCGAAAACGCGCGACATCGGCTTTCGGTGGTGCACCAAATAAGCGGCTGTATTCGCGACTAAACTGTGACGGGCTTTCATAACCTACCTTGTAGCTTGCTGTCGCGGCCTCTAAGCCTTCATACAGCATAATGCGCCGCGCTTCGTTTAAACGCAGCTGTTTTTGAAACTGCAGCGGCGACATTGAGGTCACGGCTTTAAAGCTTTGAAACAATGCTGATTCGCTTAAATGCGCAGCATCAGCCAGCTCTTTAATACGCAGCGGCTGGTTGTAGCGCTGATTCAGCATTTCTATGACTTTGCTGATGCGGTGTGCCTGACTGTCTATTTGCGTGAATTCGCGCAGTTGACTGCCAACCGGCCCAAGCAATAAGCGGTACAGCATTTCACGCTTCAGCAACGGCAACAGTATTGGAATATCTTGCGGTGATTGCAGCAACTGTGTCAGACGCTGAAATACTGACAAAAGACACAGGTCCGCATTGCCAACAGCAATACCGCGAGCAGGCATAGCCGATGGTGTTACCTTGTGAGCTATATCAATTATCAGATCTGTCAGTTCACGCAAATCCAAGTTTATCAGCAGAGCAATGTAGGGCCTGTCGGTGCTGGCGGTAATAATTTTACCGCTTACCGGCAAGGTTACCGGCGCAATAAGGTATTGCAGTTCGTGGTACTGCAGTTGTTCATCACCCAACCATACCCGCTTTGAACCTTGCACCAGCAAACACAACGCAGGTTGGTAAATAGTTGGCGTTGCAGAGGTAGGGCCGTCACTATGGTATAGCTTTACGCCCGGGATGTTGGTTTCACTCAGGCCGTTGGACTGTATTGTTTGCAACAGCGGCTGAAGCATTTGCTGGCGCAAGCGTTCACGTTCGTCAGTCATAGCGGCTTCTCCACGGTATTGATAAACGCAGTATAAGCAGCCGCCGGGGCTTTGCCTATTGCCGCAGTGCCGGTTTGCAGGAATAGGCAATAACAGTGGAGTTTAAGGCAGGCGAATTAGCGCGGAAATGCCATTAGTGTTAGTTTTGCAACTTCGCGCAATTGCTCGGCGCTGGCGCCGTTGTTAGCCTGCACAGCCATACCTTGTAATACGGTACCCAGGTAACGGGCTAAGGTTTCAGCATCGGCATTGGCGGGTAAATCGCCTTCTTGCTTCGCGCGCTCAAAGCGTTCGCGCATTTTTTGCTCGCCCTCTACACGGCGGTTCATCAGTGCTTCTTTTACTGTAGCTGCCGCTTCGCTGCACGACAGTGCACCTTGTACCACCACACAGCCCTGCGGTTTGCCAGTATCAGCCATATTCATCGCAGCACCAAACAGCATATGTTCTGCAACTTCATAGGCAGTGGTTTTTTCCAGCGCTGGCAGAAAGAAAGAACAAGGGCGGCTTTCGTATAGCTCAATAGCTTTTAAAAACAGCTGTTCTTTGTTGCCAAAAGCAGCATATAAGCTGGGTTTATTTATGCCCATAGCGTCAGTCAGATCGGTTAATGATGTGCCGTCATAGCCTTTACGCCAGAATACTTCTAACGCTTTTTCCAGCGCAGTGTTGGTATCGAAGGCGCGTGGCCGGCCGACATGCGGCGTGCAATTTACTTCTGGCATGGCTCTGCTCCTACATTAAAACATGCTGATATAGTAAACAGCAAAAGACCCCATGTCCAGCAAGGGTTACTTACCGTTGAGTACAGATATCTTGCCACTGACATCAGCTAAGCCTCCCAGGCGCTTACGATCGTTCAGTAAAGCTGTGGTCACGCCGCAGCGCAGGAGTTTCAGGCAATAATGCGCCGGTATCCGGCATTAAACACGGTATGGTGGCGCCTTACAATACTGACATAGCCTGACAGTAGCCTCCGTTGGCTTAGTGAAATCGTCGGCACTGCAATAGTGCTGTTTCAGCCTTAGAACCAATTTTTTTACCGTAGAATTAAATTAATTTACCGATTGGTACAAAATTATATTGACAGTTTTTATGTGTTCTATATATTTACCGACCAGTACAGAATTAACAAGTTTTATTTTATGCAATTTTTTGCAACCGTTAACAAGAGTGTGGAGAACAGCGTCATGAGCAGGAAAAACACTATTAGAACTTTTATGTTAGCAAGCGTTGCTGCCCTGGTGTTGGCTGCTTGTGGTAATCCGGAGGCGGCGAACCAGCCTCAAGCACCGGCTGCACCGCAGGTAAGCGTGGCGCAAGTGGTGTATGAGCGTATCACCGAATGGGATGAATTTACTGGCCGCTTGCAGGCACCGCAAACGGTAAACCTGATGCCGCGCGTGTCAGGATATATTGAACAAGTCCATTTTAATGAAGGCGCCTTGGTTAAGAAAGGCGACTTACTGGTACAAATTGACCCGCGCCCGTTTGCTGCAGAGGTTGCGCGCTTAAAAGCCGAATGGCAAAGCGCACAAAGCGCGGCCGTATTAGCGCAGAACGATTACGCAAGGGCAGAAAAACTTAGCAGCCAGCGCGCAATATCGGCCGAAGTGTTGGACAGCCGCCAGGCGCGCAAGCAGCAAACTGCGGCCAGTGTTGCCTCAGTAAAGGCGGCGCTTGATAGGGCCGAGCTCGACTTAAGCTATACCAGCGTGCGCGCGCCAATTAGTGGGCGGGTATCGTACGCTCAAGTTACGGCCGGTAACTATGTTAATGCAGGACAAAGCCAGCTTACCAGCCTGGTATCGGTAGATAAAATGTATGCCTACTTTGACGTGGATGAACAAACCTATTTGAAATACGCCAGGTTGTCGGCTGACGGTAAGCGCGCTGACACCCGCGACGAAACGGCGAATCCGGTAACCATGGCATTGGCGTCAGATACCGATTATGGCCATATTGGCAACATCGACTTTGTCGATAACCGCATTGACCCGCAAACCGGCACTATTCGTATTCGCGCCAGTTTCAACAATAGCGAAAACGATTTGTTACCCGGACTATTTGCCCGCATAAAACTGGTCGGCAGTAATTCATATGATGGCGTGCTAATTGACGAAAAAGCTATAGGCACCGACTTAAACAACAAGTTTGTCCTGCTGGTTAATGCCAGTAATCAGTTGGAATACCGCGCTGTTACCTTGGGTGAAAAAGTTAATGGCCTGCGTATTGTCAGCAGCGGGCTAAACGCAGGTGATCGCATAGTGGTTAATGGCCTGCAGCGCGTTCGCCCCAGTATGCAAGTAGCGCCTAAATTGGTTGAAATGGCCAGCAACGAGCAATTAGCCGCCCTTCGTAATACACAAAAACTGCTGGACCAAACCAGCAGCGCACTAACCGCTGAAGTAAACAGTGTCCAGAAAGTAAACACTGACACTGCAGCAAATCGCGGCTAAGGAGCCAAAAATGTTATCGCAATTTTTTATCCGCCGGCCGATATTCGCCGCTGTTATCTCGCTGCTGTTTTTTATTACCGGTGCGATAGCAGTATGGCAGTTGCCGATTACTGAATATCCTGAAGTGGTGCCACCAACAGTAGTGGTTACCGCAAACTATCCGGGCGCTAACCCAAAGGTGATTGCCGAAACGGTGGCCTCGCCACTGGAGCAGGAAATTAACGGCGTGGAAGACATGCTGTATATGTCATCCCAGGCCACTTCGGATGGCCGCATGACATTAACCGTTACCTTTGCCATTGGCACTGATGTTGACTTAGCGCAAACCCAGGTGCAAAGCCGGGTAGAGCGCGCCAAGCCACGGCTGCCGCAGGAAGTACAACGTTTAGGCGTGGTCACCGAGAAATCATCACCGGATTTAACCATGGTGGTGCATTTAACTTCGCCGGACGAGCGTTATGACATGCTGTATTTATCAAACTACGCGGCGCTGAATGTTAAAGATGAGCTGGCGCGGATTGAAGGCGTGGGGGCAGTGCGGCTATTCGGCGCCGGCGACTACAGTATGCGTATTTGGCTGGACCCGAACAAAGTAGCGGCGCTGGGTTTATCACCGGCACAAATTACTGCCGCCATTCGTGAGCAAAACCAGCAGGCCGCCGCGGGTAGTTTGGGCGCCCAACCAAGCGGTGATGCCGAATTTCAGCTGCTTATTAACGTCAAAGGCCGCTTAGCGGCAGTAGAAGAGTTTGCAGATATTATTATCAAGGTGGGCGCTAATGGTGAAATAAGCCGGTTAAAAGATGTCGCTCGGCTGGAGCTTGGCGCCTCTACTTACGCGCTAAGGTCTTTGCTGGATAATAAAGACGCCGTGGCCATTCCGATATTTCAGGCATCAGGTTCAAACGCTATTCAAATCTCGGATGATGTACGGGCCAAAATGGCTGAATTGTCAAAAGGCTTTCCGGATGGTTTGGCCTACGACATCGTGTACGACCCAACCGTATTTGTGCGTGGTTCAATTGAAGCGGTTGTAAAAACCCTGCTTGAAGCGGTGTTGCTGGTGGTGTTAGTGGTAGTGCTGTTTTTACAAACCTGGCGCGCCTCTATAATTCCGCTGGTGGCAGTGCCGGTGTCCCTGGTGGGTACCTTTGCCTTTATGCAGCTGTTGGGCTTTTCGCTGAATGCGTTATCGTTATTCGGTCTGGTACTGGCTATCGGTATCGTAGTGGATGACGCCATCGTCGTAGTAGAAAACGTAGAGCGTAACATCAGCGAAGGCTTATCGCCGGTTGCCGCAACGCAAAAAGCCATGAAAGAAGTAACAGGCCCCATTGTTGCCACTACGCTGGTGCTGGCAGCGGTGTTTATTCCTACCGCCTTTATGTCGGGCTTAACCGGGCAATTCTATAAGCAGTTTGCCTTAACCATTACTATTTCTACCTTTATCTCGGCCATTAACTCGCTAACGCTAAGCCCGGCGCTGTCGGCACTGCTGTTAAAAGGCCATGGTGAGAAAAAAGATGCCTTAACCCGCGGTATGGATAAGCTGTTTGGTGGCTGGTTATTTGGCCCGTTTAACCGCTTCTTTTCCCGCTTATCCAACGGTTACGGCTGGCTGGTAAAAAAGGTGATCCGTTTTGGCGCTATTGTCGGCGTAATGTATGTCGTATTAGTGGGCTTAACCGGTCTGCAGTTTGCTACTACGCCAACCGGCTATGTACCTGGCCAGGACAAGCAGTACTTAGTTGCCTTTGCCCAGTTACCGGATGCGGCGTCACTGGAACGCACCGAAGCGGTAATTAAAGAAATGTCGCGTATCGCGCTGGAGCAACCAGGTGTAGCCAACTCTGTGGCTTTCCCGGGCCTTAGCATTAACGGTTTTACCAATAGCCCGAACAGCGGCATTGTGTTTACGCCGCTTACCGACTTTAGCGAGCGCAGCGATCCGTCTATGTCAGCCGGTGCCATTGCTGCAGCGCTAAACCAAAAGTTTGCCGGTATTGAAGATGCCTTTATCGCGATATTCCCACCGCCACCGGTACAGGGGTTGGGTACTATAGGTGGCTTCCGGCTGCAAATACAGGACCGTGCTAACCACGGTTATGACGAGCTGTACAAGGTGACTATGCAGGTGATGATGAAAGCCTGGCAGACGCCACAGCTGGCGGGTGTGTTCTCCAGCTACCAGGTCAATGTGCCGCAGTTGGATCTGGATATCGACCGCACCAAAGCCAAACAGCAGGGGGTGGCACTGGATGAAGTGTTCCAAACGCTGCAGGCTTATATGGGCTCGGTGTATGTTAATGACTTTAACCAGTTTGGCCGCACCTATCAGGTAAATATGCAGGCCGACGAGCAGTTTCGCCAAACGCCGGAGCAAATTGGCCAGTTAAAAGTGCGTAATAATAGCGGCGAGATGATCCCGCTGGGTTCTTTTATTAACGTGACCAATAGTGCCGGGCCAGACCGCGTAATGCACTATAACGGCTTTACCACCGCCGAAATTAACGGTGGCCCGGCACCGGGGTACAGCACCGGTGAAGCCCAGGCGGCGATTGAGAAAATTCTGGCCGAAACCCTGCCAAACGGCATGACGTACGAGTGGACTGAGTTGACCTATCAGCAAATTCTGGCCGGCAACGCCGGGTTGTTTATCTACCCGTTGGTTATTCTGCTGGTGTTTATGGTACTGGCCGCGCAGTACGAAAGCTTAAGCTTACCGCTGGCGATTATTCTGATTATTCCGATGACGCTGTTATCAGCACTGAGTGGCGTACTGTTGTACGGCGGTGACAATAATATCTTCACCCAAATTGGTTTAATTGTACTGGTGGGGCTGGCAACCAAGAACGCCATCTTAATTGTCGAGTTTGCCAAAGAGCTGCAAGACCAGGGCATGAGCGCTATGGAGGCCATACTGGAAGCCGGTCGCCTGCGTTTACGGCCCATTTTAATGACGTCTATCGCCTTTATTATGGGGGTAGTGCCAATGGTGTTTTCCAGCGGCGCCGGTGCTGAAATGCGCCAGGCGATGGGGGTAGCGGTATTCGCCGGCATGATAGGCGTAACCATTTTCGGCTTAATTTTAACGCCGCTGTTTTATTACATGCTGGCCAAGCGTGGTGAGCACAAAGCAGTAACTGAAGAGCACGATACTGACGCCAAAGGAGCACATCATGCGTAAATTGCTAAACCATTCTGCGCTGGCGTTATGGGTAGCGGCTTCATTAAGCGCGTGTACTGTAGGGCCGGATTACCACACCCCGGCCAAGGTGGCAGACATCAGCTTTAGCAGCCCGTACCAACAGGCACAGCAGGCACAAAGCTGGTGGCAGGCGTTTGACGATGCCACGCTAAACCAGCTTATAAGTAGGGCATTGGCCGAAAACCGCACTCTGGCGCAAGCCCGCGCCAATGTCGACCGGGCTTATGCGGTATTTCGTGATGCCAACAACGACTTGTTGCCCAAAGGCACCTTAGACGCCGGTTATCAGGCCAGCGAAAACGGCACCGTGTCGCCGCTGGATGATGGCGTAATAAGCCGGGGTTACAGCACAGGCGCTAATTTAAGTTGGGACTTAGACTTATTCGGCAAAATCCGCCGTGCCACAGAAGCGGCCGAGGCGAATGCGCAGCAAGCCGATATTTTATGGCACGACGCTCAGGTACAGCTAATCAGCCAGGTGGCCACCAGTTATGGTGAATATCGTGGCGCGCAGTTACGTTTGGTGGTGGCAGAGCAAAACCTGCAAAACCTTACGCAAAGCCGCGACATTGTATTAGCAAGGTTGGAAGCCGGTATGGCCTCAGAGCTGGAGCTGGCACAAATAGATGTGCAGTTGCATCAGGTACAGGCGGCAGTGCCTGGTTATCGGGTGGCGCTGTTAACGGCAGATGCCACCTTATCGGCCTTGCTGGCGCAGCAGCCCGGTAAATTAAGGCTGGGGGCAGTGCCGCATTTGCCAGAGCTTAAGCAGCCGGTTGCAGTGGTAGCGGGGGAAAACTACCTGCGTTACCGCGCCGATGTTGCAAGTTCAGAGCGGGTATTAGCTGCCCGCACCGCCCAAATTGGTGTAGCCACAGCGGATTTATATCCTAATCTGTCGGTACGCGGCTTTTTAGGCTTTATCTCCGGCCCCGGCATGGCGCTGAACGGCGATACGCAAAGCTGGTCGGTGGCGCCAACACTAAGCTGGCAAGCTGCTGATTTAGGCTCTGTAAAAGCCCGCATTCGCCAGGCTGAGGCTAGCAGTCAAATGGCACTGGCGCAGTTTGAGCAGCAGGTGTTTAACGCCATCAACGACATGCAGTTATCGCTAAGCAGCTATAACTTAAGCCGCGAGCAGCAGCTAAGCACCGAACTGCAATGGCAGGCCAGTAACAAGGCGGTGCAAATTGCCCGCCAGCGTTACAACGCAGGCAGTGGTGAGTTTTTAGACTTACTCGACGCCGAGCGCGAACTGCTACGCAGCCGCGATCAGTTAGCGCAACTGCAACAGCAAAGCTTTACCCGTTTAGTCGGCATTTACCGCAGCTTTGGTGGTGGGATACAGTTGATATAGCAAAGGTCAGTTGTGAAACAGCCGGGTTTGCCCGGCTTAATTTAAAGCAATCCACGACTTAGGCAATAACGACGAATCCGATGTTAAGACCTTGTCATAATACGCTTTCGCTAGCGCTTGTTATTGTTTTGGTTAATCCATCCGGAGTTGTTGTCAGCGTCACAAATGACGCTTTTTTTGCTAAATAATTTTATTTAATGACCTGGCCAACAGCTGATAACAAATAAGATGTGCATTAATTTAGTGAGGATTCGTTTTAATCTAAAACCACCTTTGAATTTTTTCAAAAAGATGTTTCTGAGACTCGGTTAATCCAACATTTGATTTGAAACTTTCTACAAATTTTCCAATTTCAGCAAGCTGTTCTTTATCGATATCAGGTTGATTATTCCTAGCACTCATTGCTTGCCGACCACGCTCAATCTGCTGTATTTTAATTCTGTTTAGTTCATCGCTTTGTTCATCAATTTTGGCTTGGTAAGCAGCGGACTGTCTAAGTAAATCCTCTCTGAAAGCATCTAATTTCTCAGTTTTGCTATCAAGTTCAGCGTGTTTAGATTTTAGCTGTCTCTCAAGTGGTCCAACCCTATGCTCCATTTCTAGCATCTGGTCTTTATGAGAGCGAAGAGCATGTTCCAACTCTGAAGCTAATTTTTTTAGCTCCTGTTGTAAAGCTTCTCTATCCTTTGTGCTCTGTTCAAGATCACTGACTAATTTATTTGAATTGTTAAGTTCCTGATTAATTTTAGCTTCTAGCTCTTCAATTTTATTAAGCTTTTTTTCCGTATCCTTAGAATTACTATGAATTTCATCAGCCTTTGCATCCAAATTTCTATTTAATTCTGCTATCTCCTTAGGGCTTGTTGATCTTTCGAGATGGATTATTAGACAGCATGATGGGCTGGTACAATTACTTTCGCCAAAAACTAACCATGACAACCCATCATGCCAAGGAC
>Ga0100394_1004382_pt1 | contig 11529 bp, 15 predicted proteins | sample CryGeymeta201518_FD_81549 | JGI IMG/M metagenome (GOLD analysis project Ga0100394, IMG submission 81549) | Groundwater microbial communities from Crystal Geyser aquifers in Utah, USA - Crystal Geyser metaG 2015-18 | ecosystem: Environmental > Aquatic > Deep subsurface > Groundwater | place: USA... | reverse complement strand
GACCGTTGATGGGCAGGCGCAGGCAGTAATTTATGACAATCAAGTTTATCCCGGCCTGATTGGGTTTAATGTTCCCGTCGGCACCCACCAAATTGTCAGCGAGTTTTCCGACTCCACCCCGGCACGCCAAATTGGTGATATTGTGTCACTTATCACTGTGGCACTTTCTTTCTTGATTTTTTTACTTTTTCCTAAGTTACCTAAATTACTTAAGTAACCTAGCCCCATGAAAGAAAAAAATTAACCATAATTATTAACCGGCCAGCCGTAGAAGTTTTTTCGTTTTGTCTGAATCCTAAAAATATGCCGTTTTGGGTTGACTCGATCGTAAAGGAAGAAACTAATGAATCACCAACTAAGTTAGGAACGGTTTATCGTAATGTCAATCGCGCTGGCCAATGGTCGGAATATAAAATTGTCGTTTTTAATCAAGATAAAATGTTTGAGATGCAACTTAATGATAATAACTATCATGTAAAATATACTTTGACGCCAATTGATAAAAATTCTTGCGGGCTTGAATATTTGGAATGGGTAGAGACCGGTGATTTAGCCGAGCCTTTTACCCAGGAAATTTTAGAAAAACTCAAAACAGTAATTGAGAAAAGTTAAGTTATCACATTAAATTCTATATCTAGCCTGTACGGCCGTACAGTCTAGATAAAGATATAACTTGAGGGAAAATATCTTAGTGCCAGGAAGATTTGGGCGAGTGCCAAAATTACCTGGCCGGCGGCGGGATTATAGCAAAAGGTTTATAGCGGAGCTAAAATAGGTTAATGGCGAAAAATAAGCTGGCGATTTTTAAGGGATTTAAAATTAGGCGGGTCTGGGACGAGAAAAACGAAAAGTGGTGGTTTTCGGTGGTGGATGTAGTGGCGGTTTTATCAGGAAGTAACCGGCCCAGAAAATATTGGGACGATTTAAAAAGAAAATTACTATCAGAGGGAAGTCAGTTGTCCGAGAAAATCGGACAACTGAAAATGAGGGCCCATGACGGAAAGGATTATTTAACTGATACTGCCGACACGGAAACAATGTTGCGCTTAATTCAGTCGATTCCGTCTCCTAAAGCCGAGCCATTTAAATTGTGGTTAGCCCGTGTTGGCTACGAACGGATTGAAGAAGCGGAAGACCCGGAAAAGGCCATTCAGCGGGCGATGCAGTTTTATTTAAAGCGCGGTTATTCTAAAAACTGGATAAATCAAAGATTAAAGAGCATTGAAATCAGAAAGGACTTGACCGACGAATGGGAAAACTGCGGCGTGAGACAGGGAGATGAATTTGCCATACTAACCGACGACATTACTTTTGCCTGGGCGGGATTGAAAACCAAACAATACAAAAAATATAAAAGTCTCAAAAAAGTTATCACACACCCGGTGTGTGATAGAGTAGATTTTATATGTTAGCTGGATTTTACAAAAGCAAATCAGTTTTAGCTGCAGAAACGATAGCGTTGATAATTTTCCCGTTAATATTATTAAAGTTTTTTCCGGACTGGTTGATTTACAGGAATTGGGTAATGTTAGGCGGATTAGTTTATGTAACCTTATTTGCCTGGTCGCAACAATTGAGTTGGAAACAGTTAGGTTTTCAGCTGACAAATTTTAAACGGGCAATGATGGTTCTGATCCGACCAACCCTGATAACCATGTTTTTTATTGCCCTTCTTTATTTATTTTTTCCTGTCGACTTCGTTTTCCCCTTAGGAGTGGCGGGAGTCGGAATTTCCCCGGTCAGTGTCAGTGTTTTTCGCTACAGCCTTGTTTCGGTCCCTTTTCAGGAAATTCTCTTTCGATCGTATTTAATTAATCGGGCGGGTCTGGTGATTAGCAATCAATTGTTTATTAGGATTTATGCCACAATAATTTTTATGTTAATACATATACCGTTTAAAACTCTGCCGTTAACTTTGGGATCATTATTTTTAGGGTGGATTTGGGTTGGGAATTTTTTAAAATTCAGGAATATTTACAGTGTTATGCTGAGCCATGCTCTTGTAGGTTTAACCTATGTTTTATTGATGTTTATATTTAAGCCTTGACAAACTCATAACATATTCTAAAATACGAATATGTACTTAGAACCTTTTGTTCAACAGGCCGAGCTGCTGCAAGCCCTGGCCCACCCGAAGCGATTGGAAATTTTAAATTTAATTGCTCAAAAAAGCCTTACGGTAACGCAAATATATTCGATGCTCGATTTGCCCCAGGCCAATATCAGCCAGCACCTGATTGTTTTACGTCAGGCAGGCGTGGTGGCCACAAAAAGAAATGGCAAAGAAATTTTATATAAATTAAAAAATCAAAAAATCAGGAATTTTTTACCGCATCAGAATTTATTAAAACTTACCCCTTTGGCCCACGATCCGGTTTGTGCGATGCAGCTGTCGCCTAAAACCGCGGTGGTTAAGGCCACGCATCAAAACCGGCAGTATTATTTCTGTGCCTCCGGCTGTTTAAAAAAGTTTAAACTCGATCCCGGTAAATATGTCTAAACAATTAATTACTTTTCCGGTTTCCGGGATGCATTGTGCCAGCTGCAGTTTAAATATTCAGCGGGCCTTAAAAAAGACCGCCGGGGTGATCGAAGCTTCGGTTAGCTATGCCAGCGAACAGGCGGTGGTGGGTTTTGATCCAAGTCAGGTGAGCCAAAATAAAATTATGGCCGTAGTGAAATCGTTAGGTTATCAGCCGGATAAAGCCGATAAAGCCGTCGAGCTAAAAAATTTAAAACTAAAATTATTCGTCGGCGGAACTTTGGCCGGTCTGCTCTTGTTGTCAATGTTAATTACTGTGCCGGTTTGGCTATTGTGGTTAGTGGCCACGCCGATCCAATTTTGGGCGGGCTGGGGATTTTATCAGGGGGCTTGGTCGGCGCTCAAAAATAAAACCAGCAGTATGGATACTTTAGTGGTTTTGGGGACGTCAACGGCTTATTTTTATTCGGCGGCGGTAACGCTGTTTAAACTGGATGGCCACACTTTTTTCGAAACCGCCGGGGTAATTATTATTTTTATTCTGCTGGGGAAATTTTTAGAAGCTAAGGCCAAAAATCAGGCATCGCAGGCGATCGATAAACTCTTGGCCCTGGCGCCTTCAACCGCCCACTTAGTTCTAAAAAATAACATCATTAAAAACATTGATGCCGGCAGTCTCAAGGTTGGTGATCTGGTTTTGGTCAAACCCGGCGAAAAAGTCCCAGTCGACGGGGTGATTATTAAAGGCGCTTCGGCCATCGATGAAAGCCTGGTTACCGGTGAAAGCCTGCCGGTCGAGAAAAATATCGGCGACAAAGTCATCGGCGCCACTTTAAATACCAGCCAGAGTTTTTATTTTAAAGCGGAGTCGGTTGGTGAAAATACCACGCTGTCAAAAATTATCCAATTAGTCCGGCAAGCCCAGGGATCAAAGCCAACAGTCCAGCGTTTAGTTGATCAGATCAGCGCTTATTTTGTCCCTGTGGTTTTAGTTTTGGCGTTAGCGGCTTTTTTTATTTCCGGCCTAACCGGTTTTATTGCCGTTTTAGTGATTGCTTGTCCTTGCGCTTTGGGCTTAGCCACGCCGACGTCGATTATGGTGGCCGTGGGTAAAGCCGCCCAAATGGGGGTTTTAGTTAAATCGGCGCCTTCATTGGAAATTGCCGCTAAAGTTAAAACCGTTGTGTTTGATAAAACCGGTACCCTGACTGTTGGTAAACCGGCAGTCGTCGGAATTTATTGGCACGCGATTAAAAATAAAACCCAGGCCTTATTATTAATCGGCGCCGCCGTGGGTCAGTCAAGCCATCCCTTAGCTCAGGCCATTAAGGCCTATTTAGCCAAAATCAGTCTTGGTCGATTGCCGGTGGTAAGTGATTTTAAAGAAATCGCCGGCCAGGGGATTAAAGCTACCATCAGTAAAAATAAAGTTTTGGTCGGCAATCAAAAATTAATTCCCGCCGCCCCAAAATCAGCCCAGGAGACAACCGCGGTTTGGGCGCAAATCAATGATCGGGTGGTGATCCGGTTTAATCTCTTTGACGAGTTAAAGCCGGAAGCCTTAGCGGCAATTAGCGCCTTAAAGCAATTAAAGATTAATTCGGTGATGATCAGCGGGGATCAGCGGCCGGCTGCCGCCAAAGTGGCTAAGGCTTTAAAGTTGAAGAAATATTATGCGAAGGTCCAGCCCGAAGACAAAGTTAAGCTGGTAGCCAGTTTAAGTCAAACCCAAACCGTGGCTATGGTGGGTGACGGCATTAACGATGCGCCGGCTTTAGCTAAAGCCCATTTGGGGATCGCCATGGGGGCAGGAACCGATGTGGCCATTGAATCGGCCGGCATGACTCTATTGCGAAACAATTTAACCCTAGTGCCGCGGATGATTAAATTGTCCCGAAAAACTTTAACTAATATTAAGCAGAGTTTATTTTGGGCCTTTGCCTACAACCTGGTTTTAATCCCCGTGGCCATGCTGGGTAAGTTAAACCCGATACTGGCCGGATTAGCGATGGCATTTTCCAGTGTATCCGTGATGGCCAATGCGCTAAGATTAAGAAAGGTAAAATTATGAATTTAGGTTTAATTTTTTTAACCGGTTTAACTACCGGCGGTTTATCCTGTCTTGCCATTCAGGGCGGGCTGTTAGTCAGTCTGGTGGCCAATTTAAAGGCTAAACAAGGCGGCAATACCAAGTTGGATATTTTGGACTGGCTGCCGGTGGCGATGTTTCTATTAAGTAAGGCCATTGCCTACACGATTTTGGGCTTTTTACTTGGTTTATTCGGTTCGAAGATCAGTTTGAATGAAACCGTTGCCGCAATTTTTCAGATTTTTACGGCTTTATTTATGTTCGGCACGGCCATGAATTTATTAAATGTCCATCCGATCTTCCGGTATTTGACGATTACTCCGCCCCGGTTTGTCCGCCGCTGGCTTAATTATACCGGTAAAGGCGAGGCGATATTCACCCCCTTAATTTTAGGGGCGATGACGGTTTTAATTCCCTGCGGCGTCACCCAGGCCATGGAAGTCTTGGCGATTAATTCCGGTAGTCCTATCCAGGGGGCGTTAATTATGTTGTTTTTTGTGCTGGGGACAGCGCCATTGTTTGTTCTGTTCGGCGTTTCGGCGGCCCGGTTTTCCGAGGCTTGGCAGTATAATTTTTCCCGCGTCGCCAGTGTTTTATTAATTGTTTTTTCTTTATATGTTTTAAATTCCGGCCTGATTTTGTTTAATTCGCCGGTGACTTTGGCAACTTTAGCTCGGCCCGTGACTTGGTTTTTTTCCGATGAGCGGTTTAGCCCGGGCGGGACAGCGGTCGTTAGTAATCAGGTGACAATTAATATTAATAATTCCGGTTACAGCCCCAAGTATTTTAAGGTCAAGGTTAACCAGCCGGTCGAGCTGACTTTAATCAGCCGCAATGTCCGCTCCTGTGCTTTATCTTTTGTGTTTAAAGCCTTTAATATTCGGGCGATCTTACAGCCAACGGATAAACAGGTATTTACTTTTACCCCAACCAAGCCCGGTCGCTACACTTATTCGTGCTCAATGGGCATGTATTCGGGAACAATGGAGGTAGTTAACTGATATGTGGCCGTTTAAGAAGAAACTTCAGAGACTTCAGGGTGAGAACCAGAAGATAAAAATCTCCGGCATGCATTGTTCCAGTTGCGCCATGAATATCGATAACAGCCTGGAAGAAATTTCCGGCGTGATTTCCTCGAAAACCAACTATGCCAAAGGCGAAACAACGATTGTGTTTAAAGAGGGTAAAGCCAACCAGGCAGCCGCCAAAAAAGCAATCGAGGCTTTGGGCTATAAAGTTCGTACTATAATATAAGCATGTTTGGTTTAAATCCAGCTGGACTATTATTCTCAATTTTTTGGTTAATTGCTTTAATAATGCCAAGATCTGTTGTTGAAAAACTAATCAAGACCGTTAACGAGATGAATGGGGTTCAATCAAAAATCACTGATAAAACGATTAATTATTATCGCATTTTTAGTTTGATTGCTGCCATAATCGGTTTATCTTTGGCTTATATTTCTTAAAATGAGTCGAGTCACTATTTACATTGATGAGTCCGGTACTTTGCCTGACCCAAAAGATAAAGTGGTTATTGTTGCCGCTGTCGGGGTAACTGCGGCAGAGAAAATTGACTTACTCTTTAAACAAATTCACAAGCGGGCGGCCTTCAAAAAGCGGGGAACAGAAATAAAGTTTTATACGTCAGGCGAAAAAACCAAAACAATCTTTTTCCGGTTTTTAGAAAGGGAAAATTTTACGATCTGTGTTTTGGTAATCGATAAACTGGGCCGGAAAATATCGGACACGCCCACAAATTATGCCGCTTTATGTCTATTGCTTTTACAGGATGTTGCCAATTTTATCAAAATTGACCGATTAGTCTTTGACCGCCATTTTGTTCAGCAGAAAGAGATAGATGTTTTCAATGATTTAATTAAAAGACAGGTAGGTAATGATGTTTCTATTATTCATGTTGATAGCCGTCAGGATAAAAGGGTTAATGTGGCGGATATGGTTGCCGGTTCGGTTTTAGCCAATGAGACTGGTAAAGACGCTAAATATTTTTCCATGATTGAGCGAAAGATTGTCAGTATCAAAAAAGTGAATTGGAAAGAGGCGAAAAAGAGGTTAATTGAAAAAAACTTGCTTGAACCGGTGCAAGCACCCATCCAAACAAGCTTTCTAAAATAATTATAGTAGAATATTGGTTTATGGTCAAGTCTAAACAATATTTCATTTTTACGTTTGGGTGTCAGATGAATAAATCCGATTCCGAGCGGGTGGCGGGCGATTACCGGGCCCGAGATTACCGTGAAGCCAAAACCGCGGACGAGGCCGACGAAATTGTCATTAACACTTGTTCAATTAGAAAATCAGCCGAAGACCGGGCCCGGAGTTTGCTTAACAATCTGGCTAAAAAATTTAGGGAAGCGAAACGGAAACCGAAAATTATATTAACCGGTTGCATGATCCATCACGGCGAAGAAAAATTGTTGTCGATGCTGCCGTTTGTGGACGAAATTCTGCCGATTAGCGAAGTCGGTTTCAACTCGGCGGCGGTACGGCGGGACACCACCCATGCCTGGATTCCCATTTCCGCCGGCTGTAACTCGTTTTGCACCTATTGTATCGTGCCTTTGTCCCGAGGCCGCGAAATTTCCCGGCCGCTTAAAGATATCCTGGCCGAGGTTAAGGACTTGGTTAACCGCGGTTACCGTGAAATTACTTTAGTCGGGCAAAACGTCAATTCTTACGGTTTGGAAAAAGTGGGAATCGGTTTGAGAAAATTATTGTTAAGGCAAAACTTAACTTTGCCGAGTAATGTCTCCCAGTATAAAAAAGCCAAAGGTAAACCGCCATTTGTGCAGCTTTTAGATAAAATTTGTGAATATAAACAGATTAAAAAATTGCGGTTTATGAGTTCCAATCCCTGGGATTTTTCCGATGCCTTAATCGATTGCATTGCCGTTCATCTGCAAATTGATCGGTTTATTCATCTGCCGGTTCAGTCGGGCAGCAACCGGACGCTTAAACGGATGAACCGGGGTTATACCTGGCAGGATTATTTAAATATCGTTACCAAACTGCGCGCCAAAGTGCCTGGGGTAACTTTGGGGACGGATATTATTGTCGGTTTTCCGGGAGAGACCGACCGGGATTTTCAGGCCACAGTTGCTTTGGCCAAGAAAGTTAAGTGGCAGGTGGCCTTTGTCGCCCGTTATTCCCCCCGTCCGGGGACGGCGTCGTACCGGTTATATCAGGATGATATTCCGGCAACACTCAAAAAAAAGCGCTGGCAGATTTTGGAAAATTTAATTAACCAGCCTCATTTAAAGCATCGCCCTCAAGTGATAAAATGATCAAAATTTTAATTATCTGCGGACCGACGGCGACGGGGAAAACGGCGCTGGCGGCCAAATTGGCCAATAAATTTGACGGGGAACTGATTTCGGCCGACTCCAGACAAGTCTATAAAGGTATGGATATTGTCACTGGCAAAGACCGGCCCAGGGGTGTTAAAATTCACGGTTTGGATTTGATTCAGCCGGACCAGGAATTTTCGGTGGCCCATTTTGTTAAATTTGCCCGTACTTTAATTAATCAAATTGCCAAGAGACAGAAACTGCCGATTATTGTCGGCGGCACCGGCTTGTATCTGGATAGTTTGGTAAAGCCGCCGGCGACGCTGGCAATAAAACCTGATTGGCGGCTAAGAAAAGAATTAGAGAAAAAAACAATCAAGCAGTTACAGCAGCGGCTGAAAAAATTAAATCAGGCCAGGTTTAATTCAATGAATCATTCCGATCAATTGAATCCACGCCGTTTAATCCGGGCCATCGAAGTTGCTAAAGACCTGCAGGGTCCAACCCTGCAGGCTAATCGTTACGACTGCCTTTGGGTTGGTTTGAAAACTGATAAAACTACTTTAGACCAGCGGATTGCCGAGCGGGTTAAATCCCGGGTAAAAGCCGGCGCCATCAAAGAATGGCAAAAACTTAAAGCTAAATATCCGGTCAATTTGCCCTCAATGTCCGGTATCGGCTATAGGCAATTGCCGGATCCTGACAGTTGGGCCAGGGCCGAACAGCAATATGCCCGGCGTCAATTTACCTGGTTCAAGGAAAACAAGCAGATTAAATGGTTTGATTGTGAAGTTGATTTTGAGTTGGTATACTCGTATATATGCAGAAAATTGAAATCTCCCAGCGGACGATAATTTTTACCGTTTTCTTTTTACTGGGTTTAGTTTTCTTGTTTCAAATAAGATACATTCTTTTATTTTTGTTTATTGCCCTGATTTTCATGTCGGCGTTGAGCCCCTTGGTTGACCGTTTGGAGAAATACCGGATTCCCCGGGGATTATCGACGGTGGTTTTGTATATTTTGATTTGGGCGTTTATTAGTTTTTCCGTCGCCTCGTTGGTGCCGCCATTGGTAGAGCAGTCGGCCCGGTTTTTGAATCGTTTGCCCCAAGACGTCGAGCGGTTGACCCAAGGCCGGTTTGACCTGTCACTGCTTCAGCCCCAGCTTTCAGCCTTGCCGCAAAATCTGTTTAAAATTATCGTCGGCACTTTCAATAACGTAGTAGGTTTATTTACTTTAACGGTGATTGTTTATTATCTGATTTTGGAGCGGAAGAATCTTCATAAATACCTGTTATTTTTATTCGGGAATAACGGCCGGGAAGAAAGGGCCGAAGCTTTTATTAATCAACTGGAAAAGAAATTAGGCGGCTGGGTCCGCGGGCAATTGCTATTGATGTTATTTGTTGGCATTCTTTCTTACGTGGGTTTGTTATTTTTGGGAATTGATTATGCTGTGCCGTTGGCGTTTTTGGCCGGGATTTTGGAGATCGTGCCGAACATCGGGCCGACGCTCTCGGCTGTGCCGGCGATTCTGGTCGCCCTGGGCAGTTCACCGATTTTGGCCCTAGCCGTAGGCGCGCTTTATTTTGCCATCCAACAGATAGAAAATAACTTTCTCGTGCCCAAAGTTATGTCTAAAGCCGTTGGGTTAAGCCCTTTAGTGGTCATCATTGCCTTACTGGTCGGATTAAAGTTAGCCGGAATTGCCGGCGCGATTTTAGCCATACCGACGGTGTTATTTTTGGAAATCATTGCCTCGGATTTTAAAAAGCGCTAGGAAGCGGTAAGCCAGATTCTGTTTTACCCGGCGGATGCCGGGTCGAGGTGACATCTGTCTAATGCCTTCAAACTTCGGTTCTCGGGAAAGCGACCTGATAGCGAACCGGTCGGAAGTTGCTGCGGGGAGAATTACCGCTACTCCGATTAAATCGGGGCTGGCTCCCCAACGACATTGGTGTTGGGGCCGTTTCACGTTAATCGTCTCTGTGGCTTCACTCGTACCGGCGGCCATGCCCTCCGGTAGTCCCGCTTGCGCGGGGCACCCTGCTTTCAGCAGTCTGGACTTTCCTCCCACGATTCGACAAAGTCGGTATCGGGGCGTCACCATACTTCCTAGCCTTGATATTATAGCAAAACTCGTGCTAATCTTAAGCTTGGAAAGGGGGTGAGGTTATGCAAGATGCCATTTTTTCAGCAGCGAATACCATTTTAAGCCGTTTTTTTGCTTTTATTCCGGTGTTTTTGGGCGCGCTGATAATTTTTCTGTTCGGTTTGGTCTTGGGCAAGTGGGCCAAAGCTTTGATCATTAAAATTCTTGCGGCGGTCAAATTGGACCAGGTTTTAAGAAAAGCCGGTTTAGACACTTATTTGGATAAAGCGGATATCCGCGGCAAAGTCGAAGTCTTTTTTGGCGAACTGGTCCATTGGCTGATTATTCTGGTTTTCTCCATGGCGGCGGTTAATGTTTTGGGTTTAACTGCGGTTTCGGCGGTTTTAAACAGCCTGTTAAGTTACATTCCCCGGATTATTTCTGCCGTTTTGGTCTTGACCATCGGCGTGTTATTGGCCGGTTTAGTCGAGAGCCTGATTAAGGGAGCGGTCAGCCAAGTAGATATCCGGATCAGCCGGATGCTGGCGAAAATTGCCAGTTATTTGGTGGTTGTCGTTTCCGCCATGGCCGCGATCAACGAATTGGGAATTGCCCAATCATTGATTAACACCTTGTTTATCGGCGTGGTCGCGACGCTGTCATTGGGTATTGGTTTGGCGATCGGTTTAGGCGCCAAAGAGCTCGTGGCCAAAATGCTCATGGATTGGTACGGCAAAAGTTTAAAGAAGAAGTAAATGACGCCGATCCAAGCAGCCGGGTTGGGTCTGGTCCAGGGCCTGACGGAGTTTTTGCCGATTTCGTCGACCGCTCATCTGGTGGTGGTGCAAAACCTGTTCGGCCTCACCGAACCGCCGGTCAGTTTTGACGTCATCATTCATCTGGCGACGGCGCTGGTGACGGTGATCGTGCTGTGGTCAGTAATTAAGGCCCTCAAATTCAAGCAATTAAAGTTAATTATTTTGGCGATGATCCCCACCGGAATTTTGGGCCTATTTTTTAATCGTTGGAACGAGTTGATTTTCGGTTCATTAATTTTTACCGCGGTGACTCTGATTATTAATGGTTTGATTTTATTATTGCCTAAGCTGATAAAATTTAAGGATAAGCCTTTAAATAATCAAAGTGCCGGTTTGATCGGCGTCGCCCAGGGACTGGCGGTTTTGCCGGGCGTTTCCCGGTCGGGGTCGACGATTGTCAGCGGTTTATTGTTAGGCCTTAAACCAGAAGATGCCTACAATTTTTCTTTTTTAATTTCTCTGCCGGCAATTGCCGCCGCCCAGCTATTGCAGCTGAAGCATTTGAATTTGGTCGAGGCAGAATTTGTCAATTTCGGTTTGGGTTTTGCCGCCGCGTTTATTTCCGGTTACTTTGCTCTTTTATGGCTTCGCCGTCTCGTCTCCCGCGGCCGCCTCACCGGTTTTGCGGTTTATTGTTTAGCTCTAGGAGGTCTGTTACTATTTTACTAGTGTATAATAAAAATATGGCAAAAATGGCTTTTAATGTTCAGGTTCCGGTCACTATCCTAAAAGAGGACAAAGTT
>Ga0100394_1004369_pt1 | contig 11544 bp, 7 predicted proteins | sample CryGeymeta201518_FD_81549 | JGI IMG/M metagenome (GOLD analysis project Ga0100394, IMG submission 81549) | Groundwater microbial communities from Crystal Geyser aquifers in Utah, USA - Crystal Geyser metaG 2015-18 | ecosystem: Environmental > Aquatic > Deep subsurface > Groundwater | place: USA... | reverse complement strand
TGCCTTCCGCCAGCCTACGTCCGATGGATCGAAGCCGATGTTACAGCATTAACGGATCCCTTTTATGAACGACGACAATTACAACGGTTTCCTCTGCTAAAGTACGCTCATCCCATTCACCAGGTCCGTGTCCAGGCGGGAGAATTACTCTATTTGCCAGCATTGTGGTTCCATCATGTTACGCAATCACGGGAAACAATAGGATTAAATTATTGGTACAATATGAATTTTTCCAATCCACACTGGACCTACTTTCAATTGCTCAACCAGATGCAACTGATGCAACAACAAGTCAAACCAAATCATGAGTCGTCTTTGCAGCAGCAGCAACAAGATCAAGAGCATTATCGTCGCAGCAGGAACAACAACAGAAACAACAGAAATCAATACAACAGGAGGTCTGATGCTGTGTCTGATTGACGAGTTTGTTTTTCGCTGTGAACAGCATAAGTTCATGTATTTTAAGCACTGATCTTGTGATCCTTACAACCTACACAAAATCAACCACTGTGATGTGAGAGTATGTGAGAGCAAATAAGTAAGAATGACAATATGATGATGATGAGTGGTGATGAAAAGATTTTTTATTTTCAAATTTTGGCCAGGTCCTCATCACAAAATATGCCCGGCAGACTTTTTCATATCCTACTCGTGGACTACCTGGTATTGTTTGCACACCAGATGGTTGTTCAGTGAACAAGTTGACATGCCAGATTCTCGATCTTTTCATCCTTGCACTCCAGTTCTCTAGCACACTCTACACTTTGTTGCTCACTGCCACAGCTTATCATCGAGCTATCAGTACTCTTAATAAGTCGCTACTACCTGGTATGGGTGAAAACTTGTTCCAAATAATAATAAGACCTGGTGAAAGGCTTATCGAAAGGGTTATCATTTATCTTGCCAGATGATTGACTCCTGAAACCTCAACTCACTTTTTCACCAGATAGTTTGCAGCTTTTGGTCGATCAACAAAAAAGATCGCAAGCTTGCAAAAAAGCCACAGCAACAAAATTCAGTTACCAAGATATTGCTTTTTTCTTTTCATCCATTATTTCTTGGCACCAATAGCAAACGCAAAATCAAGCAGCCAAGTAATTCGTACATCTCATCGGTCGAACGAACGAACGAACGAACTAACTAATTTTGTTAACTTATTCCAACAATGAAGATATCAAACGTGGCCGCCTTCTTGACGGCGGTGATGATCTATGTCACGACGGCTACTGCAACAATTGTCAGTGCCGAAAGGGTAAGGCGTACAGAGTACAGTACTTTGATTTCTTTTGTCGTCAATGCATTATTCCAGGAGTTCCTCGGTCCTTTTTTTAACGTATGTCCCATCGTCGTCATCGTTGACATCTTGCCTTCTCACTCTTCCTCATTTCTCTATCTCGTTTCTATCCGAACTTGCGTGACCTGCAGCAGCTTTGGGCTACCAGCGCATGGGATCCTAAAAGCGAAAGCATCCTGGACCAGGAAAAATACTTGGACGGAACCTCTGCGTTGCAGCTTCGCCGTCTCTCAGTTACTCCCAAAAAACCATTTGAGCTTTACGATGGCAAGGAATGTGTCAGCTTTGGAAAAGAAAATAAGTATACCATTCGGGTACCAAAAAAGAATGACGTTGTCAAGCCCTGGACTGAATGCAAGAATGAGAAGGTTTGGAGATTCTGTAAAAAGGACAAAAACGGATACAAGAAGACTGGATTAAAGAAATGGAACAAGAGGCCTGCAAATGCTGTTGACGTAAAGCTTGAGGCGTGCAAGAGTCCACCCAAGCCTCGGTAAGCTCCTTTTGGTAGCGCTATGAATGCGATGTAGAGTAGTTGCTAGTGATTGTTTTCTCATCTCATGTTTTCCACGAACCAGCTACTGCATCCAAAAGAAGAACGGCAAATACAAGTTTGAAAGGCTTGAAGTGAAACCCAGTGATGATGACATCTTCGACGACAAGCTCTGTCAGTCGGTCCAAAAGAAACGGTAAGTACTGTGGATTGATTAAAATAACCTGTCTTAAAAGACATCTCGTCACGTGGTAAAGTCATTTAACAGTGCCAAATTCCTTCCAAGCGTTGTACAGGTACTGCACTATGGTGAATGGTAAAAAGAAATTCAGAAAACTATCTGAGCCACCACAGGATATCTTTCCCGTGGAGGATTGCAAAATGGTCAAGAGATGTATCAAGGAAGGGGATGACTTCAAGATGAAGAAGTTCACACCTGACGAGGCGCCAGAAGTGTCTTTTCCCTTCAATGAATGTAACAAGAATAAAGAAAAAAAGAATCGCGACGAGAGCAAAAGACAAAAGCTTCCGGGTAAGAACCTGTTATATTCATTTGCCCCCCCCCCGGCATCCATTTCTTGCAGCTTACTCACATTCCTTATGCATGGCTATCTATGCCCACGCCCCAACTGCTACAGAAACCTGTGAACTTGTTGAATCCCAGCAGGAAGTGGAGTGCCCTAAACCCCCACCTGTGCCATTGCCAGTAAAGTGTGCTGGTGCCAGTGCCAGCTGGAGCGGGGATCCACACATGGTTACATTTGACAAAGTGAAGTATGATTGCCAAGGACAAGGAGAGTTTCACGTTGTCAAGAGTTTGGATTCTGGCTTTAGCTTGCAGGGACGGTTTATCAAGTATCGACAGAATAGATTTCCAACAGTCACAAGATCTCTTGCATTCAACTCAGGTGAAGACAATGAGAAAACAATCCAAGTGAACGTTCCAGACACTGCCTCTGATGGAATATGCACCCCTACCTTCCTCATGGATGGAGTTGCAGAGCAGATGCAGGAAGATGAAGTAACAATTGGTGACCTGCGCATTAAGAGGACCACCACCTCCAACTCAAGGGGGTTCATTTTCTATTATGAATCAACAGGAGTCCAACTCAAGGTAACGGCAAAGTTTTGGAATGGCTGCTACCTTGCCGCTGATCTTTGCCTCCCTGATTGCTACAAACGGCGTGGTGAGTCCTTTGTTGGGCTATTGGGAACACCAGATGGTGATAATTCCAATGACTGGATGGACAGCTCTGGATACAATCTTCCCTTCAACAGCAACAGAAAAGCGCAAACAAATTACTGTACTGCAAACTGGTGCATTGAAAATCAAGCTGAGTCTATCTTCCATTACAATGACAATGGCCAGGATGAAAAAGGCAAGTCTTTTGATGATTATAATAATTGCAATCTTGGACCCGACTCTGAGACCGAAGCATGCATGAGCAACCCAGACAGAGTTGTACCTGGCCTGACTGACATTTGCAAGAAAGATGAGGCATGCCTCCTGGATGGTTGCGTTGGTGGAATTGAAGCAGCTAAGCTATACGTTCACACTGTGTTGGGCATGGTTGACAAGAACTGCGGAAAAGAGCTTCTTTACGAAGATTTCGAAGACCCCGACGATGAAGGCTGGGGAACGATTGCAAAAATGTCGGAAGGGGATGGAGCTTCCTTCCTTCGTTTGAGCAAGGGAGCCAACTCTGCCTCAAAGTCGCTTGATATTCCAGGTGATGCATCATTGGTGGAGATAGAGTAAGTTCATTGCCTGTCTGATTATAAAGGCGTCTTCCATTCATTTCTGATACCTGCTTCTTGCGGTTTGCCCATCTTCTCACGCCTGTCTCTTCAGATTCCTTTTTTATGAGATTGGTGGCTGGGATGCTAGTGGTACTTCTAAAGACTCCATTACACTCACCATTGAAGAAACCAAGATTGATTTTGGTGCTTTCTCTGGCATGGCTGATGATGCAGACAAATCTGGCATTGCTGAGGGCATGGAGTTCACAGTCCATGCTCTCACTAATGCTGCATCTCTTGGGGTTGAAGGTGGCGACGACAATGATCAAATTCACCAAATTTCCATCAAAATCCCAATTGAGAAGCTGACGGGCAAACTTGATCTTCTCTTTGAAGTGAACATTGATGAAGAAAACGACAACACAAGTGCTGGTATTGACGAACTCAGAATCATTAGCTACAGGGGATCATGTACAGTTGACTGTGATGGAACCATGGTTGTCTTTGAAGACTTTAATGGCTCTGAAGATGAGTCCAGTTGGGGAAAAGTAACCAAATTTGGAGATGGTCATGTCATTTTAGGCCCTCTCCAAGGAGGTGAAAAAAAGATCGAAAAGGTCTTTCCGATGTCACCAGTTGTTGCCAGTGCTCAGATCGAGTTTGTCTTGTATGAGATAGATAATTGGGAGGGCGAAGGAGACGATGCAAACAAGTTTGAGATTCAAATAGGATCTTTGACCTTTGACTTAGCCTTGACTTTGTTTGCTGATGAGGACGAAGAAGTTGGTGGTTATGCAAGTGGAGATGTTGGTGCGAACGGAGAAATTCACTGGGATCGCGTTCTAAAAGCAAAAGATGCCGATCTTGGGATTGGCACTGATAGAACAGACAAGATTCACAAGGTAACAATTGATGTTGATAGCTCTCTCTTTGTTGATGAAAGCATTTACATTTCATTCAATGTTATTGGAGATAGCCAAGCTGCTGCGGGCATTGATGACTACAAGATTTTTGTTTTTCCTGATAAGGAGGCATGTGCAGCAGTAAAAGAGGAGAAGGAGGAGTTGGTGAGTTCTTGCGCTTTGTACATGTAGTCGAACTTGATGTATCATCCTGCAGAAAAGTGCCTCCCTATAAAACGTAATGAATTTTCTCTTTCTTCTTCCTCTCATTCTTCTTTCCTTTCTTCTTTTGTTTTGCCATAGCAATACTGCCCGATTGATGCTGATCCCAACCCATTTGGTGAAAAGAAATGCTACAAAAATGTAATGGAAAAGAACTGCAAAGACACCAAAAAGTGGTATTGCATCAAGGATGGCGAAGGCGGATTCAAGAAGACTGAACCACTGGCACCTGAAAATAAACCAGATCCAGAGACTATCACTAAGAAAAAAAATTGCAACACTAGGAAATATTGCATCCCTGATGGCAATAATGGCTTCAAGAAAACCGCTTCATTACCCATTGAAAATGCACCAAAAGACAATGTTGATATGTCCAAGTGCAACAGCAGCAGGAAGAGCTACTGTATTGAGAATGAAGATGGCACCTTTACCAAGCGTGAAAAGGTTGAGAAGGAACCAGAGGGTGTCACTGTTGTTAAAATGTCCAAGTGCAATCAAAGCAAGTCACTTCCATCTCCCAGTCCAACGAAATCTCCTACTTTTATCACTGGTGACCCTGTACGTGCATGCCGCAATCTTTTTTTCTTTTGGCCCCGAAGTTACTTTTCATACTTACTATTTTTCCTTTTTCCCCTCTCCATAGCACATCCGACGATGGGACGGGGTTACGTATGACTTTCATGGAGGTTGCGATCTTGTTCTACTTTCCGATCCAGCGTTCAATAGCGGACAGGGTCTCTTTATTCATGTGCGGACCGTTATCACTCGTTGGTGGTCTTCCATTCAAAGCGCCGCGGTTCGCATCGGCGATGATGTCTTTGAGGTAAAGGCCGGGATCCAAGACAGACCATACTGGATTAATGGCGAAGAGGGCCGTTTTATGACTAGTATGCCTTTCCCATTTACCCTTGGTGGTTTCGAAGGTCGTTACCGTTACATCAGTGACCGTGTTATTCAGTATAAAATTTTCTTGAATGACCATCAGAACATTACAATTCGTTCAGTGAAGGATATGCTCCGCATCGAGATGGAAGGAAGTGATCTCGACGACTACGGTGAGAGTCTTGGGCTCATGGGATCCTTTAATGGCGATCTTGTTGGACGCGATGGAACCACAATCTTCACTGATACCAATGAATTTGGACTTCACTGGCAGGTCAATCCCAGTGTCGATGGACAGCTCTTCCTTCAGCCAGAAGGACGTCAGTTCCCCGAGAAATGCGCTATGCCTTCAACGACAGCCACTTCGACCAGTCGTCGTCTTCGTGGTACCATCTCGAAAGAAGCTGCCGAGCGTGCTTGTGCCGGTGTTCCTGGAGATCAGGAAGCCAACTGTGTATTCGACGTTATGGCCATGGATGATGTTGACGCAGCTTTGAATTACTAGTTTCTTTTGGTGTTGTGCTACAAACGAGCATTTGCATGACATTTCACGGTGCACTGATCTTGACTCTTAGCAATGGACAGCTCTCGTGTCGTTGAATGGCTCATTATAAGTTTGTGGCGTATATAAGTGTGGACGATTAATATTCATATAAAGAATAATTTACGAGTATCGTTTGGGTCCACATTTCTTAGTTTGAGCACTACTTTATCAACTACTCTCAGAGTACTGTACGATCGAGAACGCTACGGAGTGTAGGAAGAAACCATTAATAGCAATACTACTTAGAAAAACTTTGTGCCGCCGACTGCGGGAGCATGAATCGTTACTGCAACAATTGAATGCACCAAACTAATTAAATTTCGAGGATCGATAAAAGATCGCCCATGGGACCGTGTGAACGCAAATGAGGCCATGTAGTTTTCGACAAAGGTGAAAGGGCAAATTAAGTAAGATAAATAATACAGTTTTACTTTTTTGAGTTTGCGACGGCAACAACAACGATGAAAACACCAACCTCAGACAAACGACAATAACGACGACAACGACAAAAGAGAAATTAAAGGAGTGTCAAAACTAATAATACAACGTTGATTCTCCCTAGAGCTAGTATAAAATAATCCTACCACTAGACGTGACGTACTGCTTAGAGAGTAGAACCTACCACTGTACTAGCTAGACTAGCTAGTAGTACTACTCGAGAACATGCAGTTTTGCGAATATTAGACTCTAGTATTTTTTTATAGTATCCGAATAAATAGATTACCGGTACCTGGTACTCAATAAAATAATAATACGTCACCATCAGTTACTCGTTTTCACAACGGCATCATCTTTCGTTCCGACTGTGGGATGTGAGTTGGAGCTGTCCCAAAATAGTGATACATTCTTTAATAGGGATAATGCTAAGTACTAGGAGGTTTTTCATTTAGACGTTGGCGAGATTTTAAAACAAGTTCAACTGAAAGAGCATCCCACCAAAACAAAGTAAAGAAACCAATACACAATAAAACACCACCACGACAAACAAAAACAAGCCGTAATACTAGTAAGCCAACAAACACAACAACTTGACTTGAGAGGAATAATAAGACAAAGATAAAACAGCGCATATATTGTCAAACGCCTTGACAAAGAAGTCATAGAGCTGTTTGCCGTTGTCTTTTAGAACACCAAAGTATCAAAAGAATCAAGAGCGCAAAACGTATTTTTTCTCCATTTTGACAGAGCACCACCAAACCATAAAATAATTAGAACGCCAACGCATTTCCCAAAAAGCACACCTTCATTTCGTACTCGCACCCGCCCCCATGATGACGACAGAAACCAGAATGGCTCCTGCTGGTGCACTGGATTCTCTCTCCCAACCACCACCACCACCACCACCACAACAACAACAGCATAGTAATACCAATAGCAACGTTTGGAGCAAAACTGGACGTCACAACAACAGTAACAACAGCAAGCAGTCAGGCAATCGACGTTTCTATTACCATCAACATCAAGTCAACAGTCCTTTGTCAACAAAACCATTATTGTCATCTCCAGTTGCATCACCGTTTGCGATATCTCCTCTGGCTACTACAACTACTGTCGATCAAGGACCGGCGAAAACAAGAGCAACAGCAACAACAAGCATGATGAGCAGTAGCGGCAGCAGTCATCGTGATCGTCGTCATGGTGGTGGTGGTGGTGGTAATGGTTCTTCTTCCAACCTGGTTACACCCGAAAAGAAACGATACCATTCAATATCTCATCCTTCGCATTCTCTTCCATTCAAAACCCCACCAAGATCAGGATCAGAACTGCAAAAACAACAGCACAAACCATCCATGGTTACAAAAGCATCGCACAGTATGACTCGTAGCAGTCCTATCACGACGACGACGGCGACGGCGACGATTCAAAACACCACCAACAGCAACAAAAAGAGCAACAAGAACAACAACCAGAATACGACTTCGCTGACACCATCAACGACTTTAGTGACTCTACCTTCTCCACCCCGTCATGTTATTATTGCATCGCCCTCTCGTCGTCGTCGTCCTATCAGTTCTGAAATAGTTTCGAGTCCCGCTGACGCCACGACTGTTACCACCAACAATAACAACAACACTACTAGTGCTGTTGCTGTTGCTCCCAACAGTCCATGTGCCATTGCTTTGGATTATTCGGCACAAGCAAGTGAATGTCTGGAACAACAAGAATTGGAAGTAGCACTGCAATGGTATCAACGTGCATTGCTCGTTTATCAAACAACCTTGTTGCACATGGAAGAACAAAATGATCGCAATGATGATGATGATGACGACGGTACTGTCATTGCAGAATTGAGTATTGTGGATACGTGTAATGCAGCAGCAACATTACATAATATGGGAGCCGTGTACACTGCACTCGAACAAGCAGATGCTGCATTACAATGTTACAGTGATGCGGAATCTCTTTATCGAGAGTGTCGCGAACGTCTTCTTATTTTGGAACAAGACAATCACGACCACGACGACGATAATGATAATGTCCACCAACAATACCGTTACGACAACATTGTAAAAACTAACAACAACAAGACCTACGCTACCAATGATACTAATAAACAAGAAGAAGAAACTGTTTGTTTGACGGCTTTGATTGCAGAAACACTCCACCACCGAGCATCCATTTACGAATCTAGTATTTGGGACAGCGTGGCAGCATTGGAATGTCACGAAGCCTGTGTTGAATTATTGACTACGGAAGAAATTATTGACGACGATGGCAATGACGACGATGGTACTACGCCGAAACAACAACAACAACGAGTTGTATGTATCGATGATGTTTATTTTGAATTGTACTGTCCCACTCAGGACAAGATTCAATGGTTGACCACAAGCTATAAGGCTCTTTCCAAATTGTACAAGAACAGTGATACGCCCACTGATGGATTGGTGGCGCTACAATCGTGGCAACATTTGTTGACCGTGCATTTGAATCATCAGCAGCAGCAACAACAACAACGGCAAGCGACTAAAGGTACAACCGCGACTCGTGCAGCAACAACAACTACAGTAACGGCAGAATGGAGAGCCTCGTTGACGGAATGTTATCAACAATTGGCGGAGTACTATTTTGATCAAAATCAAGTCGTTCAGGGTGTAGATGCACTGCAAAAAGCCATGGAATTGCAGATCCAACGAAGGCAGGAAAAAAGCTCAAGCTATGTCCGAGACAGTACTACAACGATAACAACGAATACCAGCAGCACCGATGCATCATCACATGCTTCGAGTAGTAAATCTTCGTCACTGCAATCGGTTGCAGCTATGAGTCATGCACTCATTCAGCAAATGAATACCATGGCATTGCAACAAGAGGACCAGGGTGACTACAACGCGGCATTGGTATGTTATGAAAAGGTATTGCTATGCATATCCAAGTATTTGGGAGACAATCATATGGAAGTTGCAGAAGCCTTGGTAAATATTGGACGTGTCATGGAATTACTGGGTAATTCTGCTGGTGGTTTGGATTTGTACCAGGCAGCTCACACAATATATCAGGCGGCACAAAAGGATGTTGGCGATGAAGCTATAATTGCAAAAAATCATAAAAACAAGAGCAGTATAGTACCAACGTCGCCCGTTTCGATGATGGATGCTGAAAACGACGACAATGACAAGACGGACGAAGATGATCAAGCATTATCGAATCGTGCTGCCACGGCAAGTGTTGTTCGCATTGCAAATGTACTTATGAGTCAAAAACGTTGGCAGGAAGCTGTCGACTTTTTGCGAGAACTGCCACAAGCCAAGGAATGGTTGTCATGGTTGGGCGATGACGAAACATCGTCGTCGTCGTCGTTTGGGCACGATAGTCTTCCGGCCTCTCCGTCTCGAAAATCGCCACCCAGTGTCGATCAAGCGATTGTGTTTCGAGAATTAGGACGTGCCTATATGGGCATGGGATCCTTGGGAAAGGCCAAGCAGTGTCTTTTGGAATCGGCACGACGGTTGGAAGGCACCGATCACGAAGAAGATGTTTTTGAGCTCCTAATGCACGTGGAGTTTTGTCAAAAACAAGAACAGAAGGCATCCTTGGCGAGCAGAGGAAAAAATCGATGCGAGCAGAGATCGCAAAGCAAGAGTCGTACCAGAACTCATGGTCAATCAAACCGATCTGGTCATAGCCGGAGTAACAGCAACGGGAACAGCAGCCTGACTCGAATAACAAAGGATGCCGTGGCAGCAGTGTTGTCGCCTACTTCATTGGCATTGTCAGAAAGTCGCAGTTCACCACCCAAAATGACACGCTATGACATGATACAAGTGGACTCGCCGAAGAGTCCTGCCATCAAAACCTCATCATTGCCTCTAAAGCCACCACCAGCTTCTCCGCAATGGATCGAGGATAATCAAAGTGCAGACACACGATCATTAGGCAGTCTTGCAACTCAAAGCAGCGTTAGCAGCCAGCGTCAAACACCCGTCAAGCCGACGTCCAGAAATGCTCCGCTAGGCGGTGATGCCACACTCTCGCCGAATGACTCCTTTCAAGTGGCACGTGCCAAGGATATTATCATGAAACGCTTTGGTAGTTCTCCCACTACCCTCTTGCAAGAGGACGGCAGCAAGTCTGAATCAGACGTTGTCTCGTCTGTCTTGTTGGGATTGGATATCGATATTGATCTTCCGCCCAATTCACCATCGCCAAGACGTCCTGAAAAGTCGCAAGGCGCTGCCAGGTCCACGCAGCATCATTTTGACGGGGCATCGCTATCGCAGGCTTCGAGCGTTGACCGTCCGTTTGATGAAGGCTCTCGGAGGAGTTCAACCAGCTCCCCGGTCGAAGGACGAAGCGGCGGAGGCTATCCGATGTTACCTGTCTACAGGACGCAACTTGACAGTTCCAACGAGTCAGATTTGACCCCTTCCCTTGGACGATCATCGTCGTCATCCTTGACGAATGCTTCTGCTACCTACAAGAAGGCAAAACAACTTCCATCTTTGCTTCAGCAAACGTACGACGAGCATGATACCGATCAAGCAGCGCTATTACCACCACCACCAATACAGGACCAGACTCAGATGCTTCCAAGGTTGTCATGTCGGCTCTCGCCTACTTCTGCATCGACTTCATCGTCAACTTCGCCCTTTCCTGTGCAGTGCTTGTCAAGTGCCTCGCCAGAAGGGCAGGAGTTGAAAGATGGAGTTAACACCAATGGGTTGTTATTGAAAGACAACAGAATGCCATCTGGAGAAAATGATGACGCCAGCTCTGATCCCTTTGAAGGCTACGATGAGTTTGAAGAGGATGCCTTGAGCGAAGGGAATAAGTCGCCATCTTACAGTGGTGATTCAGAATCAGGAGGTTACACGCGGTTCGCGGAAGAGGACATTCTTACATCAGATGAAGAAGACTCTGTGGAGTCGTACGGCAAAGGTGCTTTCTATCCTCTGGGACCAGGCATGCACCATGTTGCTCAACAGCATCATGAACTTGTCGCTCGAAAGGACTTTGTCACTACCAG
>Ga0100394_1004327_pt1 | contig 11596 bp, 9 predicted proteins | sample CryGeymeta201518_FD_81549 | JGI IMG/M metagenome (GOLD analysis project Ga0100394, IMG submission 81549) | Groundwater microbial communities from Crystal Geyser aquifers in Utah, USA - Crystal Geyser metaG 2015-18 | ecosystem: Environmental > Aquatic > Deep subsurface > Groundwater | place: USA... | reverse complement strand
TCCAAATATAGACAGATAACTACAACAGACTGTTAGCTACTGTTGTTGCAGAGATTTTAAGCTACTGTTGATCTAATTTGATGATCTATAGCTTGTGTTCTAGTAGCTTTTGTCAAGGAAGGAGGGGTGTTGTTGTTGTTGAAAAAGACACAAAAAAAATTTTTTTTTTGTTGTCTGGGAGATTTCCTGTTGCCAGGTTTTTTGCAAAGTGCTGTAGCATTATTGTTCTGTCCGGGTGGACTTGGACTCATTGCAACGCTGATCTGACGTCATGACTGACTCTTGATAATGATGAGCTCACATTTCTTTCAATTTCCTGCACTACTATCCCGTATCCCGAAGTTCGAAGTTCGAAGTATGTTCCCAGTTCACAGGGCTTGATCAAGAACAAAACAACTTCATTTTTTCCCTTGTTTTTGCCCAAGATGCCCCCAAGAAAAGATGAGGAAGGCGTGATCCACGAACAAGAAGTCGGCCATCCGAATGAGGCGAAACCAAAGTTTCATCGCACCGGAAGCATGATCCCTGAACCCCGCATCGAACTCGACAGGCCTGCCGAGTGTTGCGGCACCTTTATGACCTTAACCAGTTGTGAAAAAACACATGACAACCCACCCGATCCTATTATGAAACATGTTCGTCTTTTTTGTGAATCTCAAGCCATGGTCGAATTTTGCGAAAAAGCTGGATTGCATGGAGTTTCGTTTGAATGGAATCCGGCCAACGATGGTGGGTCTCGTTACTTTCGTCGTCACAGTAACGTGACTAGTCAATTTTGGAAAGCCTACGAGACCAGAGTCAAGAAAGCTATACATCTACGTCCCCGACACGAGCAATACATTCGTTTCTGGGATGCTTACAAGCACGATGTAAGCCTTAAAAATATCGGTGTGGTATTTCATGGGTCACCGGAAGACCGCATTCCCAAGATTTTGGAAAACGGGCTGGATCCACGCTACCGTCATACACAGGCGTTTGGAAAAGGCGAATATTTTCCAAGGATCCTGGATTGGCAACCACGTACTGCGGAGGAGGACACAAGCTGATTGTTTATCTCGTGTTCATTCCCGAGGAGCACGAGAAGTCTTACAACCAGAAGGACAGAGATATCATCGTGATTGACAATGTCTCTCATGAACTGCCCATCGGAGTGCTTTCCTTTGAGTCGGTCGATCGCAAAGTGGTACAGCATACCCAGCAGCTACGAATCGAACAAAAGGAATTGAAGTCTGCGGCCATTGACAAGGAAAAGCTCCTCAAAAAGGCCAAGGAAGACGGCGGGGAGGAGCTGTCCTTCATCGAAAAGCTAGAAGCTGAGGTCGAAGCCGCATGGGACGAATACTTTCGCACCAAGTTCGACGAGAATCGCAATTTAATGGAGCATCTTCACATGACGCCTCTTGCCCTGCATCAGTAGTAAGGAGTACGATCTTACTTAGCATTCGATTGTGGAGGATCTAGTTTGCGGACAGACAGTAGTAGATTTAGCTAGCAATTATTTTAGATTACCTATGTTAGTGTACTCTGTGCGAATGTTTGCTCTGCTCCAGCGCACCACTCGCAGAAACGGAGCAGCTAGAGGCTTAATATTGTTCGAGTAGCTATTTGTAAATTTATTAAAATTGATATTTGTTTTTCTTTAGCACTCCGCCATATCGGCGACCTGACACACTACTTACACGAACATAGGGCAGCAAAGCTAGATGTAAGGAATCAAAATAATAGCTATCTGCTTCAATCTTTGTTATGCTGGCGATGTCAAGCCTCGTGACTCTTAGCATCCGAGATACTGCACCAGCTATATATTCTACTCATACTTTTTCTTCTACAACCGACAAACATAAGAACTGCTCTGTGTGACATATCGAACCCAGCGATAGGGGGTATAGCCAACCATAGCTTCTGCTACCCGCAAGTACCGTACATTCAGACTCGAAACGTTGTACATCGGTATCTCAAATGTCATGTTGATAGGTCCCAGCTCTCGTCTCATTTGTGTGGTAAATGGTGTATTCATGGTCACCTTTGCTCGCATGGTCTGTTCGGATCCACCGGGGAATTTTTTCATCGTCCAAACAAGCTTTCCCTCGTGAGCTACAAATTCAGCACTAGCGTGACCAGCTCCTGGACTCGAAATTACGTGGCATGAGGCAGCTGCAGTGGCGGCAGGCATGGGCATTTCTACCGTCACATTGGCTCCGAAATGATTGGCTGGCATTTCCCCACGAATCAAAATAACAATCTCCAACTTTTTTGGTTCCACTTCTTCGATGGAAGGAAAGATGCGAAAGGGGGTCGGAAATTCTCCCGTGACACGGTAGTTCAGCACAACGAATTCACCATCCGGTGGAATGAACGACAGTGTCCGCGCTCCTTCGAATTCGGACAGATTGACACAATCATTAAAGTTCATATCGTCGACCACTACGGATCCGTACGTTCCACCCTGTCCATTCCGTCCTACTACCAGGTCTTCGTTCAATGCCAGTCGTAGTTCAGGATTGCCAGCCAGATAGGACTTCATTTGAATGCAGCCATCAATGGTACTATTGAGAACGTAACCATTGTTGGAGAATAGAACGTTGAGTCGTTCCAGGATATCGACAAAGATTTCGTTCTTTTGGTTCTTATTGACACTGGAAGCTTTGCCACTTTCATTGACGGACGAAATGACTGGTTTGTGTACCGCCGATGCCGAAGCTGTCTTTGGATTGACCATATTACCGGTATTGGCCACATGATCGACCAGAATTGGTTCATTGTAGACAAACGATTTGAGCTGCTCCGTCCTGGTAACTTGTGGATAACCAAAATCTATCATCTCATCTAGCAGTTCGTAGCACAAAATAAAATTCTTCCGCAAGGCTTCCTCCGATAACGTTCCGCAGTAGTCTTTAAAAATCCGTGCAATTGTGGCAAGAAACTGACAGTTTCATTGTTGACAAGGAAAATAAGAAGGGGAAAGGCAACGGGTTTTGAGTTTTGAGTTGCACAAATAATAATAGTTCCACTTGAGACGTCTCTAATAGTATTTACCGATGAAACGAACAACACTATACTACCATTCTTGTCTTACCTCAATGACGGTGTTGGGACTGGAATTTCGTGCCGTCGTTACACAAAAGATCAAACCATTGCGTTTCACGTGAATGTACACCATGCCATCTGGCATGATGAACACAGGAGGAGCATCACCGTTGCGTTTGTTGGAAGCCAACAGATTTCCATCTTCGTTCAGTTCTCCTTGATCGGCAATCAAACGTTCTTCTTCTTCCTCCGTGGCAGCAGCGTCGTTCCAAAATTTAATCTTTCGAAAGAACGCTTCGGTGTGACTTCGCTCGTGAGCACCGACATCGCCACGATCATTGCGGTATTGTTTCGCAATGATCGTATCACCTCTTGGAGAAAGGACAAAAAATTCAGAAATCATTTTTATTCTTATTCTTATTTGTTTGTTTGTTTGTTGCTGGTAATATGGCGCTTGGTAGTGTTCAGTGATGGCGAATGATTGCTCTGTTGGAAGAATGTTGTTAAGTGTTAAGAAAAGGTGAATTGACTGTTTGTTTCGATTTTACTCCGAGCAAAGATGACGTTCGACAACACTGCCACAAGGAAGTCAAATAATTCAATCAAGGCAACAAGTCAATTTATCTTGATAGACCGAGACAATGATGATTTTATCAAGATAACCACAAGATGTACTAGCTAGATGCTAGATAGATACGAGTAGATATTATTATTGATCTTCCGAGGGCAAGGGCATTGGAGCAATGATGCCTCCTGATGCGCTTGTTCATCACCCAACAGCTACTACAAGAACTATACTACTGCCAGCTACACACAGTACAACAACTACTACTACTAGCTAGTAGCTTAATACAGTACTCAGTAGTTGTAGACGACAGCACTCTAGCTAGCACTACTAATACTATCTAATACTACTAGTAGAGTACTACTAGACTACTACTAGACTACTACTAGTAGCTAGCTAGTAGAAGTCAACTAGATTAGCGCCCTGGTAGATACTCGAGTATTATAGTCTTTAGCAGCCACCACACGACCTCAAGTATAAGTAGCGCCGGTGCGCCAGCCAAACAGAAGACTCTTAAAGCTCAGTACCTACTCCAATCTGCCGAAAGAACATCTAAATTACAGCTGTAATGTGTCTCATCGGTAATAAAAACAGCAAACAGAAAAGCTTCGGACGCGCACGTACTCGATACGTCTCAACTTTTTTATGTGGAGCAATCGAATTTTTTTTTCATGGCTGGCTGGTGATGAAAAAGATTCATTCTATCTACAACAAGATCCGATAATAAGCGATAACCGATAACTGATAACCATTTTTAACAGAAAAACTCCATTTCTCGATGACAAACTCTCATATCATTTCAAAAATGACAGATTCCACAGAGCCTCCTCTACCCCAACCATTGCCAACGGCTGTGATGGTTATTATTTTTCACCTCCTCTATCTAGGTCTTCCGCTGGGGTTTACACTTGGTCCGATTTACCTACTGTTCCAGAAAGGTTGGTGGTGCCCTCGTGTGGTGGGCAGTGCGTGGATTGGGACGTATCTGTTGTGGTTTTCTCTGACGCGACACAGTGAAACAGATGGAAAAGGTCGACCGTGGCCTGCTTTTGAAAATTTGAGACTGTTTCGGCGAATATTCCAATGGTTCCCTTTGCGACTGGTAGCGACCAAATCACTTCCCTCCACTCACCAACAAGAACAATACATTTTCGGAGTCCATCCGCACGGAACCTTAGCCTTTGGAAGAGCTCTATTCGGTTGGGCCACCAAAGATTTGTGGGACCAATCCTTTCCGGGCATTGACTTTCGAGTCCTTACGGCGACAGCGGCTTTTCGGGTTCCCATCATTCGGGAAATGTGGTTATGGTCCTACTGTATTGATGCCTCCAAACCAGTGGCGGTCCGTGCTTTGCAAGAGGGAACATCGTTACTACTGTATCCTGGTGGTATTAAAGAACAATTAATGACTGAACGAGGCAAACACACGGTGTATCTTAAAAACAGAAAAGGGTTTATCAAACTGGCCCTGCAACACGGGTGCACTTTGGTGCCCATTTATATTTTTGGCGAATCTGATCTCTATCATCACTGGAGCATTGCACTGGGCTTTCGTCAGTGGATTGCCAACCACTGGAGTGCCGCTATCATGATTCTGTCTGGATCTCTGGGTCTTCTTCCGTATCGGGTACCCATCACCGGCGTCAGTGGACCTCCCATAACAGTAAAACAGATAGAACATCCAAGTCAAAAAGAAATCGACGACCTCCACGACACTTACGTGAAGGCTCTCGTTGACCTTTTTGATAGCCAAAAAGCGACCTACGGCTATAAAAATGCCATGCTAGAGATTCTTTAAAACACAACCTAAAAGTTTTCAACATGTAGCCAGAGAGTAGCCCTGTACTGTACAGATGTTTGCTACTGCTAGCGATCTTCCTGCACCCTCTGCTGGTGCCACGGCTGCGACCTCGTTTGGTAGGCAAAAAGTAGACTAGTCTAGCGGAAGGGTACAGACTTCTTTTGTCGTTTGCACGACTGATCATCGCTCGTGGGAGACGGGGAAAAATGGATTTTCAAATTCTTCGAACTTCCAAACCGCTTTTGTGAGCAAAAATCATCATTTTTCTTTTTTTCTTTTTGCTCTATTCATTATTCATCGATGTCAATTATTTTATTCAATTCAATTTATCACGATGCAACCACTGCTTGATAGGAGTGATGGTGTTCCCGCGCCCGAGGACGATGCTGCCACGCATATGTTGAGAATGGCTGTTGCAACAATTCTCGCCTTTGGTGCCACCGATCGATTCCTGAAACTAATCTGGACCAAAGGTCATCCCAACCGTCACGAAGGGTTCCGGTCGACTTTTTTGTACGGCGCCACGATTTCAGCTCGTGTCTATCTGAGTTTTGTTGTCCTGGATCTTGCCTTGCAGTTTGCGAGGACTAGCAGTGCTGTTCCCCAAGCTCTTCTGGACGCTTTTCTTCCCAAAGCTGCAAGGTCGATTAGTCTCAGCAAAGTAGCACCAGCAATAGCTGGATTTATATGGGCTGGTTTGTCTATCTGTACCATCAAGCGTGTCCTCTTGCTGCAAAGTGTGTCTGGGAAAAAGCTTGGCCGGGTGGTCCTCTTTGATCGGTTGTTGGACTGGTTGATCATGGCAGTAACAATGGTCAATATCCTGGATATTCTTGACATTGATCTGTCCACGGGTCTGCAATCCATTCTCAGTATGGGAGGCGTTGGTGCTCTCGTCTTTAGTTTAGCATCCAAGGACTTGGCCGAGAATGTTGTTGGTGGATTTGCCTTGAATGCTTGGGATGCTTTTAGTGTCGGCGACATCGTAATGCTGGGCGACGGCACAGAAGGCACCGTGCAAGAAGTTGGACTGATCGAAACGCACATCAAAGGTCACGACAATATTGTGACGCGCATCCCCAATGGACAACTTACAACGGCGCGGGTTTCCAATCTCAGTCGCCTCGAGCGATCTCGTTGCTTTCAAACCCTCCGATTCAAATACAAGGACTTAGACAAGCTCGAAGAAGTTCTGCGAGATATTAAACTCGAAATCAAACAAGCATGTCCGAAAACCATCACTGATGGTAGCGCTGCCTTCTTTGCAGTCTTGGAGGAGTACAAGGCGGATCATATTTCGGCACTGGTCATTGCCAATTTTGAGATCAACCCGCGGTCTCTGGAATTCTTTGAAAACCGACAGCAATTCGTCTTGGCTATTGCACGAGCTATGAAGAAACACCATGTTGAGTTTGCCATTCCCTCTATCCAATACAATACGATAGCTGTAAGTAACTAAATCAAACCCACCAGTGACGTGTGACTAATTGTTGGCTAATTAGTTCGTATAGTTGGAAAGCTAAATGTTGCAGTCTGTGGGTTACCTGTTTACAATATTTCTAGTAATCAAATGAAGCAGGAGTAGCCTTGCATGCTGGCAAGTTGTACCCACCCTTGCACAGACATTTTTCGTTTTGTGTAAATAATAATGCGGACAGCGTAAACGGGTCGTTTATCCGTGATTCGTACAGTTGAGTCGCGATTTGATTTGCCGCGATTCTGAACCTCTTTTTCAATACAGTAATTTTTGGAAGAGTGTATTGCAATTTTGAAAATCTACAGATGAAAGAAACTTGCTCTCCTCCGCGAAATAGAAGCGCTACGCTAATCTTTTACTACAAAGTGATGAGGTTTTCTTTTTTGTGTGATGGAGCGGGAATAACAGTGACCAGCCGTTCTCGGGTTCAGCGTTTGTGGCTTGCCGCGTAAGCATATTATTATTTATATTATAGTTTCTCGCCATCATAGCTGGCGTTGCAGGATGTAAGTAGTTAGTTCACGGTTCACGGCAGGGTGTGCCGCCACTCAGGCGAATGTGATTGCAAATCGAACTGAATAGGATCTCTAGACGAAACTTTCGGCTTAGCCACGCAAATAACTTGACAATGCGGAGTTCTACGTTCTACATACACTAATGCTTATTTCCCCGGCGAGCTGCTCCAATCTCTACGTATATTATGACTGAAGCCGAAAGCCGATGATACCCACCAATAAGATCACATGATGACTATCGGCGGGCTCCAGGCATAGCTTTGCAATACAGCAATGGAAAATACGAATCTGCTGGTTATTTTCGCTGGACATTGCATCTACCTATGTTAGCGAGCTGTCAACGGTCGCACCGACGCATGCTTCAATGCGAAGAACAGCTGTTACAACAACACAAAAATGACTTCGTTGAGAAGCAGTGAACTAGTCCATACATTCATCAAGGACATCTATCGGATATCATTACGGTACCGTAGTCTAACATGAGCAGCTACGACTAGTTTGCCATCATTCTTGCGTGGTGATAGACAACACGATGCGCACAGTATCTCCATTGATTGCTTCCTACCGTACGCCAACTATTCGGAGTACCTGCTTATTAATACTCGCACTTATTACAGCACTGAGAGTACTGCTGTGAAGGAGCCGTGATACCAGGTAGAGTAGGAAACAAGAGGGAAGGAAAGAGAAAGCGCACTCCTTCTGTTTGATTTCTCTGACGACTCTGCCTGTGTAAGCACAACCGGCATACTTACTTGGTCTCTCCAGAGCATCGTAGATTAATTTAGGGTGACTTGGAAGAGAAAAAGCTCGGTGATGTGTGACTGCAAAAAATTTTGCTGCAGGCTGTGGGATGATGATGTCAGCTTGACCAAACTGAACCGAATGAATCAAAGCAAATTGAAGGTTGAACTCGTCATCCAGTCCTCATCGAGACGTGGCAATAGGACTCTGATTGAGCAATCCTAAAAATAAAGAGCTAAATTTATTAATTTAGTAATTTTTGCTGAGGAAGTTTGAGAATTGTAACCCTACTCCTTTTTTAGTATAGAAATTGCAGTACCGAAACTGTTCGCTTTTTGGTTTCTTGCGTTGCTCTTACCTTGCATAGGTGTCCATGAAAAAATCCGAAGACGGCTCTATCTACGTCACGAGAGGACAAGGAACAACTCCTATCCTGTTTTTCCATCAGGCGATCCGTCATGTTCACAATCTCCTGATTTCTATTGTTTCGTGAAAAGTAAAACAATCACCATGACAAACAACTCTACTTCCTACAAACGATCTCGTTGCGGCGAATGCTTGTCTAGCCTTCAGGGTATGCTGAAGCGAGAGCGGATATCATACAATGCCTCAGCCGCGTGCATTCCCACAAGTCAAGAATACCTTGTCGTCCGCCAATCACTGATCGAAGTGTTTAACCAAGTCTTTTCCATTTGCAACTTGCAAAGTCGTGAGACCATTGCCGTTGCTGTATCGTATTTGGATCGTTTCGTGGCATCACAGCAACACCGACAGATGAATGTCGAGCTTGCTGCCATGACCTGCTTTTACCTGGCAGTCAAGCTCCACGAACCCACTGTAATTGCTCCCAGTCTTGTCAGCAAGCTCTTTCACAAGGTCCTCGCTGATTCTTCTTTAGTATCTGTCAAATCTATTGAAGCCATGGAACTTCAAGTCCTCTCTGCTTTGAAGTGGAATATGAATCCTCCTACTTCCATCATGTTTGCCCGCCAGTTGCTGTGCTGTCTTCCCGATGGTCCCTTGACTTCCTGGAAGATTCAGGCCACACAGGTTGCTCAAACCTACTTGGAAGCCAGTGTCAATTCAAATAAGATCATGGCACATTCCGCGTCGACTCAGGCTGTGGCTGCGCTCTTTATCGCTGTGGAACAGCTCGAGGCTACCCAGCGCATTCCGGTCTGCAAGTTTCTGTTGCAAGCTGTCCACATGACTGGTGCTCAAGAACAGCGTCAGGTGTTGATGGCGCAAGCAATGATACGGAGCCTGGTCGTTTCCATACCATCTGCCGAAAGAAGTTGCGCCGCGGCTTTTACCAGCATTAGTAAGCGTCTTACTACTGCTGATTTGGACGAAGTTCGATCTGCCAAGAAGCAACGTGTGGCTATTGTAGAAGATTCTCCCGAGTCTCCTCGATCCGTATTGGCATAAAGATCCTGTGTTTGGTATCATCAATGGGGGAATACCAGCACTATTTGCTCATAAAACTTAAATAGCGGAACACAATTTAACCACATGTCTACACCACGTCAATCAACTAACTAGATACTGCTACCGCTGCACAACTAACAACAAATTCTAACGCCTGATAACCAGCAAGGAAGAACGCTTGAGCAGCTAGCATAGATAACTGGAGCGCCATTTCTTCTTGAACGACACACCGGCCACTAAACAACGTTGCTACCTACTGGGGACGACGCCACCGTCGCGTCATAAGCCAGCTCTCATCAACATCATAACACAATATCAAGCAAGCACACTCGACAATCGGCCAACGACTAGCTACTAAAAGAAGTAGCCAGTTGCTAAAATCCTTCAGCAAGAAGTTTCGAACTGCATCAGTAGATGTTCAGATATTCTATCAGCAAGATGCTACAACGCCATAATGATCACAGTAATATGTATGTCATTGACTACGAGTCGTGCTACTGAAACAATGGGTCATTGGACAAGTAAGTAGTACTCCGGAGTAGTAGTTTTCGTGCCATTATTGTTCCGATGTCGCTCAGTCGCACACCTTTTTTTCAAAACCGGATGGCCCATTCCCAAATTACGGGACACAGAGTATCTTAATTTTAAAATTTACTTTTAGGATGATTTCTAATTACCCTGTATCCCTTTCAACTTCAAGGTCACCCTTCAGACAAGGAGAACGTAGACCCTAGTGACCGCATCGGCCGGACGCTGTAGGACTCGTCGTCGATTGCACCGAAGTCCCAACTCTATCTTCTGGACATCCACTACCACAAGTAGGAGCTCTATGGTTCGTGAGTTAAAGTCATTTGCCTTTCCCCCAAAGACATCGAAAGTGTTTGCGTCCATGGAAGACTGAGCGATGATGAAAACACGCCACCCTCACACAAGCTGTTCTCGGTAGCCGTTTGATCAGGAATAAAATTGACGCGCAGGATTTTCTCAGAGGAGCTCCATTATGTCAGCCTACCATCATTTTTATGATCCCGGATTTTACGTTCCGTGTTGTTCGTCAGTAGGTAACACGAAGCTAGTCCGACCGGCGGAGAAATCAATCTGGTTCTGCAACAAGCTCGCAGGAGAATCTTGAGATACAAGTTGAGACGAACTAGTGCGGACTGTTCTTGTCCTTTGTGTATTTCATTCTCTTGCGGCAACGACAGTACGTTACCATCGTCACGTCAACGCAGCCTTTGAAGTTCAGAGGGTACATGGTTTCTGATCGTGGATCTGATTGACGGAACGACTAGCTATGCATCTGGAATTCCTCTGAATGCTCCAAGTGGGGCTGTAGCCCGCGATGGAGAATTGATAGTGGGGGTAGTGCTTGATCCTCACCGTAGTGAAGTCTTGTTGGCTGTCAACAAAGGGCATGCTGACTTTTTGAACTGTCAACCGTTTCCGACAAGTGATAGTGGTAACAAAGCTGAAAGTATTGGCAATGCAGTGAGTGGTATTAGATATATGGCAAACTACTGGCTTGTAGTCTTCATGGACTCCTGTAGTCGTGTATCGCTAATAGAAGACAAACTGCCACTGGACCTAGTCCACCTGGGCTTATTATGGTCCTCTTGATTCATACATCCACTTGAGGAGGTAGGGATCACAACTTAGCCTAGGGCAGTAAAGTATAGCTTGAGAAAACCCAACCTGAGTTCAGGACAAATGGAAAACTCAATCAAATCTGGTCCTGAGAAAACCCACCTCACAATAAGGGAATGGAAAACTCAGCCAATGTTGGTTGTACCTATGCAAGCAATTGAACTCCATAGGAGGCTCACCCAATCACTCAAGGAAGCATCATGCAATGCCACAGTCCAAGAGCAATCCAACCTGGGGTTATTGCCTGTTAGTGCATGAACAGCCTCATCAATCTTTCTCTTACAGCATGAGGTTGGATCTTGGTGAGAATGTCAGCAATATTAGAATCAGTCCTTTCATGTCTTACCAGAATGATTCCTGCAGCTGCCTTCTCCCTCACATAGTGGTAGGCAATAGAG
>Ga0100394_1004310_pt1 | contig 11608 bp, 8 predicted proteins | sample CryGeymeta201518_FD_81549 | JGI IMG/M metagenome (GOLD analysis project Ga0100394, IMG submission 81549) | Groundwater microbial communities from Crystal Geyser aquifers in Utah, USA - Crystal Geyser metaG 2015-18 | ecosystem: Environmental > Aquatic > Deep subsurface > Groundwater | place: USA... | reverse complement strand
TTGAAACAGGCGGATTGATCCTTCACAAATCCCCGGAGAGTTCGTTGAAGAGGGCCATCCATGAAAACAAGGATTGAAACTCAGTCAGATGAAAGGACTGTATCTGTATGAAAAGGTTGAAGAGGGCCATCCATGAAAACAAGGATTGAAACCAGAATTCCTCTACGTCCGTATATATGTCATTGCCGGTTGAAGAGGGCCATCCATGAAAACAAGGATTGAAACGAAAAAGCTCAATAGTGATCTGAGAGTCGAGTGTGTGTTGAAGAGGGCCATCCATGAAAACAAGGATTGAAACTCGTTGCCACGATTGAAACTTTGAAAACAAGGATTGAAACCTTTCTTCTGACTTCTCACTTCTGACTTCTGACTTTGTTGAGAGGGCCATCCATGAAAACAAGGATTGAAACCTTTCTTCTGACTTCTCACTTCTGACTTCTGACTTTGTTGAGAGGGCCATCCATGAAAACAAGGATTGAAGTGGGAAATTGGTGTCTGACACCTTTGGGGAAATCGAGGCGTTGAATTCATTTCGGGGCATTTGCGGGAGCATCACTTCTCGGGTATTATCGCCCTTGGAGCATCAATCGAATTGAATGAGGAAAAATGTTCGAGCTTTATGATGTGGTGATCATCGGCGGCGGGCCGGCAGGGATGAGCGCAGGGGTCTTTGCGGGGCGCAATCTGCTGAAGACCGTGATCCTTGAGAAGGCCGTCCTCGGCGGCCAGCCCGCGGTGGCGGAAAGGATCGAGAACTTTCCGGGATTTCCTGACCTGGACGGCTGGGACCTGACCACCCGTCTGGAAAAACATATCAAGGGACTCGGTGTCGGGGTCATTGAACCGGAAGAAGTCCGGAGCATAGAGACGCATGGGAAGGTCAGAAAGGTGATCGGCTCCCGAGGCGCTTATCTCGCAAAGGCGGTGATCGTGGCCTCGGGCGGCCGGCCCAGGCTCCTCAATGTGCCCGGAGAAAGGGAGTTCACCCGCAAGGGCGTCCATTACTGCGCCCACTGCGCAGGCTTCGGATACGAAGGCAAACGGATCGCCGTGGTCGGCGGAGGGGAGTCGGCCCTCCTGGGGGCGATCTACCTTGCCGGGATCGGGGAAAAGGTCTTTCTAATCCACCGCCGGGAGTTCTTTCGGAGTGAGAAGATTCTCCAGGATCGTGTGCTCCATACCAAAGAGATTGAGATGATGCAGGATTACGTGGTCGAGGAGATCTTCGGAGAGAGGATCGTCACCGGGATCCAGGTGCGAAACCAGGAGACCGGCGTCTCCTCCCGAATGGACATGGACGCGGTCTTTATCTATATCGGCTATATGCCCAATACGTCCTTTGTGGACGTGGACAAGGATGACAAAGGGTTCATCAAGGTCAACCTGGAGTTCGAGACATCAATTCCAGGCATCTTCGCCTGCGGCAATATAGTCCGGGAGAACGCTCAGGTCATCTCCTCCATGGGCGAAGGGGCCATGGCGGCGCTTTCCGCATCGAGGTACGTCATGGGAACGGTTTTCTAAGTCCAAGTTGTTCTAAGCCCCAGTTTGACTCCATGCAGTCAAAATGCTATAGTTCGCAAATGGAGGATGCAGCATGTCACTGACCCGCCGCGACTTTCTGAAACTCTCCGGAACCACAGTAACAGCAGGCGCCATTGCAGGTTTGAGCTCGTCCGAGGCCGAGGCCAGGGAACGGGAGAACCGGATTCAGGGGGCAGCCGTGACCACTACGATCTGTCCCTATTGTGCGGTGGGGTGCGGGATGATCGTCCACACCAGGGATGGGAAGGTCGTGAATATCGAGGGGGATCCCGATCACCCCATCAACAAAGGCTCTCTTTGCTCCAAAGGCGCATCCCTGATTCAGATTGTGAACAATCCCAAACGGGTGATCCGGCCCATGTACCGGGCGCCGGGCGCAAGTTCATGGAGAGAAGTCGAATGGGACTGGGCCCTGAATGAGATCGCGAAAAGGATCAAGAAGACACGGGATGAGACCTTTGTGCAGACCAATGACAAGGGACAGCTTGTCAACCGCTGCGACGGCATCGCCCACGTGGGGAGTGCGGCCCTGGACAATGAGGAGTGTTACCTTCTGCAAAAATGGCTCCGCTCCATCGGGCTTGTCTACATCGAACATCAGGCCCGTATTTGACACTCTGCCACGGTAGCGGCTCTGGCAGAGTCGTTCGGCAGAGGGGCGATGACGAATCACTGGATCGACATCCGGAATGCCGATGTGATCCTGATCATGGGGAGCAACCCTGCCGAGAACCATCCCATCTCCTTTAAGTGGATCACGGATGCGCAGGATCGGGGCGCCACCGTGATCAGCGTGGACCCCAGGTTTACGCGCACCTCTTCCAAGGCCGACATCTATGCCCCGATCCGTTCCGGCTCCGACATCGCATTCATCGCGGGGATGATCCGCTATATCCTGGAAAACGATCTCTACCATAGAGATTATGTCCGCCTTTATACCAACGCCTCCTTCCTGGTGAACGAGGAATTCAAAATGCCCGGTGAACTGGACGGGGTCTTCTCGGGCTATGACCCGGTCTCCAGGAAATATGATAAATCCGCCTGGGCCTTTCAGACGGACGAACGGGGCGTTGTCAGGAAAGACCCGGCCCTGTCCGATCCCCACTGCGTGCTTGAGCTTCTGAAGAAGCACGTCTCCCGCTATGATCCGGACACGGTCTCCTCCATCACGGGCACGCCCAGGGAACTTCTTGAAAAGATCTACAAGGTCTACGCCTCCACAGGCCGGCCCGACAGGGCGGCCACCATCCTCTATGCCATGGGCTGGACCCAGCATACCGTGGGCACCCAGAACATCCGGGCCATGGCCATTGTCCAGCTCCTTCTCGGGAATATCGGACGAGCCGGGGGCGGAGTGAATGCGCTCCGCGGGGAGAGCAATGTGCAGGGATCCACCGACCACGGCCTTCTCTTTGATGCCCTCCCCGGATACCTCAAGGCCCCAAGGGCCTCGGATACGAGCCTTGCTCTTTACCATGAAAAATATACTCTCAAGACGAAGGAGCCCATGAGCGCGAACTGGTGGGGCAATTATCCGAAATATTCGGTGAGCCTCCTCAAGGCCGCGTACGGTGAGGCCGCAACACCGGAGAATGACTTCGGTTATGCCTGGCTCCCCAAGCTGGACGATACGCAGGATGCCTCGTGGCTTACGCTCTTTCATGAGATGGCGCAGGGGAAGTTCAAAGGCTTTTTCGCCTGGGGGCAGAACCCGGCCTGTTCCGGGTCCAATGCCGGCAAGGTGAGAAAGGCGCTCGGGAAGCTCGATTGGATGGTGAATGTCAATCTCTTCGATAATGAGACCGGCTCCTTCTGGCGGGGCCCGGGTGTGAATCCGGAGGAGATCAAGACCGAGGTCTTCTTTCTCCCCTGCGCCTCTTCGGTGGAGAAGGAGGGGAGCATCACCAACTCGGGGCGATGGGCGCAGTGGCGGTACGCCGCGGTTCCGCCCGTGGGAGAGTCCATGCCCGATGCCGAGATCGTGAACCAACTCTACGGCCGGGTCAAGAGACTTTATGAACAAGAGGGAGGGGTCTTTCCCGACCCTGTGCTCAAGCTCGCCTGGGATTATGGGTCCGGGGATACGGCAGGTTCGCCGGACAAGATCAACACGCACCGGATCGCGAAAGAAATCAACGGTTATTTCCTGAAAGATAAAGAGATTAAGGGGACGCTCTACAAGAAAGGGACGCTGGCGCCGAGCTTTGCCTTGCTTCAAGAGGACGGCTCCACCTCTTCGGGCAACTGGCTCTTTTGCAATTCCTATACTGAAGAGGGAAACCGGATGGCCCGGCGTTCAGTAGAAGACCGCTCAGGGATCGGGCTCTATCCGGAGTGGGGGTGGTGCTGGCCCGTGAACCGGAGGATCATCTACAACCGCGCCTCGGTGGACGAGTACGGCCGGCCGTGGGACCCGGCAAGGGCCGTCATTGAATGGAAGGATGAGAAGTGGGTCGGAGACGTGCCGGACGGGGCATGGCCTCCCCTGAAGAAGCCTGACGGCGCCCTCAACCCGGACTCCAGGAATCCCTTCATCATGAAGCCCGGAGGCGCGGCCCACATCTTCGGACCCGACAGAAACGACGGCCCCTTCCCCGAGCACTATGAGCCGCTGGAGTGCCCGATCCAGGAAAACCCCATGTCGAGCAGACATCGGATCAACCCTACGGCGAAACTTTTCTACGTGGAGGATGGGAAGAACGCCGAGGATATCTTCTACTCCTGTGATTACCGTTATCCCTTTGTGGCGACCACGTACCGTGTGAGCGAACACTGGCAGACCGGGGTCATGACCCGCCACCAGCCCTGGCTCCTGGAGATGGCGCCGGAACTCTTTGTGGAGATGAGCCGCGAACTCGCGGCCGATCTGGGGATCAGGAATGGAGACCGGGTCAAGGTCACCTCAGCACGCGGAGAGGTCAAGGCCGTAGCCATGGTTACGGCGCGCTTCAAGCCGTTCAAGGTCATGGGGAACACGGTGCATCAGGTGGGACTCCCTTACCACTTCGGATGGCAGTATCCCGAGGACGGGAGCGGCGGAGACAGCGTGAATCTGCTCACGCCCACCATCGGCGATGCGAACACCATGATCCCGGAGACCAAGGCGTTTATGGTGAATGTGGAGAAACTATAGCTGATTCTGCCGCAAATATATTCTGTATACTCCTCCGACCGAAGGGAGCATGTACATGCCCAAAGGCGTACTGATTGATCTCACGCGTTGCACGGGCTGCCGGGGGTGCCAGGCGGCGTGCAAGGAGTGGAATGAGCGCAAGGCGCGGAGAACGACCCTGTCCGGGAACTTCACCAATCCTTCCAGGCTTAACTCCGACTGCTATACCCACATCCGCTTTCATGAGCAGGAAATGGACGGCGTGCCGGTCTGGAGCTTTGTCAAGAACCAGTGCCTTCACTGCAAGAAACCGGCCTGCGCCTCGGCCTGCCCGGTGGGGGCCCTCGCCAAGACAGAGGCCGGGCCTGTGATCTATCACTTCGACCGGTGCATCGGGTGCCGCTACTGCATGCTGGCCTGTCCCTTTGAGATCCCGAAGTACGAGTGGGAAAGCGCCTTTCCCTGGGTGCAGAAGTGCAGCTTCTGTTCGGAGAGGATCCGAGACGGCCTGGTTCCGGCCTGCATCAAGACCTGTCCGACCGAGACTATGCTCTACGGTGAGTATGACGATATCGTCAAGGAGGCTAAAGCGCGTATCCGCAGAAACCCCGGAAAGTATGTGCCCCATATTTACGGATTGGAAGAGGCCGGGGGGACTTCCTGGATCTATATCTCCGGTGTCCCCTTTGATAAGATCGGATTCAACACCCATGTGGGGAGCGCGGTCCTGCCGGCGATTACGTGGAAGTCGCTTGCCAAGATCCCCTTCAGCGTGACCGCACTGGTGGCGCTTCTTGGGGCGATTGCATGGATAAGAAACAGGGGAGAGATCGGAGGGCAGACCACGGACAGAGGGCCAGAGGCAGAGGGTGGAACGCGGAAGACCCCCGCCCCCTAACCCCCTCCCGCGATGGGGAGGGGAAAGAATAGAAGTAAGCTAATGAATCGTCCCATCGTTTTTGAGAATATCCTGACTTATTTCCCCGCTCTTGATGGCCTATGGTTCGGAGCCAACGGCTCATAGAGGAGGGGATAAAGGGGAGGGAGATGAGTGGAGAGGGAATAAGGGGAAGAAATCCTCTCGAAGGGGTCAGGATGTTTGGCTCAAAGCTGATCGCTGATTGCTGACGGATTCTCCCTGTTGAGGTTCCAACATGAATCGGCTCAAAGACATCCCGTTGATTTCCAGGAGCACATGGCCCCTGTTTTTCCTGATGGCGCTGGGCGCGGGATGCATGGTCTACCGCTTTGCCATGGGACTCGGCGCCTCCACACATCTCAGCGACAGTTTTCCGTGGGGCATCTGGGTGGGTATGGATATCTTCGTGGGGGTGGCCTTGGCCGCAGGCGGGTTCACGCTCACTGCGGCTATCTATATCTTCAACTGGAAGAAATACAAACCCGTGGCCCGGCCCGCGGTCCTGACGGCCTTCCTCGGCTACCTTCTCCTTGTCATGGGAGTGATCATTGATATCGGGAAGCCGCTCTCGTTCTGGCATCCGCTGGTCATGTGGCAGTACCGCTCGGTTCTCTTTGAGGTGGTCTGGTGCATCGCCCTCTACACCGCCGTGCTGGCCATGGAATTTTCGCCGGCCCTGCTTGATGGGGCCGGTATGCACGGTCTCGCAAGCTTCATGAAGAACAAACTGGTCCTATTCCCTCTGGTCATCGCAGGGGTGACCCTTTCCTTTCATCACCAGTCTTCGCTGGGAAACCTCTTCCTGATTGTGCCCGACAAACTCCACCACCTCTGGTACACGCCTCTCATCGGCCTTCTTTATTTCCTCTCGGCCGTGGCCGCAGGCATGGCCATGGTCTCTTTTGAGAGCATCGTGAGTTCATGGGCCTTCAAAAGGGGATATGAGGTCGGGATTCTGAGGGGCCTCGCCAAGGGATCGGCGGTTTCGCTTCTCATCTATTTGGCGGTACGGTTCACTGATCTTGCCGTTAGGGGAAATTTTCCTCTTATGCTGGAAGGGAGCCGAGCCAGTGTGCTTTTCTTTATTGAAATCATGGCCGGCGTGATCGTGCCCATGCTTCTCCTTGCATCTGCAAGCCGTGAGGGGCCGGTCGGACGAATCCTGGGGGGACAGATCCTTGTCATGGCCGGCGTGATCCTGAACCGGTTTGACACAAATTTTCTGACCCAGGCCGCACACGGCGGTTCCTATTTTCCTTCCTGGATGGAGATAGCGATCACCGCAGGGGTGATCTCCTTCGGCGTCTTCCTGTATAGAATAGCGGTTCTGCGTTTGGAAGTTTTCCCAAGCGCCGAGGTTCAACATTAAATACTGCCGGAATTCCCTTAATGTTCTATGAGCCAAGAAAGACCAGGAGTCTCCTTCGTTGCGAGAATGGAATTGGTGAACAGAGAATCTCCAGACAGTAAAACAGAGGGGGCGGCCGCATCGCGGGAGTGGTCGGTGTTGCAGGCCTTTCGCCACCGGAATTACCGGCTCTTTTTCGCCGGCCAGCTTGTCTCCCTGATCGGCACCTGGATGCAGTCGGTCGCACAGTCGTGGCTCGTTTACCGTCTGACCGGTTCGGCGATGATGCTGGGACTGGTCGGCTTTGCGAGCCAGATCCCCGTGTTTCTGGTCGCTCCCCTGGGCGGCGCCGTCTCCGACCGGCACAACAGGCGACTCATCCTCATTGCCGCGCAGAGTGCGTCGATGCTTCTTGCCTTCGCACTTGCCGCACTGACGCTGGCCCACCGCGTGCACGTGGTCCACGTCTTCGTGCTCGCAGCCGCCCTCGGCGTGGTCAATGCCTTCGACATCCCGGCTCGGCAGGCGTTCGTGGTGGATATGGTGGGCCGGGACGATCTCCTCAACGCCATCGCCTTGAACTCCTCGATGTTCAACGGCGCCCGGATTGTCGGCCCGGCCTTAGCGGGCGTGCTGGTGGCGAGCATCGGCGAGGGGTGGTGTTTCTTCGCAAATGCCATGAGCTACCTTGCCGTCATCACCGGGCTTTTGATGATGAGAATCACGGCGCAGGCGCGCGTTCCATTACTCGGATCAGCGCTGGCCAGCATCATCGAGGGGTTCCGCTTTGTGTGGGCCCCTGGGCCGATTCGGGCCTTGCTGATCCTCCTTGGGATCATCAGCCTCATGGGAATGCCCTATGTGGTACTCATGCCGATCTTTGCCGGCCGGATCTTTCACGGCGGGGCCAGAGAGCTCGGACTGCTCATGGGCGCATCGGGAGTCGGCGCTCTGCTGGGCGCGCTGAGGCTCGCTGCAAGGCAGGGCGTGAAGGGCCTGGGACGCTGGGTTGCCCTGTCGGCGGGGGCGTTCGGCGCAAGCCTGATCCTGTTTTCGCTTTCCCGGTCATTCTGGCTTTCGGCGGCCCTGCTCATTCCGGTCGGTTTCTCAATGATGATCGAGATGGCCGCATCGAACACGCTCATCCAGACCATGGCGCCGGACCATCTGCGAGGGCGTGTGATGGCGGTCTACTCCATGATGTTCATGGGCATGGCGCCGTTAGGTGCGCTGCTCTCGGGGGCGCTGGCGGATCGGATCGGCGCGCCGGTTACGGTGGCCATCGGCGGAGTATTCTGCATCGCCGGATCAGTGGTCTTCAGGGTCTATTTGCCGGCCCTGAAGGTCGAGGCGAGGCGGATGATCGTGGCCCTGAGGGCGGCCGGCGGGGGTCCGGCGGAAGAGGTGACGGGAGATGGAAGCGCAGCCGCCCCGAAGCCGGGTTCCGAACAGCACGGGCACCGCTCCGGCGAGGCGTGATCGTTCCGGATGGAAGCAAGACCCCTGCGGTCAGAAAGGTGTGATGCTGACCTTGTTTATGATGACATCCGATAATGGTTTATCATTGTTTTTGTCTGTAGGCACGAGGCCGATCGCCTGCACCACGTCCATCCCTTCAACCACCCGGCCGAAGACCGTATGAACTCCGTCAAGCCAGGATGTTTCCGCCAGCGTGATAAAGAACTGGCTCCCGCCCGTATTGGGCCCTGAGTTGGCCATGGAGAGAATGCCTGGCCCATCGTGCTTCAAAAGAAGATTGCCTGAATCGTCTTTAGGGAACTCGTCAACAATCTTGTAGCCCGGCCCTCCGGTTCCGTCTCCGTTGGGATCGCCTCCCTGGATCATAAAATCCTTTATCACCCTGTGGAATGTCAATCCGTCATAGAATTCCTGCTTTGCCAGGCTGATGAAGTTCTTTGTGGTGAGGGGCACGAGGTCTTCAAAGAGTTCGAGCTTGATCGTGCCGTAGTTGGTTTCAATCACAGCAAACCTGTTGCTCGGGAAATTGTCTCCGAGGCCGTCGCTGTTCAGGTCCTCCCATTCTTCCTCATCCAGGGGGAATGCATCAACGATATCCGATACACTGTCATTGTCATCGTCGTCATCCACGTCGTTGTCTATGCCGTCGTTGTCCGTGTCGAGCGGGTAAATGTCTGAATCATCTGTCCTTCCATCTCCGTCGTCGTCAAGGTCCGCATTATTTCCGATCCCGTCTCCGTCAGTATCGACGCTTTCACTCGAGTCCAGCGGGAACGCATCATCCGCATCCGATACGCCGTCATTGTCGTCATCCGTATCCGCGTGGTTCCCTATCCCGTCTTGATCCGTATCCACGGATTCGGACGGGTCCAATGGAAAGGCATCATCCGCATCCAGCACACCGTCATTGTCATCGTCGAGGTCGGCGTTGTCTCCGATTCCGTCTTTATCTGCATCCGCCCATTCCGAGGCATCATTCGGGAAGAGATCCGTATGATCCCCAACACCATCATTGTCCGTATCGAGCCATTCACTCGGGTCCAATGGGAAGGCATCATCCGCATCCGATACGCCGTCATTGTCATCATCCGCATCGGCGTGGTTCCCTACCCCGTCTTGATCCGTATCCAAGGTCTCTGATGGATCGTTGGGGAAGGCATCTTTGCTGTCTGCAACGCCGTCGCCGTCGCTGTCAGGCTCTATCGCAATATTTATAAGATGAATGCCGTGGGTATCGTCTGCCGTAACCATGCGGTCTCCATCCACCCAAAGATCCGTGCAAAATCCCTGTGTATCCAAACGGGCGGCAAAGGACGGCGCGGCGGGATCTTGGATGTCCACGACCTGGACGCCGTTGTTGCCGTTGGCTATATAGGCATAGTGACCCTGAACGTTGATCTGATAGGAAGGCTGGTCGCTCGATTGCGAATTCTCATCAGTCAATGGAAGAGAAGAAACAGGCGTTGGATAAACATTTTTTATGTCCGATATGGAGAGTCCGCCTACTTCACCGGCCGTCAGGAGGTAGTCTCCATATTTTTCAACGGCATTAATCTTATATCCCATGTTGATCTTTTGAATGATCTTTGCATAGGATGGCTCAGAGATAAAGATCATGCTCAACCCCTGATCAGAAGAGGCGACATAGGCCACTTGGTTGGATACGACGGACTGTAAATAAACATCGAATCCTTGAACCTGTCCTGTTAGAACCGGCGCATCCGGCGTGCTGATATCGAGGATCAAGAATTCATTCAAGAATCCACTCACTGAACTGAGATACAGGGTATCCCCTTCAAGGGTGATATAATATAAAGCTCCCGTGGTGTAGAACGAGGAGACGAGGGAAGGGCTTTCGGGTATGGATACGTCCACAACCAGTACGCCCAGAGAGGATGTGCCGACATACAGATAATGACCTTTTTTAGCCAGGGAATAGGCCTCGCCCTGGCTGATGGGTAAGGAACCGATCTTTTTTAATGTTGAACGATCTGAAATCTCCAAGACCAGCAAGCCATCGGAGCCATCCGCAACATAGACGATGTTCCCGTCTTTCAAGATGCTGTAACTTGTGCCGGGTGTCTGGTAGGTATCCAGGGTTGAAAGGGCCACGACTTCTTTTGGCGCTGACTCCTCGACACCGGCTGCCGGGGAACTTCCCCCACCCCCGCCTCCTGAACAGCCGAGCATGAGAAGGGTAAAAGAAGATAAGAGCCAGATGACAAGGATGAATTTTTTTAAAAGATAATCCATAAAAGTTTTCCTCATTATTTCTAAAAAATTATGCAAAAATTATACCAACAGATCTTTTTCTCCGATTTATTTGAAATAAAATTTTAATTCGGTTGTAACCATCTAATTATATTAAAATATCAGGTTCGTTTAACCGTTTGATATGAAGAGACTCCGGCGGCTCTATGTGTGAAAAAGTTTTCCATTTAATAGAAATAAAGTTCCATTTATAGGAAAATATTTTCCTATAAGACGTCCTGGTGGCCAGTCAGACACTTCCCCTGCCCGGACTGATGATAGATCGGTGCCATCCTATCGCTGTTTCCGGGATCGGCGGGTCTGCGACAAATTTATGGGTACACATCAGGGTTACATATGTTTGTCATTGTCCGGCTTGACCGGACAATCCAGTTTTTTATTGTCTGGATTCCCCGATCCAGTCGGGGAATGACGCTCTTAGAGAAATATTTACCCATAAATTTGTCGCACACCCGGGGCTGGCGGGGTCATAGACGTCTTTTGCGATCTGAGGTATAGTTGGAAACGCTGTATAATCTAAATTCCCTTAATCCTGAGCAACTTTGATTTCTGTGATATATATCACAGAAGAATAGATCCTAATATAGCAATATTCAAATAAGAAATTTCTTTAATATGCCCAAGTCATGAGAATTATTAATTAATTATGAACCGCATCAGTTTATGCCGGTCAAACCAACTTAACGGGTTCAGAATATCAGAATAAAAGGGAGGAAATCGCCATGTCAGGACCCAAAGAACCGGATGAGATCAAAACCCCTATGTTGGACGAGCTGGAAAAGGGGCCATGGCCGAGCTTCGTGAAAGACTTAAAGCAGCTCTCCAGGAAAAAGCCGGCCATAAAACAGCTCCTGGGACAGCTCGAGCAGTCCTACGAGACCTGCACCGACTACTGGCAGGGGACTGTGATCAACCTCGACGGGTACGGCGGGGG
>Ga0100394_1004300_pt1 | contig 11618 bp, 8 predicted proteins | sample CryGeymeta201518_FD_81549 | JGI IMG/M metagenome (GOLD analysis project Ga0100394, IMG submission 81549) | Groundwater microbial communities from Crystal Geyser aquifers in Utah, USA - Crystal Geyser metaG 2015-18 | ecosystem: Environmental > Aquatic > Deep subsurface > Groundwater | place: USA... | reverse complement strand
TAGCTTGAATTCGTCGCGAGGCTTCTCGTCCTTTATAAATTCCTGATGCGCTTACTTGTTCGACATGCATAGACAAATGAGTTCGGTAAAACTTGGCTGCTTTGGTGTGATATCGTCTGTTCCGCATGGAGCTGATAGCACTGCTTCCCATGTGATGACGTTCAAAGAATTGTTGTAGCTGTTCATTACCACCCTCTAGCATTGCGAGTATTTGTGCGTGAGACCAAGTATCCATATCCAAACTGCGGACAAAGCTGGTCTGGACTCCGTAACTTCGATGCTTGCCACTGCATTGCAAGCACATGAGAGCTCCGTAGCTTACTGATGCCCACTGAGGATGCAAGGCTCCACAATCCACGCAAGTGGTATTTCCGGGCAACGAATACAACAATGACCTGGCTGCGGCAGGAAATTCGACGCCATCATGGAGAGGAAGACATCGAATCGATTCCAGTTCCGATGCTGTTTGAGAAAGGACGTTTGTAGTGGGCATGCTTTTCTTAATGTAAGAAATTGAAGTCATATGTAGGGATCACAATGGATAATGAAATACAGATACACAAGCAAAGACAGAGTGTACACAGAGAGACTTCAGATGTGTTTGAATGTCAACGCAAACTTCTGATTGTGCGCAACGTTTATGTGATGCAGAAATTATTTATTTTGTAATAGTAGTGATGAGATGTTGTCGTGGCAAAATAAATAAATGAGACCTTCAGTTTCCGCCGTCAAAGGAGGGAGTTCGTTTTCATGAACCCCCGGTGACACGACTACTCTAATCCGTCCACGACCGTTACGAGTGAAGTCGGACGTTGGCCTTCCGCTTTCATCCTTTAGCAGTCTACTTTTCAGGATATGGGTGAATAATCGGAGTATGACAGCAACTGTAGGCTCAGGAGACAAAAATGCCGATGGTGCGTAACGATGAGGAAGTACTCTAGCTACTACTCTAGTATTAGTACTCTAGTAGCTAGCTAGTAGAGTGCTTACAACGTACTAACACCTGCATTAGACCTACTTATTCATTTATTGGTGATTACAGAAAAGTTACTCGTCCATATTTGCATGGTTACTCGTCTATTTGCATGGTTCTTAATTATAAGAACGAGTCTGCTCTAGTAGTAGTTCTTGTCCATACCGGGCAACTAAAAAATGAGGTGCATTAGAGTGCACCAGCCATGACACAGCTACTGAATACTGTAGCTTGCATTGCGATTGTAAAGAGTAGCAGTCGTAGAAGTCCCCAAACAAAAAATGCCTTTCCTTGAGATATTCATGCACAGAGTAACCATTGCAGGTAATTCCAGTTGACAATACGAGAATCTTTACTCTAGTAGCAATTACCCCGAAGTTTGTTAATAGAGGGAAATTAGTTAGTTGGTGTCACGCACCGTGATACCGCCGTTTTATTTAGAACCAAAATGATTTATGGTAGAAAAGAAGCAGGTATCAGGGGGAAATCGAGGTACTGTATCGTTCTCAGCTGTCTGAACTCTTGCTGCGTGGTTACAAAAATCAAAAATTGAGCATTGTTGAAGAGTCAAAAAAAGGATCCTCTCGAAGCCCGAATTGATGATATTTTTGAGTATCAGTAGCTATATTGCAATGTTACAAGACGTTTTCCTGATCTGCAGATCATTTAGCCTAATACGGCACAGGAGGAAAGTAAATTGTGGTAGGTAGAACGGCAGCCACTAGGCACTCGTGATTCTTCTCTACGTCTTGATTATATTTTGGTTCATGACAGCGTGAGACTTTTAGAGGCGTTCCGAGAGAGGCAACAGGCTAGGTGCACCCCTGCTTCAAGATACAAATGACGGAATCGGAAGATCTGAATTCTGAATCCACTCAACGCTCGTTCATCACATTTCCTCTCTTGCACGTTGTATGGCAAGCTCCCATATCCAGGACGACCTCAATTCGGCAAACCGAACTGTCACCACCACCACCATCCTCTGATGGTGGTGCGGAGACTTGAACACCAACAGTAGCCAATGTTTGTTCCTTTTCACTCCACTTGAGTGTCTTGAACAAGAAGGGCTTGACCATCATGAGCTTCCATTTGCCATCGGGTGTTGTCTCAATGGTGTGAACACGACGATAGAGATCCTCGATGGTAGTGGAATCTGGATCAACATCATCCCTGTGAGGATTTATATATTACACATTTTCTGACCCCATTGCGGGGTGCTCTTTTGGCTCAGAGGCATGATCTTCAGATGGTAGCTGAAGTGGTTGAGCGGTGAAGCATCAGGCTCATAACCTGGTTGCCGTAGGATCGACTCCTTCAGGAATGCATTAGCATCATCCCGTAAAGAGCAATTGCTGGTGTTGAACACGCAAACACTGAGCCAAAGCAAGACATTATTACACTTCCTGCACTAGCGCACCTGCTACTCCAGTTGTGGCGGGGTGTGTGAGGATTTATATATTACACATTTTCTGACCCCATTGGGGGGTGCTCTTTTGGCTCAGAGGCATTATCTTCAGACATCCCAAAGTATTTTTTTGCCGTGCAAGGTTTTGATCTCTACCATTGAATTAGTAGAGCATGCTGCTTTCATTTTGGGAAGCAACAGGTTGTAGCGGGTGGGTTTTCCATGCAACTATTGGCTGTGCCTAATCGTTTGTGTGTTGTTCTAGGTTAGTCTCATCATCTCTTCATACAAAAGAATACAATGATATTTAATATTTCAATATCGTGATGTATTACGTGCGCGAGTAACTCGTAAGAGCTCTAACGCAATGCGAGTAATGCGATCTAACCATAGCCTTGGCCCTATTGATCCAATGTGATATTATCGTATCTTTCTTTTTGTCACACTCCTATCATGACTACTAGCTAGTAGTAGAGAAGTAGTAGTCTTCTACTACTACTAGTACTACTACTACTACTACTACTAGTGCTAGAGTATTCTATTGCATCACTGCATCCATCTCTCTCGTAATGAATGCTACTGTAGATGGAATTAACTTTTCAAGACAAGACCAGCTGGCCGCTTCAAATTATTAAGTTTTTATTATTATTGCATGCAGCTATATCAAGCTATTTTTTGGGGATCTGCCTTCTTGCGCCAGTACCACCAAGCAGGACATGCATTCTCTCTTCCTCGTGCACTTCGTGGACGGGGAGGACTGCATTGGATTGCTTCGACATGCATAATGGCCGGCGACGACAGGACCGATTTCGGTGCAAATACAGATACCGACAACAACTTTGAGAACACCGTAATGAACGAAACAATCCATCAAGCCCGATCTGAATTCGAACAAAAGCTGCAGTACAATCTAGATCGGTTTACCAAAATTTTGCTAGACGAAGAAGAATCCAAAAATCAACTGGAAACTCCCGGCAAGCCGAACCCCCTGCTGTCGTGGCTCAAAGTGCAGTACGGTAACAAGAAAATAGATCGACTCATGGCAGAAAACATGCAAGCCATATCACCAAACGATCAACGCGCCTATTTGCAAGACTTTTTAAATTGGTTCCGAGCAGAGTTTCCCTACTACCACGATCAATGTGATCACTGCCAAAATGAAGGCTGTAGCTTTCAAGGCAATGAACCTCCTAATGAAGAGGAACAAAGCTATTCGAAATATATTGATGCAACAGAGGTATATATGTGCAACGTATGTCACAAGACAACTCGATTTCCTCGCTACCTAGCGGCCGCGGAAACGTTACGTCGACGCAAGGGACGGTGTAGTGAATATTCCATCTTGCTCTATCGTATCCTGCGAATTCTCGGGCACAAATCACGTTGGATTGTTGATTGGGCCAATCACGTGTGGGTGGAAGTATGGATGGTAGGTCGATGGGTTCACTTTTAACTTTGCGATGCATCCATCGATGAAACTTTGTTATACCAAAGGTGGGGCAAGACGCAGACTTTTATTATTGCATTTGAGGCCCCGCTGAAATTGAGAGATCACAGAAAAGCAACTTCAGTCAGCCATCGTGTATAACTGATGTAACACATCTGTATACCTCGGAAAAGCAGGAAGCTATTCAAGCCAGGCGGTCGGAGGATGGGATCACCAAAGATGATCTAGCTGCGTCGTTGAAACGAGCCAACAACCACTTGCAATCGACTTCCTTGGTGGACTGCATTGCGCATGAGCACATAGAAGACTCCTAGAGGATCCTGCAGTACAGGTGAAACGAAAATATTGCAATTGACAATTCTTAATGCATCAAGCCTTCTCACACGGTAGAAGTTCACCTGAGCGGATTCGACGACCGAGATTTCAAACTTCTGGAACTTCTCAACCGCAGAAAAGTTCCCGATAGCCAATGCATCATGTCACGGGCCTTGCTGTTTCGGCGACGACAAGGCGGAGTACTATTGCAAGATGAATCGGAATCGCTCGATAGTACTTGCGCCGCTTCTTGGGCATCGACTTTTCCAATGCGGCGAGCCTTTTTGCGATCTCCAAGGGTACTCCATCGAGACACGATAAAGAGCTCGTATTCATCCAAGTATCCTAATTCAGCTTGCTCGTTGTGCGCCTCCAAGACTGCTTGAATATTGGCATGGATGTGTTTTCGTCGCTCTGTTTTGTGCAAAACGTGTTCCAACCCTCGCATGCAACGCTCATCAGTGTCGACAGGGTCATCATCACACTTTGATTCGGCGTCCTGTTTGGCAGCAATGTCGGCATCTTTCTGTTCCTTCAACTCATCCGCAGAGTAATAAAGATCGTTCCGTAACTCACGAGGCACAGGGTCCAAGAAACACTCCTGGATTTCACCGAAGCAGACTTTCTTTGTAACCGTACCTTCGTCTCCCTTGTGTTAGGATAAGCGGGGTTGCAGTCAGCAGTTGGGATTAGCCGTGTTTGCGGGCACATGATATTGTCGTGGTGATGCGCTTTGTCGTGGTGGTGTGGTATCTCTGATAAAATAATAAGACCAATCGACTCAAAGCACGAGGCATTACCTGTATGATTTTTTCATGCGTTCATAGAAGTTGGTCCTACTAGTAGTGGTGCACCTGTGGGCATGCAGCAGTATCTACTAATCTAGTCCCACGCCAAAAAACTGCATGCAGCTCGGAGCCTCTAAGTATGATCGTGTCTGAATACTCAATTATTTTAGAACTTTTGGTCTCAATAGGTAGTAGAGTACCTGTTAGTCAACACTAGTACCGTCAGAGCCGGCTACATAAATTAATTATTACTCTAGACTACTTGCTGCCAATATTGTTTCCTCAAGCATCTATTCACCTGGACACCTAATTAATTAGTCAGCCACCTGTCATCACCGAGTCTACAACTTGCAAGCTAGGTCTAATGTATGCCCATTTTACAACGAGCTACTACCACGTATAGTCTAGAAGGTGTCTATTTTAACACCAGATGAATATAAACAGTTACTCGTCCTACTATTTGTAGAAAGAGGAGCTTTTTATTTAGCTCGATACTGTCATTATTATTCTTTCCGTTATTGGTGTAGTACAGTAGTATACAGGGTGGGAAAACATCCAGCAACTTCTGCTTTTGACATTGATAAACCAAACCAGTTTCGAGGACATACTTTTGCTTGGGAGACAAGGACAAGGATTGTGCGATGGCAGCCAACTCAGGATGGCATTTTCGTTGCAGGTGCATGGACTCATCTAGTCTCGTAGGCCGAGGCCGCCAGTTGTATTCTACTAAAGTACGACGCATTATTTATTTTATCCAGGACTGCACACAGCCCGGACGGGGAAGCGAGAGAGCCAGGTTCCAAAGCAACACACATCCTACCATATAATCACTAGTACACAAGAATACTACTAGTAATGTGCCCGAACCTGCTCGATTTTTTAGTACCAAACAACAGTAGACTTGTACAACTTTAAATAAATGCTGAAGAAAACTACTATTATCGGATTATTATTATGATTATTATTATCACATTGTGCAAGTCCAGTCCTACCTGGTAGCAGCGCAAGCACGATTGAACCCAACCAAAGTAGCAAGTATGCCTCCTTTTATCGTCAGTTTTAATTCCTTTAAAAGAGCATAAATGCCAGGCGCTCTACGGTTACGGGCGAACCAACAATTTGTTTTTTAAAAATTATTGAATACAATCGAGGCAAAGAAGTTTCGTAACATCAAAATACCTTCATTAATAATACACATACGACCTACTGGACGACTACCTTGGCAATCCATGGCCAGTTGGTTTTAATAATCCTTAATAAGCAACAGAGTACCAGGTAGTACACACTACTCTTCACAAAAATCTCACATCTATTTGAAATCGAACATCGCACACTTTTAAAAAAAAGTTGAGTTACAGACAGCAATAAGAATCCAATGAGGGACTGCGACGAGGAGTCATCTGCTTTTCTGGCATCCATGCGGAGAATCGGACCATCACACCAGGCGTGTCCAGAACCTCCCCTACCTTCCACTGGGGATCATTACGCACCTCCGTCAAAGGAGGAAGAGAAAACCGAAGAAGAGGACGACGATACTTCCCGGCAGGAGCAAGAAGATCTATCGACTACGTACTGCGACACAGATGGAGATGGTTCTACCACTTCGGTATCTCCTTTCGATAGTTCCCCGAACAAGAAGCTATTACCGACTCCTCCTCCTCCTCCTCCTTTGATCCAACAGAACTCTTCCATGATGACAGCTCTTACAACAAAATGCAAGCAAGAGCTTCCTCTTTATGATTCAGATGGAACCACGAGTCCTGTTGAGGAAGCCAATCAGGTGAATCCAAAGTTAATGGAATCAAGAATATCCGATTGTGACGAAGAGAAAAATGATCCAGAATGTTATCAGAAAAAGATTATTAAACGGCAGCAGGAACGCAAGTTGGGCTGTGCCATGTTCCTGATGGGCTTAATAGGAGTTGTCGTTGCAGCTGTGCTATTGCTATTAGAACTGCAAAAGGAACCCACTTCCACAGACATTGCACCGACCGAAGAAGAACCACAATCGGCATCGACTTCTGAATTGCTAGAGCTGCTCGACTTACCAACATCGACACTGAACAAACTTCGGTGGGATGCAGAATCGGATGCAGAATCTCCTCAGGGAAGAGCCTTTGCCTGGTTGCGCCAGGATCCACGGTGGATGACAGCATACGATCAACGGAGGGCACGACAAAGGTACGGATTGAGTGTACTGTACTATGCTACCAATGGAGCGGAGTGGAAATGGAATGAGGAGGAGGAGGCACGCGATTCTTCCTGGTTAAGTTACGAGGAACACGAGTGTTTTTGGTTGCCAAACAAGCCTTCGCTTGCTTGCGATTCTGCGGGACAGTGGACGTCCTTAGGTTTGAATGCTTTTGGGCTGAAAGGATCTCTACCGGAAGAAGTATGGACATTGCTCGCACCTGAAACTCTTTCCAACGTTGATTTGGGCAGAAATAATATTAGAGGGACACTGGAGACATCTATTGGGCTGCTATCTAGACTGACGAATCTGGATCTTGCTCTCAATCGATTGACAGCGAACTTGCCAAGTGAAATTTCCAAGTGTCAATCGTTGCAGGCTTTGACGCTGAATGACAATAAGGACTTGGAAGGTCCTATCCCTACAGAAATAGGTCAGATGGAAAAGCTCCGAGAACTTTGGTTGATGAATGCGGGCGTATCAGGACTCATTCCGACTGAAATCGGCATGTTGACCGACTTGCAGGTATTAGATCTTAGCGGTAACAAGCTCACTGGTACAATCCCACCTACCATGTTCTCCTCCCGATTTGCGAGACTTGATGATGCTGGCTCTCTACACACATCGCGGACTTCCACCTCCGTCACTCCCAATGACGTAGGAGCCGGCCTGCGAGATCTCCGACTAGCTCGTAACAAATTGTCGGGGTCCATTCCTACTGAAATTGTTCGCCTCGAAGCGTCCTTGACCAGCCTGGATCTATCCGAGAATGATTTTCGAGACGTTGCGCTCTCTACAAAGCTAGGTTCCCTTAGACAATTGACAAGTCTTCGATTGCAAAGAAACCAATGGATTGGTGGCATTCCATCAGAGTTGGGTCTTTTGTCGGACAGCCTTGTATCGTTGGAATTGAGCGAGAGTCTATTGACAGGCTCGGTGCCGTCTGAACTTTTGCACCTAACAAAACTACAGAAGTTGTACTTGCATTCCAACCCGGAATTACAAGGACAAATTGTGGGTGACAAGGACATTTTAAGCAATCTTACCGAATACGCTCCTTTGTTTCCCGTGGGAATTCTCAGCAACTTGAGGGAGTTCACCATTGAGGAAACGCCTTTCTCGGGTTCCTTGCCCTCACAACTGTGTGATATTGACATTCTTACTTTTACTTGCCGCCTTGAGGGGCTGTGTGGCTGTGACTGCGCATGCGACAAACCTACAGCGAAGCCCATCTCCATACCAACCACCAATCAAGATGCTATTCGCGAAGGCATTCTCGAATTGATCCCGAGCTATACCCGCGCAGCCATTGAATCTAACCCTGAGGGACCACAGGGCCACGCTTTGGAATGGCTGCATGCGGACCCAAACATTTTAAGCTATTCTAATTTCAAGCGGCGCCAGAGGTTCGCCATGGCAACTTTGTACTACTCTCTGTACGGATCCAAGGCTATGTCTCACGAGGATTACTGGCTGCTGTATGACCGACATGAATGCTACTGGGTCACAGAACAGATGAGCTCTATCGACTGTGAATTACTACGCAAAGGAGGTTTCTTTGAATCTACAATTGTTGGTTTGAATCTGGCCGTCGATGGCGGTATTGATGGAAACCTACCACCAGAAGTGGCCATGTTGGAGTCTCTTGTGTCTCTTCGCGTCAACAATGCAGGTCTCACGGGTTCGCTGCCGACGGAAATCGGTTTGCTTACAAGTCTGCAGCAATTTGAAGTCAGCAGAAACGAGCTCCGGGGTGCACTCCCTTCGCAACTGACTACACTGACAAATTTAAATGTTTTGGATTTGTCATGGAATCAGTTTTCGGGAACACTTTCCCACCTTTTAGGTGAGCTGACTCTGCTGCACACCTTGCGACTGAACGAAAACTCGTTCCGCGGCAGTATTCCTACGGAGCTAGGCGTGTTGACAGAGATAGAGGAATTGTTGCTGCACGATAATGATATGCTCTCAGGGCGGCTTCCAGCACAACTTGCCAATCTACCCAATCTTGACGTTTTGACGGTTAATAGAACCTTCTTGGCTGGTCGCGTCCCTCTAGGTCTCTGTTCACTTGAGCATTTTAATTTCTCTTGCTCAGTTTGGCTTTGCGGTTGTGATAGTTGCGAATGTAGCTAACAATAAATGCAGAAAGTCTGCAATAGGGATTCCGGGAGATCAGTATTTTGGTGAATGCGGTACCACGAAGGAAGGCAGTGTAAACCGCTCTCATTCGGCTTTTCAAGGCACTGTGTTGGGCAAAAAATTCATAAACGTTCATAATTTAATTTTTACATTATTATTTGTCTTGGACGCAAATCTCATGATTCTCTTTTATGCCAGTAGCGAGTACTTGTACAGAACATTAAAGGATGGATTAAAAAAACCGCTAGCATTTTATTAGGCGTGTGGTGGAATCTGAAGTTTCGAAGACAACTGTGCCATTTCATCTAGGTTCATACCACCGCCTACAGCTGGTTGATACGTTTGTTGTTGATGTTGCTGTTCCGGGTGCTGTCTAACATTAGGTGTAGTGGCAGAGGGGGCAGTAATTTTTGACCTAACTCGATCGCCACCTCGAAAGTTGGCCAGCGCTGTTCGTTTCACGAGACGCAGGGATCGGTTCAAAAGATTGTTAGACAGCGATGGTGCTAGATGACGGTGATGATACGGTAGGCGAGTTTTTGTATAGACTTCGCTCTCACTTTTCATGGCCAGCACTCTCGACAATGACGATGACTTAGTCTCTATTGAAAACTCGTTTTCGTGAGCATCCTTCAATCCAAATTGCAACGCCTTTTTGCGATCTTCCGCGGTTCGAGCTCGACAAATCTTGCGCAATTTGTTGGCACGATCATCAAATTGGTCCAAAGAAGGCAACTGTTTCCGAAGCTCCTTTTGAATCTCCAGAATTTCTTTGATGTAATTTTCTCGATGTTCATCGACATCTTCGGCGGCATTCATTTGGTATTGTTCCAACCCTCGCAAACAGGTGTGCTTGGCCATTTTTTTGCCCTCGTGGTAATTACCCAGTATAGTAATGCGAATTTCGTGTTCTAAAAGCATTTTGAGATCTGGTTTACTGTACCATTTACCGGAGAGCTTGCGTGGGTCCGAGTATGTATAAATTGTCACTTGTGGCGTCGCTCCGAACGCTACTCGCTTGATTAGATTATCACGGTGGACATCGAAAATTTTCATCTTTGTCATCATTGCTCCCAAGGATTCGTCGGCCTCACCGGGATCCTCACGATCGGCGGCAGTAACATTTTTCTTCGTGGCTTCAGCTAGTAGTAGTGGTGGTGGTGAAGGAGATGGCTGTGCGGAACTATTCTTTTTCATAGGATCCTCGTACGTGGCCATTGAATGTGTGTTGAGTATCCTTCCTTTTCTTCCACTTTTGGCAGAAGTACGCTCTTTTTGTACAGTTTTTCCTTCCTTTCTTGTGGATACTGATAACAATGATGAAGGTTTCATTTTCTTGTCGAATTTGGGATTTGGTTTGTGTCCAGTTGTTCTTTCCTTTCTTGTAGATTTTGATAACAATGAGGGAGGTTCCATTGCTGTCTTTTCAATGTTGGGATTTGATTTGTTTTCAGTTGTTCTTTCCTTTCTTGTGGATGATGATAATGATGAAGGTTCCATTGCTGCCTTTTCACCTTCAGGATTTGATTTGTGTACAGTTGTTCTTTCCTTTCTTGTAGATTTTGATAATAATGAAGAAGGTTCCATTGCTGTCTTTTCAACTTCAGGATTTGAATTGTGTACAGTTGTTCTTTCTTGAATTGTAGATCTTGATAATGCTGACGGTTCCTTTGTCTTTTCAATTTTGAGATTCGATTTGTGTACATTATTTGTTCTTTCCTTTCTTTTAGATTTAGATTTTGGTGACAATGGTTCCACTATTGTTGCTTTTTCTGTTTCAGGATTTGAATTGTGTACAGTTGTTCTTTCCTCTCTTGTAGATTTTGATAACAGTGAGGGTTCCTTTGACCTTTCAACTTCAAGATTTGATTTGTGTACAGTTGTTCTTTCCTTTCTTGTAGATTTTGATAATGAGGAGGAAGGTTCCTTTGTTGCTTTTTCTGTTTGAGGATTCAATTTGTGCACAGTTGTTCTTTCCTTTCTTGTGGATAATGATAGTGATAGTGATGATAAAGATTCCTTTGTTGATTTTTTTGATTCAGGATTGGATTTAGATTTTCGAGGAACCGATTGGGATCGGGTTTTGTTGTTGACCGGTTTTGATACAGCAGAGGATGAAGGAGCAGCTAGTACTGCTGTCGTTGTAGTGGTGGATGATGAGGGTTGTTGTGGAACCCATGGGATGATTGCTTCACTTTGGGGTCGTGGTCGTCGTCGTTTGCTCTGACTTTTACTTCTAGTAGGAGAAGTTGATGAAATAATCGTAGAGGTACGTTCGTTTCTCTGGCTTTTGCTTTTTCGTTGTTGCTGCGGCTTTGTTGTGGTGGCTTCCAAAGGCGATGGCGATGGCGATGGCG
>Ga0100394_1004293_pt1 | contig 11629 bp, 4 predicted proteins | sample CryGeymeta201518_FD_81549 | JGI IMG/M metagenome (GOLD analysis project Ga0100394, IMG submission 81549) | Groundwater microbial communities from Crystal Geyser aquifers in Utah, USA - Crystal Geyser metaG 2015-18 | ecosystem: Environmental > Aquatic > Deep subsurface > Groundwater | place: USA... | reverse complement strand
GGCATTTCAAGATCGAGCGAGCCGGAAAACCGGCCACCGACCCCATAGGCCACACCCCCGCCTGGAGTTATCCTACACATTCCAGGCGGGGCCCGCTACCATGCAATTTCGATGGTAGACCCCTTGCCTCTTGACCCCTTGCCTCTCTCTTGCCCATCCTGCCCAGCGGCATCGGTGCGATCACCCGGTCGGCCGACGGCCCTTGGTAATGATCGGAATCGAGCACCAGGCGGGTCCGGGTGTGGCGCGGATGCTCGGCGATGACACCGCACCGGATCGGAATCATCGATGCCCGCATTGTTTGGGTCGACGCTTGGGATCAATTGGACAGGACATCTCGAACGACCGGATATTTCGTTTCGTGTCTTTTTTGCCGATCGGGTTTTGCAATTCTTCCGGGCTTCGTGCATCGTTTTGGCGGGCTTGGGTTGCACCCGCCCAATGAAGCTCACTGCGGTTTTTCCAGCGGGATTTTTGGTGCGATGAAGGTGTAGGCGACCAGCAGCAGCCCGGCATAGGTGCCGTTGTACCAGGGCAACTGCTCGGGTGAACTCATCGAGTAGGCCCAGATGCAGAACGCGCCGACCGAAAGCAGCAGTTGCCTGCGGTTCGATACCTTCAGCGTGTGCCGCAGGTAGAACCAGGTTGCGAACACGCCGAACAGGAACACCACCAGCGGCGTGAGGCGCGAGATCTCTTGTGCGTTCGAGAGGATCGCCTGCATCGCCAGGTAGACGCCGATCACTTCGGCCGGTATCAGCTTCAGCAGCGCCTCGGAATAGGAGTCTGCCGCTGGTGCGGTTCGATCGTCGCCTTCCGGCCCCGAGCGTGCCGTGCTACGGGTCGAGACCGGCTGAACAGTCACTATCGAACGTCCCATTGTCAAGCTCCCTTGAAGGATCAATGAAATCGATCAGGCCGCTGCATCTGTGGGGCCATCGTCGGCAAGCCGGCGCTGCAGATCGAACGCCCGGGTCGTAGCCTTCCAGTCCTCGCCGGCGCCGTCGTCCAGATTCAGGACGACGTCGCGGGTTTCCGGGCCGAGATAGGCCGCCTCGAAATGGCGCCTCAGTCCGGTGCTGGCCGAGCCGAGCGAGCGCATGCCCCCCTGCTGCAGCCAGCGGAAGTCTGTCTCGTCGGTACTGATGAAGGCCTTGAGGGCTTCCGTGCCGCGCTTTGCCTGGAAGCTCTTCGGCACTTCGAGTGTCATCCGCTGCTCACCAACTCCGATCCGGATGCTTTTCCCGGGCGCGATCATTTCACCGGCGCGGCCGGGCGGATAGAGCAGGGCAATGCCACCGGTCAGGCCGAAATTCAGGACATTGACAAAGATATTCCGGTCTTCGTGATTGACGATCTCAAAGGCCAGTCGATCGCCTTCGTCGAACACGAAGTCTCCGCCGTTGGCGTTTTCCAGCTCGCCGTCTGCATTCACCCGGTAGATGTTGAACTCCACTGCCAGGCTGCTTGCCGGATTGTCCAGCGCCAGCGCGTTGCGGAATCGGGCAATCGATTCCAGGTTGCCAAGCAGCGCTTCTATCGCGGCATCCCCGTCGACGGCGCGCAGCGGCATGGCCCGCTGGCCCGCGCGATCAACGATCTCCCAGGTGGCCTCCTCGACACTTGCCGTTTGCCTCGGGCCGGCTTCGCTCGGAGACGACGCCTGGCCGGGCTTCAGAAGCTGCACTCGCATGTCCGCGGCCTCTGATGTCTGTGCCAGGGCCAGCAGCTTCGACTGCACCAGATGCTGCCTGAAGTTCTGGTCGGCGGAAGCATCGAGCGCGCTCAGGTCGACGCTCAGCAGAAACTGACTGGCTGCCGGCGCGGACTCCACGCAGCGCGCTCCGACGGGCAGTTCCGCCTCGTGGCTGCGAATCCGGCCTCCCGAAGTCAAGGTTCCGACCCGGGTGATTTCGATCGTGGCCAGCGGCGCGCTGTCCCGGGTCTGCTTGGTGCCCGGTGGATAGGCGGTCCAGAGGGAACCGACCAGCAAACCATGCGCGGCGCCGCCGCCCAGGGTGACCGATCCTCCATCGACCGAGACGACGGAGATGAAGCGCAGCGGCTCGATGTCACGGACGCCGAAAATTTCGCGCTCCTGCGCCCCTTCGATCTGCGGATGCTGCTGCGGAAAGCGGGTGTTCACGCCTTGCCGTGCCAGTTCGAATACATCACGGTAGGTCGTGCCCGGCCGGGCCTGCAGCAGGGCCCGAGTCAGAAAGTGCGTCAAAGCGCCGCTTCGGATCATCTCGCCGTCCTGTTCGAAGGCGTATTCATGTGAGTACTCATCATCCCGGCAGCCGGAGATCACCACATAGGCGTCGCTGATTTCCAGCCAGTTGACGGACCCGGCCCGCTGCTTTTCGGTCTTGCGCCGAGCGGGCAGCCGAGCCGGGTCGACGCCCATGGCCGGGAGAGAACGGCGGTCGGCCGGAACGCCGCGCACCTTGGCGCTGGATGCATCTCGCGTAATCGTGCCCGAGTGACAGCAATCAAAGATCAGGGTGATGTTGCGGGTCTTGCGCGACAGCCGCTCGAGCCACTCATGAATCACGTCATCGATGATGTCGAGGTTCGGAAACGGATCGACGCAGCCGCTGTCTGCCGGCGTGATCGTGCTGTCCATGCCGGTTCCTTCATCAGGCTTCGACGAAGTGCGTCGCGAGCCGTGCCCGCTGAAGTGGAACACCACGATGTCGTCGTGTCCGATCTGGTTGGCCAACCGGTCCATGGCCTGCAGGATTCCCTGCTGGCTTGCAGCGGCATTGTGCAGCTCGGTGATCTCCGAGCCGTTGAAGTCGAAATGTTCGATCAGGATGCTTTTGATCAGCCTGGCATCGTTGACGCATCCGGAAAGCTGGTAGCGCTCTTCGAAATTGCTGTACTGATCGATGCCCACGATCAGCGCGTGTTTTGCCGGCATGCTTGCAACCCTTTCCGTTTCGAGGCAATTCAGCGCGGGGTTCCTGCGACGACCCCGCGCCGCGGTTAGCGCGTGTCCGGTGGTCCGGGGCGTCTGTCCGGCGGCCCGGGTCGCTTGTCCGGCGGTCCGGGTCGCTTGTCCGGCGGTCCGGGTCGCTTGTCCGGCGGTCCGGGGCGTTCGTTCGCTGTTGTCACTGCGCTCATGTCATCGTCTCCGTTGATTGCTACCGATCGAGGCTCAAGCATATACTTGAGCGCAAGTTTTGACCACTGCTGCGAACGCCGTCACGCAATCAGGCGGGCGCATCGACCGCCTGCGAGCCGTGAATGCCAGAGGACGTTCCTTGGTCCGGCGAACAAAAAGAGGGCTTGATCGTCAGGATCTCCAGACACATCCAGTATTTCGTCACCGAACTGCGCCGCCGCAAGGTGTTTCGCGCGGTCACGGTCTACGCGATCACCGCATGGGTGGTGCTTCAGGTCGCAGAAGTCACGTTCGAACCCCTCGGCTTTCCGCCCTGGGCGATGCGGGCGCTTGTCATTTCCGCCATCGTCGGTATTCCGGTGTCCTTTCTGCTGGCCTGGGTGGTTGGATCCGGCGCGAACGGCCTTGTGCTGGATCTGCCATTGTGGGCAGAAGCCCAGGATCCGGCTCCGCCGCGCGGCAAGGCCGATCTCTGGTACACGAGCCTGATGCTCGCGGTGGTAATCGGTGTCAGCTACAGTGCCGTGGTGCTGCTTTCCGAGGACGCGACGGACGCAAGGCCCGACGCGATCTCCGATCCCGCGCCCGTCGCTGCGGTGGCGCCGGTGCCGCGAAATTCGATCGCGGTACTGCCGTTCCGGAACTTCGACGGTCATCAGGACACGGATTTCTTTGCACTCGGGCTTGGCGAGGAAATTCTGAATCTTCTGGCCAGCGTGCGTGAGCTTGACGTGGCAGCAAGAACCTCCTCGTTCCAGTTTCGCGATGATTCGGTGGATGTGCGCGAAATTGCCCAGCGTCTGACGGTGAGCTACATTCTCGAGGGGAGCGCGCGTCAGAGCGGGGATCGCATCCGAGTCCACGTCCAGCTTGTCGATGGCGCCAGGGGTTTCCAGGTATTCGGCAAGGTCTACGATCGGCCGCTGACCGACATCTTCTCGATCCAGCAGGAAATTGCCGCGGCAGTTGCAAACGAGCTGCAGATCGCGCTATCGGTCGATTCCGAGAAACAGCTTCAACAGACGCCGACCGAAGACTTGAACGCCTATATCTTCTACCTGCATGGCCAGGAGCGGCTCGGCAGTTCGGATGATTCGGATGTGATGGCGACTGCGATCCGCTTGTTCACGCAGGCGATCGAGCTGGATCCGGAATTCTCCCGAGCCTATTCGGGAATCTGCGAGGCGCACCTGCGACTGTACGAGATCGGCAACGACACGGAGGATTTCAAGCAGGCGCGCGCGGCCTGCGAACGCGCCATCGAGCTGGATGCCGGCCTCAACAGCGAGCCTTACCTTGCGATGGGCACTCTGTACCGCTTCCGCGGCCAGGGCTGGGGCGAGCTGGCAGAACAGATGCTCGAGCAGGCGGTGACGATCGCTCCAACCAGCCCGGATGCCTACATCGAACTCGGCGAGCTGCGTCAGGTCCAGAAGCGCATGGAAGAAGCCGAAGCCTTCTTCCTGCGGGCGGTCGACCTGAAGCGGAATTACTGGAAAGCACACGCAGCCCTGGCAGGTTTCCACTACGGCAACGAACGCTATCGGCAGGCTGTGGATGCGTATGAAACCGCAACGCGGCTGGCGCCGGATGTGGCGTCGGCCCATGCGGGCAAGGGTGCGGCCTACACCATGCTCGGCGAGTTCGAACAGGCCCGCGCGGCCTACGCTCGCTCGCTGCAACTCAAGCCAAGCCGACAGGCCTATACCAATATCGGTCTGAGCTACTACTATGCCGGCAAGTTCCTCGATGCCGCCGAGATGCAACGCAAGGCGCTGGCCTTCGCGCCCGACGACCATCGCGTCTGGGGTCGACTGGCTGAATCGGTTCGCTTCGTGCCCGGCAGGGAAGCCGAAGCGCTGGAGGCCTACCAGCGCGCCGCGCAGCTGGCCGAACAGAACCTGCAGATCAACGACAGCGACTGGCGAACCCGGGGGCTGCTGGCCATTTACCAGGCGCACGGCAATCGGCCCGATGCGGCCCTGCAGAACGCCGCCAGCGCGGTCGAGAAGTCCAGGGGCAGTCCCGAAGCGCTCTACTATCTGGCGCTGGTTGCATTGACCCGCGGCGACCAGGAAGGCGTGCTGCAGGCGCTCGAGGATGCGGTCGCCAGCGATGCCCAATACCGCCAGATGATCGAATCCGATCCGGACCTCGCCGTGTTGCGCGGGATCGAGCGTTTCGATCGACTGCTCGAGCCGTCGCTCGATGCGCAGTCGGCGCCGCAGAATGCGCCGCAGATCGAGCCATAGTCTGAAATGAGCGTGTCGCTGAAAGGCACCGCGCTGGTCATCGGCATCAATGCCTACTCGGGCGGCGTGACGCCGCTGCGGAGCGCCGTGACCGATGCCCGGGCGATCGCGGACAGCCTGCGCGATCAGCATGGCTACGATGTTCACATGCTGCTCGACGCACAGGCCACAGCGGCGACCATCTTTCAGTTGCTGGAAGCCGACTATCCGAGCCGCCTCGACTGCGAGAGCGCCTTTCTGCTCTACTTTGCCGGTCACGGGGTTGCGCGCGGTGACGGCTCGGAGGGGCCGCAGGGCTATCTACTCGCGTCGGACGCCACACTCGGCGATCAGGACTCCTGGCTGTCGATGGATCGTCTGCGCAAGGCGTTGGAAACCCTGCCGAGCAAGCACCTGCTGGTCATTCTCGATTGCTGCTTCGCCGGATCGTTCCGCTGGGCCTCGACACGCGATGTGCTGCTCGAGGGCCGGCCGCTCTATGACAGTCAGTACCAGCGCTACCTGCAGGGCACGGCCTGGCAGGCGCTGACCTCGGCCTCACACAACGAGGCGGCGCTGGACGTTTCGCCCGGGTATTCCAACACGCGCGACCCCGAAATCGCGGGCAGCAGCCATTCGCCGTTCGCACGGGCGTTACTGCGGGGACTGGCCGGCGAGGCCGACTCGTCGCGTGGGAAGCACGCGCCCGATGGCGTGATTACCGCCACCGAGCTGTTCCAGTTCGCGTTCGAGGAATTCGCCAGCGCTGACGGGGTGCCGCTGCAGACACCGGGCATCTGGCCGCTTCGGCCGGACAACACCGGCGAATACATTTTCCGCAATCCCCGCTTGCCGAAGAACACCCTTCCCGATCCGCCGCTGGATGAGGCCAACAATCCCTGGCTGGGTCTGCGGGCGTACTCGTCCGACGATGAGCGGCTGTTCTTCGGCCGCGAAACCTGCATCGCAGAAATCGTCGAGCGCGTGGTCGACCGCGACCGACCGCGCCTGGTGGCGGTGATCGGTGCTTCCGGGACCGGCAAGTCCAGCGTGGTCAAGGCTGGGGTGCTGCCCCGGCTCGAGCAGCCGCAGCAGGCCAGTCCCGCGGCGGGTGACGAATCCGGCCCATGGACGGTGGTCCACTCGGATCGGCTGGAAGGCGATCCGGGCCGGAGCCTGGGCCGGGTCCTTGCCGAACTGGATGCCGCCGTCGGCAACAAGCTGCTGTTCATCGATCAGTTCGAGGAGCTGTACACCCAGTGCCGGGACCCGCAACTGCGTGAAAGTTATCTGCTCCAGATTCGACAGCTGCTTGATCGATCCATCACAGTGGTGCTGACGCTGCGTTCGGACTTCGAGCCGCAACCCGCCCGCTCGGCGGCGCTGGCCGATCTCTGGGCCGATGCGCGGCTTGTCGTGCCGGCCTTCAGCGGCGAGGAATTCCGCCAGTGCATCGAGGGGCCCGCGGTATTGAAGGCCCTGTACTTCGAGCCGCAGGCGCTGGTCGGTGAGCTGGTCGACGAGGTGATGGCCATGCCCGGGGCCTTGCCGATGCTGTCGTTCGCACTGGCCGAAATGTATCGCTGTGCCCAGCTGCGCCGGCGCGCCACGGGTTCCAACGACCGGGCCCTCACGCGCGAGGACTACCAGGCGACCGGCGGCGTTGTCGGCGCGCTGCATCGACGTGCCAGCGCGCTGTTTGATGCCGGTACGCCGGAGCTTCAGGCCACCATCGAGCGTGTGTTCCTGCGCATGATCGCCCAGGACGGCGCGCGACTGACCCGGCGCCGGATTTCCCGGGTCGAGCTGGAGTATGCCGAACCCGACGAGCAGGCCCGGGTGGCCCGGGTGACGAAGGACTTCGTCGATGCGCGGCTGCTGGTGATCGACGCCGATACCATCGAGCCGGCCCACGACACACTGGTCGTGGCCTGGCCCAAGTTGCTCGAATGCCTCAGCGCTGCTGGTCCGCAGGACCTGATCCGCGCCGTCTGGCGCGCGGCGCTGGACTGGCAGGAAGGCGGAGGCGCTGCCGGGATGACCTGGCACGATGATCCGCGCCTGCCGCTGGCGCTGTCAAAGCGCGGTCAGCTCAATCGGCTCGAGCAGCAGTTCATCGATGCCAGCGAGGCCACGCGCAAGCGGCGCATCAACCGGGCGATTGCGCTGGCCTCGATCGTCGGTATCGCCATCCTCGGCAGCGCGCTGATCGCATGGCAGCAGCGCAACCATGCGGTCGCCCAGGAGCAGATCGCGCTGGAGCAGGAGGCGCAGGCCGAACTGCAGCGCGACCGGGCGCTGGCCAGTGCGCTGTTGGCCAACGCGCAGGCGCAGACCGATCCGGTGATCCAGGGCCTGACCGTGGCCGAGATCCATGCCCGCGATCTGCCGCCTCCGGCGCGCGCCGCCGAAGTCGCGTGGCAGGCCTTCGAGCGGCTGGCCGAGGTCGAAGAGCATCGGTTCGGCAACGGCACCGGCTGGGATATTCGCCGCGTGACCGGCGCCGATCACATCAGCTTCCAGACCCTGCTGGGCAACCGGATCGACGACAGCTGGAGCTTCGAGCCGATCCTGTTTCGCAATCGGCCGCATCAAGGCCGACTGATCGCAAACGCATTCACCTCGAACGATCGCTCGGTCTATGCCTCCTATGCCGACGGCGTGACCGTGTACTGGCCCGAGCCCCTGAATTCGGAGCAGGCCATTACCATCGCCGAGCCGGTCGCGGATCTGGCCGCCGATGCGGCTGGCACCCGGCTTGCAATCGCGGTCGGTGAGGAACTGCGCATCCTCGACATCGACGAGGCTTCCGGTGGCGTTTCCAGTCGCGTGCTTGGACGCCACGACGCCGAGCTTTCCAGTGTTGCGCTGACTCCGGATGCCCAATGGGCCGCCACCGGCTCGGTGGACGGTGAGGTCCGCCTATGGGCCGTGGCCACCGGTGAATTGCTGGATCGGCAGCGTCTTCCAAGTGCCGTAACCAGCGTCGCGCTCGGTCGGGACGGTGACGACCTGGCCGCAGGTCTGCGCGACGGCACGGTCCGGCTGTGGCGCGGCCCGGCCGGCCAGCGCACCGAGCAGTCGGGACAGTGCGACGATGCGGTGCAGATGCTGACGCTGTCACCCGGCCGCCAGGTGCTCGCCGGAGTCTGTGCGGGTCAGGCCTGGGTCTGGAGCACCAGTGACCTGTCGCGGGCGGCTGCCTATTCGTCCAGTGCACTGCGTCGAGTCAAGTTCGTGCTCTGGCCGGACTCGTTCTATCCGGGCGGTCCCTGGCCGGGCGCGTTTTCCCACGACGGGTTGTGGCTGATCGGGCTGGGCGTGCCGCAGCCGCCGGTGGCCTGGCCGGTGGTCACGGCAGCGGCTGCGCGGGCATTTCGACCGGCAGTGCCTGGCCGGCCGGTCGCGGAGCAGGAGCTTGTCCCGGACGGAGAGTTCGTCGCCGCCGAGCGCATCGGCTCGCAGCAGCTCCTCGGCTTCGGGGTGATCGAGTCTGCCGAAGGAACGTTCGAGGTGAAAACGGTCCTGCGCGATCTCGAGACCGGCGCTTTGCTTGCCGATCGGTCCGAGTTTCCGTGGGGCCTCGAGCCCGACCGGTTCGTTGTGCATGTCGATCCGACCGGCAGGTATGCACTGGCTGTCGCGACCGACGGCATTTTCTGGCTTGGCGTGCTGCTGGATTTCGGCGCCGGCGCGGAACCGTCGAGCGTGGTCGGCCGGATCGACGGCAGCCTGCTGCGCCAGGTCATGTTCAGTCCCGACGGCACTCGGCTGCTGGTGCTCAACGACCGCATGAACCCGAACATCATTCACGCCGACCCCCGGCTCTTCGATACCTCGAACCTCGCCGAGCTTCGTGCCCTGGGCGGGCAGCGTTTCGTCGCGAATGCTGCGTTCAGCCCGGACGGCAGCCGATTGGCGACCATCGATTGCTACGGCGAAACGCGTCTGTGGAACGCCGACGGCTCCGGCGATCCGATCGTGTTCAACGCCCGCGGCGAGAGCAGTCGCTACCTGTGTGGTGAATCGGAAGGCATCTACGCCGAGCCTCTGCTGCCTCGCGTCGAGTTCAGCGAGGACGGCGAACTGCTGCGGATCCTGCGGCCCGATACGCCGCCGGCGTCCCACATCATCGGTCTGGAAACGCTCAGCAAGCAGATCCGGAGCCGGACCTTTGCCTGCCTGAGTGCGGCCCAGCGCGAGCAGTTCCTGGCCGAAACTCCAGAGCTCGCCGGCACCGGATATCAGGCCTGCATGGCCGCACTGATCGGGCACAGCGGCTCGAACTGAAGCGCGCCGCTGCAGCAGAGCGAATCGTTCGCAACCGGCCGCCTGGGTGCGAACGATCGGGCAGAACCCGGCACAGCATCGCGATGGCCACATGCGAGAATCCTGTGGCATGCGTGACCTGCCCGAAATTCATCCCGACGAACTGCTGCAGCGCGAGGTCGGCCGGCTGAGAAGTCAGCGCCGTCGGCTGACCCGGATGGCGATTGATGATCCACAGCGGGCGGCCGCGCTGGAGCGGTTCGAGGCGGCGCTGTCCAGCGCGAAGCAGCGCCTGGAGGGCCGGCGCCGCGCGCTGCCGCGGCCGGGCTACGATCCGGACTTGCCAATCACCGCACGCCGCGAGGAAATCGTCGCGGCGATCCGCCAGCATCCGGTGGTGGTGATTGCCGGCGAGACCGGCTCGGGCAAATCGACCCAGCTGCCGAAGATGGCGCTGGAAGCCGGACGCGGCCTTCGTGGTCTGATCGGCTGCACCCAGCCGCGCCGGATCGCGGCGCGCTCGGTGGCGCGACGCGTGGCCGAAGAACTGGGCAGCGAACTGGGTGCGGCGGTCGGCTACCAGGTGCGATTCGCTGACCGCAGCTCCGAGGCCAGCTACATCAAGTTCATGACCGACGGCATCCTGCTGGCCGAGATCCACTCCGATCGACGGCTGGAGCGCTACGACACCCTGATCATCGACGAGGCCCACGAGCGCGGCCTGAACATCGACTTCCTGCTCGGCTACGTCAAGCAACTGCTGAGCCGTCGCACGGATCTGAAGGTCTTCATCACCTCGGCGACGATCGACACCCAGGCGTTCTCGCGCCATTTCGGCGACGCCCCGGTGATCACGGTCGAGGGGCGCGGTCATCCGGTGACGATCGAGTACCAGGCGCCGGCCGAAGGCGAAGCGCTGGATCGACAGCTGCTGCGCGCGGTGGCCCGCGCCGGCCGGATCGACGCCCGCGGCGACATCCTGGTGTTCCTGCCCGGCGAACACGAGATCTTTCAGGCCTCGAAAGCGCTGAAACGCGCCGCGCTGCCTCACACCGAGGTGCTGCCGCTGTATGCTCGCCTTCCGACGGCCGCGCAGGACCGGATCTTCCAGCCGCACTCTGGGCGTCGCATCGTGCTGGCGACCAACGTCGCCGAGACTTCGCTGACGGTGCCCGGCACGCGTTTCGTGATCGACTCGGGCCTGGCGCGGGTGTCGCGCTATGCCAGCCACTCCAAGGTGCTGCGGCTGCCGGTCGAACTGGTGTCTCAAGCCTCGGCCAAGCAGCGCGCCGGTCGATGCGGGCGGGTCGGGCCGGGCACCTGCATCCGGCTCTACGGCGAAGATGACTTCGTTGCTCGACCCGAGTACACCGAGCCCGAGATCCAGCGCTCCGGGCTGGTCGGCGTTGTGCTCGAGATGTTGGCGCTGGGCCTTGGCGACCCGGAGGACTTCCCATTCATCGATCCGCCACCGCGCAAGCTGATCAACGAGGCCTGGAACCTGCTCGCCGAGCTGCAGGCGGTCGATGCCGAGCATCGGCTGACCGCGATCGGCCGCACGCTCGCGGCGCTGCCGGTCGACGCACGCCACGGCCGGATGCTGATCGAGGCTGCGGAGCGCGGCGTGCTGGCCGAGGTGATCGTGCTGGTCGCAGCCCTATCGCTGCAGGATCCGCGCGAGCGCCCGCCCGAGCAGACCCAGGCCGCCGACCAGGCGCATGCCGAGTTTCGTGTTCCGGGTTCCGATTTCCTGTCGCTGCTCAAGCTATGGCAGTGGTGGCAGGGCGTGCGCCGTGAAACCAGTCGCAATCAGGCCGACAAGCAGGCCCGGGCGCGCTTTCTGAACGCACTGCGGCTGCACGAGTGGGGTCAGCTGGTGGCGCAGCTGCGCGAACTGGCGCGCGCGACCGGTTGGACGCTTGCAGCGCCCGGCGAGGTCGATCAGGCCCGCGCCGACCGGATCCATCAGGCCTTGCTGGCCGGCCTGCTGAGACAGGTCGGC
>Ga0100394_1004290_pt1 | contig 11634 bp, 9 predicted proteins | sample CryGeymeta201518_FD_81549 | JGI IMG/M metagenome (GOLD analysis project Ga0100394, IMG submission 81549) | Groundwater microbial communities from Crystal Geyser aquifers in Utah, USA - Crystal Geyser metaG 2015-18 | ecosystem: Environmental > Aquatic > Deep subsurface > Groundwater | place: USA... | reverse complement strand
GTTTCAAAATATTCCAGAATTGACTCCACAGTGGCATTGGGAAACGGAATCCCTCCTTGATTGGGCCGTTCAACATCTGACGTGTTGACCATGATGACTCCGTCGAAATAACCAATGTCCTCCGTATCAGCATACGTTTCTGCTAAAGCTGGGGCGGCTTCTGTTAGAGCTGGAACGCTCCCATCTGCGTTGGCGCCGACAACATGATATTTCATGCCTGGGGCCACCTCAAATCGAATGGGCTCGCCTGCCTCCTGCTCCTGCTCCCCCTTGGCGGTAGAGCCGAGAAAAAGGAAAACGAACAGCGCGGCTATACGAATGTACGCCGATAAAGACAGCATGGTTGGGTGGTAATAAGTATCTAGATGTTGTTGTTGTTGTTACGAAGTTGTTTTATTACTCGGTACTAGTAGTAATATCTTGGTCGCGGTGTATTCTTGACTTCTTTCGACTAAAGTAGTTATGGAAGAAAACGATCGGAGAGATACAGAGAGAAAATGGAAACTATTATTGCCCTGGTACAAAACTATTATTTATGTTAAGTGTGCAATTGTAACATGGATGGGGAATTAGGCAGATGACTTCTCTGGTCTTGTGCTTTACCGAACCCAGAGTCCATCTACCGTGGTTCATTAAAGATGCAGAGTAAACTGGCAGCCAAGCCTTAAAGGACATGGCAACTACCATTGTTGGCGTCTCGAAGTTGGAGTCGTAAAGTCATTATTTCGTCACGGTAGTCATACATATATGAAGTTGCCGAAATTTGTGACTGAAAAACACAATAGGACTGCTAAATAGTACGGTACCTGGTAGACTACTACTACTGTACGGTAGCTAGTAGGTACTACTACCCTGGTAGCTAGTACCAGTGCTACGATAGTAATATTAGTACCAGGTAAGTGCCTACCTGGTACTACCTGGTAGTCTACTAGTGCACCTTAATGATTATTTCATTCGTGACCGCGCGAGGAGGTGGAGGCACACAGTCGACTACGGTAGTGTTGTCAACTCACGTCTATTTCCCTTATTACCACGTAAGCTAAACAAGTGGTGACGAGAAGTTGGTTGGCTCAAAATAATTACGAGAGGCCCTGTGACTGCTTAACGGTATTTTTTCATTATTACCAGGTATTATTGTTACCATTATTTATTTCAGCAAGTGACAAATCAGATGTCGCGCAAGCCACGGAGTTGCGACGCAAGAAGATCTGATTAAAGGTAGGGAGCAATGTTTGGGCAGCCACACAAAAAAGAAACGGTCAGTCTATGACTGCAGCGGGTAGATCTCTGCTGCTTACTCGAACTGTTGTTGTTGTTTTGTTGTTGTTGTTGCTGCTGCTGTCAGCATTTCCCTGCCAGCAACAACTACAGTAGCTTCAATCGACGCTCTTTCAAGGGTTGATATGACCAAAGTGCATCAGCACTGGATCTAGTACACTCTCTGCTCATAGTGGCGTGAAACTCCGCCGAGCCAGAGAGAAAGGGCCTATTGGTGCTCGATGAACACTGGCGACAGATACTAGTGACACACCTGCACCCTTTTGCATGCTCACCCTCAAGACATTATTGAATGCTGGAGCTAGATAAAATTGATTTGATCAGAAATAGAAAACTCTAGCAGCTACGTAAAAAAATAGCCAGCTAAGAAGAGTATAATGAGGTAAACAACTAAATAATACTCCGAACAGCAGACGATCAGTTTGAGGTCAGATGAACTGGAGTATTGTACAATGCACACACCCTTGAACCCGCACAGTCATTGGTAACGTGGGCACGAGTGCGATTGGCTAGAAATATCACCGTAAAGATCCTTTGACTACAATTTTACACGCTTCCGGAACCCTCCCTTTGCCACTGTCTCATGATGGTGCGTATCATTGGTCGCCAACCCATTTTCCAATGCGCGAAACTTAGCAGCATTAGCAAGGCTATCATCGACCCACCAGAAATCTAGTGAACACCGAATGACTCCTGTCTGTCTTCCGTTTTTCCATAACGGCCCATTGATGTCCATGGAGAGCATAGTATTGTCGCTGGCTGTCATGTGCAGTTTAATACTTCTTTCCTCCTTGTCGTTGCTTTTCGACAACAAATCCCTTGCTTTTTGTTTCTCCTCCGTCGTGCCCATGCAAGCCCGGTACACATGTTCCAGGTTCACCGAAAAACTACCGATGTCATCATCCTTCCGACCGTTGTTAAGTCGGTCAACGTTCAAGTTCAGTCGAGAGCCCCCCAATTCCACAGGCGATCCATCTTCTTTGTGAGCTCGAAGTTTCTCATGAATCTCGTGATCCTTCCAGTCTGGATTGAAGGTCTTTGTAAGTACATGCGTGCAAGGCCGATCGTTCAGAGAGTCATGTTTGCGGCAACAATGATTCCACTTGTGTCGGCGGTGGTGAAGCAATTGAGACGGATTGACGTACACGGTCAATCGAGTATCAGGGGGAGCCTCGTCTCGATTACTGGGGAAAATATCACATTGAATATCCGACAAGAAAAAATGCAGATTCTTCTTTTCCTCCAAAGCGTGCGCGTGTGCTCCAGAAATGCTTTGTAGCAATACGTGCAGTGAATGCCGGTGGCGAGGTGGTAATTTTAAGTTCTCCCCCAATGGGACTTGAAAAGCCCCACGAATTGGTTTGTGATCACTGGTCACAAAATGATCCACTGGTTCATACAGACGTGGTACTGCGGATGGTAGCTGAGGACCCGCTCTCCATACGATGCGATCGGTATAACTAGGTGTTCGATTGCCCTTGTACACGTATCCAGGGCCTCGCTCAACTTTGAACGTGGGTGGAAAAGGACAAGGAAGTGTTTGAAATCCTGCCAAACACTTTTGCTGGACCAATGCCATTCGTAATTCATCAGCTTGGTTAATAGCGTCCTAGTCTTGTGCTTCTACCAACTGGATGACTTCCTCTCGTTGATCCTCACAGTAGATATGCCCCTGATGCCGTGTCCGAAAATTTAAATCTCCCAAGATAAAACATTGATTCACGCCGTTATCCCCAATGCTACCGTTGCTTTTATTGACGGCGGCCAAAATTTCCGTCAAACTCTCACACCGTCGTTCGTACTTGTCCAATCCCTCATGGGCTTCCAAATGACAGGTGATGAAAGATAATTTTGTCACGTGATTGATTCTTAAAGTCACAAAGATCCCACCCTTGTTCGCCAATCCACCCTTGCCCGTATTTTTGGCATTGATGGATTCCACTTCCAGGGACCGAATTTTGGCACCATCACCGTCCAACGGGAAATGCACATAGACCAATAATCTCATTTCACCTCGCTGAAAACTAACTTTTCGTTTGTACGACGGCAGGCGTTGGCGGAACTGAGAATGGAGGTCAGCCGTTCCATCGGGCAGCAATTCCTTCTGTACGGACTGGATAACACTGTTGACTGGCTGATGATTGCGATTTTTGGTCAGGGTAAAAAAAGCCCGTGATAGCTTCCCCACAGGTGATTTCTGCATTGCTCGGGCCGCGACCGATTGCAACGGCTTGGCAAATAATGAGGATGACTGAGTAGTGAATACCTCACGAAGACTTTCAGAGTTATCGTCACCGTCTGGCTCCATCATGTCATCAGCACTATTTTTGTTGGGATCATAGGTAGCTTCTTGCAGTCCAATCACAATCAAATCAAACTTCTCTTCTTCCGACGACGAGGGAAGAGGGATTGCGGCTCCAGAATGTTGGTGGGGGGAGGGATACTTAGGATTATCGAGTGCTTCGCGGCAGCTTCCGTCCTTTGGTATCCACGAACTTAATGATTTCGAGTCGGGCTTGGCGTTGCCTAGATTTCCAGAACAGACCAAAACCTCGATGGCGGCAGCTGATGGTGCCATTGTAGAAAAATACAATGTTTTGTATATTTATTTAATGAAAGTGGTTTGGGGATATTGGAATTGACAGCTGTTGACGTCACGATTAACTCCAACCTTTTAAGGATTCTTAATGTACTGCGTAATCTTCTGAACAAATGTGCGTTGCTCTGTTTTTGCGGAAGCTGGATAGCTGCCGTGACGAGGTCAAGACGTCAAAAAGTTAACGCATCACTCACATCTCAATCATCGCTTATTACTGCCACAATCTTTTTGCAATCTAAATTTTTCGTCGACTTCTTTTGTACGCTGGTTGAAACAGAACAGATAACAATAATTTAACAGTAAGACAATGGTGGCAAGGTTCCGTCTTGTACATGTCAATTTTGCCAAAAATGACTCCATCAAAGCGGCGTGCATGATAAGAAAGGAGGAAGCACCCATGAAAAAGGTGCCGGTAAGTAATGGTGTCAACAAAAAGGCCAAAATGAGAACCAAGGTTCTGCCGTCTTTTGAGAGACAAAGGGTGGTTCGATTTGCGACTTTTGGAAAGGACGACGTTGTCTCCGACCATAATCCTAAGCAAAATAATAGTTATAATGAACAAACTAATCATTGTAGGAGCAAAAAAGACCTAGGTCGGATTTGGTATACTCATGATGATCTGAACCAAATCAAGATTGATAGCCATACGGAACTGCTACAACATTCCAAGGATATAGACAAGGCCAAAGGAGACCAAGAGAACAATAGTGATGCATCAAAACCGTATCTTGCCAGCACTCGGTTTGACACCGATGATTGGTCGTGGAGAGGATTTGAATATCTCTTGTACAAGTTTCCAAGACTTCAAAAGCGCAAGGAACACACCCTTGCTGTAGTGGAGTTCCAGCGCACCCTGAATGCTGATTCTGATGCTACAGAAAACCCAGAAAAAGCTATCGCTGACTTTGCTTCTTCACGGACCCGAGAGAGTGGTTGCAATAAATGGGCGATCTTGCTCGGAAAGCAAGATGCCGACGAAGCTGCCATTGTGCGAATGGAACCGTGGGAGCCACGACCAACGAACATTGACAACGTGACTGACGAGAGCTTAGATGAGGACAATGAAGATAGCGGTGACGATAATGAAGATAGTGGCGACAATGACGAAGAAGAAACCTCCGAAGAACAGGAAGAAGATATTGACGATGCAGCATCCTTCGTTTCGTCCGCATCGGAAATGTCATCCGATTCCTGCGAATGCGCCGAGCCGCCAACTGCCCTACCCTCCATCAACGATGTTAAGATCTTGAAGGAGATTATGGCAAAGCCAAAGTAGATGAATTGACAGGGTCGTGTGGCAAACAAAGTTGGTTGGCCGGTCGTCATACAAGACAAAAACTAAAATAATAGACAAGATTTTGAACTCCTTGGATTTTTATGATTGTTCGAGATAAAACGAATACGGATCTGCAACTACTACGACACTTCTCAAAGATAGAGCTTCAGGAGAGGACTTTAGCAGGCTGCAGGGAGAGAGCAAAGCTTATGGTCCGTATCAATCCAGAATCTAAAATCATATTTCGGCGAGCACCAGGACGATGCGGAGTCTACTGGTACCTACAAGCACAGTAGCTGCCGAAGCTTTTTCCTATACTTAAAATAGCATTTGAGTGGGATTATCGATTAAATTGATCGTACCAGCTGTCTGGAGGTGGAGCGGTGGGAGGTTGGTTCAAAAAGATTGGATCATATCCCGTAAAAAAGACAAAGAATCCGTAGCCTGTAAAGAAGACACTCACTAGCAAAACAATGGCACCCGTAAACATTGGGACAGCATTGTAAGCTAGATCTTTATCGTCAGAGGCATCGCTGGCAGCCATGTTCATTCCAAGCAGGTTTGAGGATGATTCATCCTGTTGGCGCATCATGGCATCAATTTCTGCCTGTGTTTGCTGAAATTCGTCATTATTTAAACGTTCATCTTCATTCTTTGTACTATCAAAAAGTGCCATGAATCGCCTGCTCCGAATATGTGTTAAGCCACGCTCGCGGGGGAATTTACTTCTCGCTTGGTTGCCAATTACTTTTGCAGATAAGGGCGCAAGATTATGGGCGGTGAAAGAAGAAACCCGACGTGGATACAGTGTGAACGCCTGAAGCAATAGCAGAGATAGTCTTGTGTAAGAGCTCATTGCATTTGTTGTTTGTGGGAGCAGAAAATCGCCAACAGGGTTTGTTGTCTGTTGATGTGATAAGGCCAAACAAAAAACAAAAGTAATAATCTAAAATGGAGAGAGGAAGAGCATCGCTTTTTTGTTTCGTAGGAATATGGCATTCTATTGAATAGAGTACTGTACGGTACAGTACGGAATGCAGTAGTGAGTAGTACACCAGGATGTAATCCCAACAGCAGTTCACAGTGGTACCAGGTACCTGGTAGGTAGAAAGCTTCAACTAGGTAATTAAGGTTGGCGTTAGCTTACGAATTTCTAAAAATACTAGCTAGAGAGTAGACTAGTACATAATTAGGTCACTAGGTTTAGTAGACTTTGAGCCTCGCTCGTGAGGTGAATGCAGTGGAGGACGAATATAGAATGCTTGCCAGCATTAGACCACTGCGGAAAATCATTTTTTCTTCGTTGCAAATTTTCCAAAGGCACCTCGTCCGGTCAAATCAATTTCAACTACGTTACCATTCTTTTTGCTTCGATAAATGGCACGACCGACCAAATCCTCGGGAGATCGCGTAGCAGAAATTCCATCCATATCTAAACGGGCACTGACAATAAGATTCTCTTGAATCCACCAGGGATTTTCATCGCTATTATTAGCAGGCATTCCTTCCAGGGTATAGTCCTTGTCGGTCAATTGGAACGAAAACGGAAACATTGGTCGTTCATAGCGAGCACTCAATACCGGTGGTGGTTTGCCCCGACTACCGTCCAAAAGGGCTTTCGGGACATTATCTGGCCGATCGGGACGACAAGTAATGTACAGCGCCGGTGCACTGCCTCTCTGGGCGTCCGAGATAGAAACTCGAGGATCATCCTTGTTGTTCATCATTTGTTGGACGATGGTTTCCATGTCAAAGCCTGGTGGTACCGTCACGGTTCCTTGGACAAAACTAGAAATGTTGTCAGCGGTAGGTACTGTGGGCGGTTCGTGAGGATCGGTCACGTAGACGGCTTGCGCGATTGAGGGAGGACATAATAGTAGCGGAAATGGTAGGCCAACAAGAAAAGTATTGATAGCTCTTGCTAGAACATATCTTCTATCTTTTGTTTGTCGTTCTGGTGAAGGTGAAGATGATGACAGTGATGAGAACGGTGACGTTACTAATGATTCTTCGGTGGCTTTTGATGGAGACGGTCGCAGAGGAGTTAATCTTTCATCAGAACCTTCTTTCTGATCCAACACTAGCTGCTGCTGACGAGGACTAGAGTACGTGTTTTGACGAGACCCTGACTTAGCTGGTAATATTGGGAAAGCCTCAACATGCCTGAGGACGATGTTGCTTGCTAATAACGCCCATGCCCATATTGCACAACACAACAGGATCTTGTTGAGGGCAGTGGTTTTAACCATGATCGACAGTCTGTCGCACTGAAGTTTCATTAAACAATCTCGAATCTCGAAGCAATCGAGTCCGACACCTATTCACTACTGGCACTTCTTCAGAATAAACGGAAGCATGAAGTTTTTTTTGGAATCAGATGCAATCTTCCCAAGTAAAATAATTAGCACACGACAAACTCGATTGTCTAATACTGGAAGTATTTACCACTATGACAACACAAAATTTATCGAGGCAAAGTCGCACTCTCGCCACAGTTGCCGATCCAAAAATTCCAGATTTCGAGATAGTCAGGCAGGTAGTACCAGGGGTAGGCTCTCTTGTACTCATGGCACCAGTACTAGACTACTACTGTACCAGGTACCTGGTACCAGGTACCACAGTACCTGGTACTGTCTTATCTTGACGACGAATGCCTAAGCAGCGTTGGAACGATCTGCGCAAGTGAGAATTCGGAGCGGAGCATCTGCTGCTTTCATCGATCGGCTTCGTCCAGATGTAGTCATTATTATTGATCCCTAAGCAACAAATACCCACATTCATTTAACGTGCATGATTGCTCTTTGAACTTTCCTTTCGGTCCTTTATCTCGCAATGTAGTTTGGTCTTCGTTTGATCTTGATTTGCCCTGACGTGGCTTCTTATGGAAAACTGAAAAAGACTTCATACTATCATCTTTACGGTAACCTACAGCTGGTTTTCACAGATGGTAGGTACTGTACCAAGCACTTTTTGCGCTGGTAGTAGAAAACCAGTATGACTAGGTCTACCGTATGGTAATTATTCAAAGAAGTGTTTTTCTTCACATGGCAATCTACATGACTACTAGTACTATTATTAGTAGACTAACTACAACTACTAGCTAGTAGCTAGCTAGTAGTACTGCAATTCTTGGAATCGACCAGAATTACCTGCGCAGTTTTAGCCGCCAAACAGTTGAAAAAAAGCGTCACAAAATTCAATTTCTTTTGAATGACCTCATAGCTCATAACATAAATCACCATGAAGAGAAGCAATTCAGCAAGTAGTCTGTTTGGTCAACTGATCGGTTCCAACTCGCAGGAACTAGCAGCCACAGAATCTCCCGAAGCTACTACGGCAAGCGATGAAATACTCAGACGCTCTCGTAGAGGGCGTAACACCTCGGACCTTCAAGGAGAGAAACGACGTTCACGATCTACGAATCGTCTCCCCAAGCGAAGCATCACGGTGGACAGCGGTATATTGGATAGGAGCATCATTGCTGCACTGGGAAGCCTGAACTTGAATCAGATTGTTGCAACAGACGACGAAGAGATCATGGCCAGTGTGTTCAAGACAGCAGATGAGCTCGAGGAGCTTGCTAAAGCTGCTCGCCGAGCCCGGCGTCGTAAGAGCCGTGACTGTGATCCTCCTCGTCGTAGCAAGTCCGGCATTAGTCAAACGAGCGAGGACAACTACGCTACCGACATGGACGATGATAGATCGGTGGGATCTGTCAAAAGTCTTCTCGGCTTTGGAAAAAAAAAGAAGAGTCCAGAGCAGGTCCCACATTCAACGGGGGGTCGTTGCGCACGCAAGCGTGGCTCTTCCATTACCCGTTTGGTTGGTCGAATCAGAGGTCAGAACGAAACAGATAACTCTCCACGAGTTCCCAGTGAACTCGAAATTAGCAAGGGCGACTCTTCCTCTGCCTCTTGTGATACTGGTCGTCGCAGTACTTCACGTGTCACTCGTGATCGCCAACGATCTAAAAGACACTCCCACCAGGACGATTTGCCCCTGGAAAAAGCAGCTCCTAAGAAAATGGAGAATCCCTATGCCCCCTCGTTTTATCATGACAGTGACGATGAGGATGACAGTCTCGTGTTGGATGAAAACGAAAAGCTTGATGACTACGAACGACAAATTCAAGCGGATGTGAAAGATATGATCATTGTCGTCGACTCGAAAGCACCTCCCTGTGCTTAGAGCTTAGAATTTGTCTTTTTTTTGTCTTATGCTCAATAAACTATTTACATAACAGAACAATACAAATAAGAAATACATTTCAGATTCTTGGTCGTCTTTGCGCTATGCCACCAAGTCAATTACGAGTAGAGTCAACAGCCTTGAAACTGACAGCAAACTTTGGGGCTAAAAGAATTGAGTGGCTGTTGTTTTGTGCGGCCTACATTACTAATAATGGAAATGGAAAACTTTTCTGGTTAGCAGGCTCTGCCGGCAAGAAAAAAAATCTAGTCCATAAACAGTTGGGGTCTACAAATTTTTATTGGATGGTATGATGGTATTTTTGTCTGAGCTGGTGCGATTTTATTAAGACCTGATCTCAATTGTCAGAGGCAGGTACCGGGGATACTAGTACTAGAGAGAAGCCTCGAAGCAATTGTCTTCTTGCAGCCAGGAGCTCGGTACTCCTTCGACAGCTTTCCAAAACGTGCTTGCTGCTTGAGTGATTTTGAAGAGGACTTTGGTTGACAGACTGCACTCACACCGGACCCAGTAATGCGCAATTTCAGCCTTGAATAATGAACTGAGACACCAAAAAGGCGCTCTCTGTGAGCTGCTATTATCCTGCAGCAGAGACCCACTCCCCCGTGCTAGGCTGCAGAAGGCGCCTTTTTTTTTCCTCCAGGAGTCTTCTGGCAGGGTAACAACCTAGCTATGGTGCAATTTCATTGTCTTCCTCAGATCTCTGCGAGACACAATGATTAGGGTTGAAGCTTCAACGCGCATTTTGTGGCAATACTACTAGCAGAGACTACTAGTAGAGACTAGTAGCTGCTCGTGGTAATAATACCTAAGCTTGTGAAACTTTGTTAGAGGATTCAATGAATGCGCGCGGGCAAGTCGTGACTTGAACCTCTCTGGCCTTTTGTATAGTTAATTCTATTTCAGGCAGCAGTAGATCTCCTATTTAGTACAGTAGATAGTAGTCGTGTCTGAGAGTTCAGTCTGGAATGGCTTCAGCTTTGATCATCACCTCGTTCCACAAGCGAATCGAGTATCTACTACTAGAAGTAGTTTACTTTACCGCACATTTCGAGAATACGCTTCATTCAATCCAATATACTGACCTAACTTAACAGAAGAGATCTAGCCATGCAGGAAGCAGAGGCCGTCATTGTACCGGATGAAGATGCCGCTTCCAACAAGAAAACAAAAACTCCAGAGCCCGTTCATGTCACTACCATGGAAGTTGTCGGTTTCGACGACGATGGTGAAGCCTTTGTCAAGGGAGAGCCCCAACCTCCCGCCTACAAAGATATTTGGTTTTCGCGAGCCTTTTATCTTCATCTTGTGGGCGTTATTGTGACAGCAATTGTGTACATTCCCTCCGTCTTCATCGATACCGACAGCAACAACGAAGAAAAAGAAGGTACCTGGTCTACGAAATCCACGACTGACTCGACGTTCGACAATTCGACCATGGTTATTCCGTTAGTCGTTATCCTAGCGGTACTCATGGGAGGTTCTATGGTTGTCACTCTTTCGTTGATTATTGTCATGACCAATCATTCCGAAAAAGTGATTTACCTATCCTTTGTTGCTGCACCAGCACTTTTAATGGCATGGGCTGTTGTCTTCGCCGTCTTGGGTGGGACGGAAGGTTTGGAATTGGGCATTCATTTTGGATTTTATGCCCTTTTCTTTGCCGCGATATCGGCCTGTGTCTACCGTGCCTACAAAAGCAAAATTCCCTTTGCCGCATCCACCCTTCAAGCCGCCTTGGAGGCTCTGCAAGTCAATCGAGGATTGATCTTTCTTTCTATGGGATCCTTGGCGTTGGCCTTTTCTTGGTCTGGACTGTGGATCACTACCATGATGGGTATATTTGCTGCCGCGGACGCCAAAGGAAAGGTGTCCTGTCTGGATTTGTATCCCACAGAAACGGATGTGTACAATAGATCGGACATGTGTGATGTCCATCCGCCGAATGTTTTGGCTATCATGTTCCTCATTCTGTCTTTCTATTGGACACACCAAGTCATTAAAAATTGTATGCATTGCACAACTGCTGGAACGGTGGGGTCGTGGTGGTTTAATGGCTTTGGTGATCCCTCTCTCTGCAGTGGGGATGTTTCAGACTCTTTGTCGCGAACTTTGACATTTTCGTTTGGGTCCATTTGCTTTGGCAGCCTCGTCGTGGCCATCTTGCAGCTTTTGGAAAACATGGCACGGAGTGCTCGACGCAACCGGAATGGACAGTTGTTGGCCTGCCTTTTGGAGTGTATTTTAGCTTGCGTTCGCCAATGGGTCGAAT
>Ga0100394_1004289_pt1 | contig 11634 bp, 7 predicted proteins | sample CryGeymeta201518_FD_81549 | JGI IMG/M metagenome (GOLD analysis project Ga0100394, IMG submission 81549) | Groundwater microbial communities from Crystal Geyser aquifers in Utah, USA - Crystal Geyser metaG 2015-18 | ecosystem: Environmental > Aquatic > Deep subsurface > Groundwater | place: USA... | reverse complement strand
TATCCGATTTCTCCCGATGTGTTCCTGTTTCTGAGTGGGAGACGGGATGGGGCATTTCGGGTCATTCCGGTGACGTCGGATTCGGGTCTCCTTGTCTCACGTTCCCTTCGGCTGGCTCTGAATCTTTTCTTTATTGCTTTTTGCAACGGGAGAGGGAATATTATAGAATTCGACTTACAATATGCAATGCATCGGAAGATGAAAGCGAAAAGCAACCACAAATAACAAGTTAATACTCCAATAGAAGTTAGACAAGCGAGCAACGACCAATTTTTACGAACGCTTGCACTATTGATTTGCTTTTCGTTTTCACTCACTTTTTAAGAGCATGGACGTGGATTTTACCAGCGCCGCGGGTTTCACTGGAACCAGCAATAATGTGAGTCCTCTCTGTGGATTTATCGTACCTGGTGGTCCCGTACGCACTGATTTTACTCCAGCCGACTCTGCCGGAACCAAACGGACTCTTCAAATGTCGAGTCCTGGAGATCTTCCTTCGCCCTTAGCTTCGGTAACAGAGTTAGTGTGCTTCCTCTGGCCGGGCACTACCTTGCCACCAGGTTCGGGGGTGATGGTTTACTACCAAATCACGGCGGCGACCAGTTCCCAACCTGGAATGCCGCCTGCTTCAACTGGATTTGAATTATTAGGAGCCTTGACGCCAACTTCGTCATCCAACGTTTTTCGAACGGGCTGGGCAACTCACGAACAATTGTTGGAAATCATGAGCAGCAACATTCCTGTGGTGGTCACCTTCGGATTATCGGTGGAACCACTTTCAAACATTGAAAACATTGAACCCGAAAGTCGAGTAGAGAATCGCATGTTCGTTGCACAAAAGATTGCATCGGATCTTTTTACTTTTATGCGGTCGTTCGATACGGGTGGGTCAGGTGCAACTCAAATGGTGGTTCCCACCAATGTCTTTGATCGCTGGCTACAACGATTTGAAGCACGTTTTCGCAGCGATCCAAATTTTTTCTTGAAGTCACAATCGAATGATTAATGACGGAAATGGTACTTTTGGAATTTTGCTGCTACTGTAGCGCCACATTTTTGAGGTGACTCATAAACAAATCGCACAGGTGGTTGCAACACGCCTGCCCTTGACTACCTATTTGTGCATTAGTGCCGTGCATCACTATACAATCACGGTACATTAGTAAAATGAAATTAGAAAATATTAGGTTGCGGTCACTCCAGCTTTGTAAGAATTACGAATATTCCCTCTCAAACACACGGAATTGAGCCATGCATTAAGCAAAAGTTGTGCGTGGAAGAAGTGCTTTGGTTTTGCGTTGATGCCAAAGTTTAAAACACAAGTTCAGCTACTCTAGCTGGCTATAATAGTCGGGAGTAGCTAGAGTAGAAAAAGACTATTTCCGGAGTACTCCACGGAATAGAGTTATGGTCTCCAAAAAGTTGCAGCTCAACTTCAAATTACTAGTAGGTAGTAGAGTGAACAGTAGTCAAGTACTACGCACGGTACTGCTCTCTTTTTATTTGACTCCAAATAAATAACCAGGGCCCCTGGCAGAGGGGTGCGCCAACCACTCCTTCTTTTTAGTGTCAAGGATATCCACCTGAGGTCTGAGGTCTGTGCTACAAATTTGGTATTCACATCCTCAAAGTAGATGAGGTCCACAGACCTCGCCGTAAGTCTGACTATAGAAATCTTCAGTACTCCACTTTTAAAATAAATATTGATCACGGACGGAAAGTGAGGTCTGAGCTCCCTCTGCTTGGATTGACTATACAAATTCGCCAACCACTCTAGCCAGTGGGTGGCCTATGAAAGTTCTATTTGTGTGGTACTGATAAATATTTAGCTTACTATTTTAGAAGTAGAGTACTGAAAATTTGTATAGTCAAACCTTAAGTTGGGACCTTGGACCTCAAATTCCATCCGAGATAAATATTTAGCTTACTATTTTCAAAGTGGAGTACTAAAGTTTTCTATAATGGAACTTAACTCAAGGTCTGTGGACCTCATGCACTCTGCAGAAGAGAATACAAAATTGTTAGCACAGACCTCAGACCTCTTATTGGTAGACATCATGGTGTGATTTTACCAGTAGTACTCCGCTGCGGCGGAGTTATCGGTCATAACACAAGGGTTTGAGTTAACTCTAACTCTAAAAAAGAAGAGTGGTTGGCGTACCCCCGCCAGGGGCCATTGATTTCAGTACGCGATGATAGCTACTAAACTACTCTAGCTATTACTACTAGCTACTACTACTAGACTACTACTAGTAGCAGACCACTGGTGTAGTAGGGAGGGAGTAGTCTACCAGGTACTGGCAATGATGAGTGTATCCCGAGACAGACGTCAGAGATGTTGGTCCCAGTCACAAACGCGCAGTCTTTCTCACAAGACGAGCAAAGCGGACGGATCTAAACAGATCCAGTTTGAAAGTTTTGCCTGCGCCATCGAATCTATTTTTTATCATCTGCAGCAGACTACTACTACTACTAAGTAGTAGTAGACTACTACTAGACAATGTACTGTAGTAATCTACGCTCGACCTAACAATGAATTATTAGTACAGTATTTATTTATCCATCCCACACCCGATGCGATCAACACCATCCTTCACCTCACACAGTAAATTTCAGCATTGCTCGCCTCAATATTTATACCTTGCAATAATTCATCCAACATGAGTGCTTTTGTCAACATGAAAGGACCTTTCAAGGTCGAATCTGCTAATTGCCACTACAGTGATGATGCCATCATCTCGAACTACACGTGAGTTCCACTCATTTTATTGATGGTTGTAAAATAATATTGCACTCGATGACATAATTTTCCTCACCCGACCTGCTCTCCACTGCACAGGTACGAGACTACATTCGTCGAAGGAAATGTTGTCAAGCCTGTGACAACAAAAATGCAGTTCAAGACCGAAAAAAAAGTTCCAAAGGTACGTATTGTATATTTTTTTGGCCTTTCGGGTTTTTAAAAGTTTGTTTCGGGGGGGTGGATATCTCACCTGTAAAAATCTCTCTTGCCGATGCATGGCTAACAGCTCGGTGTTATGCTTGTTGGACTTGGCGGAAACAATGGAAGGTAAGCCATGCTTCGTCCGTATTAATTTCTATTTTTACAAAATGTTTTTCTAACCTTTTTCTCACTTGGTTACCACGTAACCACCGCTAATTTGTTATCTGATATGCAGTACTTGTGTCGCCGCAGCCTTGGCCAATAAACATAAAATGACGTGGAATACCAAAGAAGGTGAATGTAAATCCAACTACTGGGGAAGTGTCATGCTCGCCTCTACCGTGAAGCTCGGAAATGATGTTCAAGGTAATTCTGTGTGCACACCCTTGAGCAACATGCTTCCTATGATCAACCCCGACAACATTGTTTGGGGAGGATGGGACATTAACGGAATGAACCTGGGTGATGCTATGAAGCGTTCCAAGGTCCTTGACTATGCCTTACAGGAGAAACTCTACCCTGAAATGTCGAAAATTAAGCCATTGCCGTCTTGTTATTTCCCCGACTTTATTGCCGCCAATCAAAGCGAGCGAGCTGATAATGTTTTGGAGGGTACCAAACAAGAACAGATGGAACAGCTTCAGCAGCACATTAAGGATTTCAAGTCAACAAACCAGGTGGATAAGGTGATTGTTTTGTGGACAGCCAACACAGAACGTTTCGCTAGTGTGGAAGAGGGTGTCAATGATACCGCGGAGAACTTGTTGGAGAGTATCCAGCGTGGAGAAGAGGAAGTGAGTGCATCGACAGTCTTTGCTGTGGCTTCTATTCTTGAGGGATGTACCTTCATCAATGGATCACCCCAAAATACTTTTGTACCTGGAGTCATCGAACTTGCTCGCGAGAAGAAAGTCTTTATTGCTGGTGACGATTTCAAGAGTGGACAGACCAAGATGAAATCTGTGCTTGTTGATTTCCTTGTGTCCGCTGGAATCAAACCAGTGTCTATCGTCTCCTACAATCACTTGGGTAACAACGACGGAAAAAACTTGAGTGCACCCAGTCAATTCCGCAGTAAGGAGATTTCCAAGTCCAACGTTGTCGATGACATGGTCGCGTCCAACCAAATCCTTTTTGAGGAAGACGAACACCCCGATCACGTGGTTGTCATCAAGTATGTGCCAACTGTCGCTGATTCTAAGCGTGCCATGGACGAGTACACATCTGAGATCTTTATGGGAGGAAAAAACACTATTGTCATGCACAATACTTGCGAAGATTCCTTGCTTGCGACCCCATTGATATACGACTTGGTCATTCTGGCTGAGCTTTGTGAGCGTATCTCAATGAAGAAGGAGGACAGCAACAACTGGGAATCTTTCCACCCTGTTCTGTCAATTTTGTCGTACATGCTCAAGGCTCCTCTTGTTCCAAGTGGCGCTCCGGTTGTGAATGCGCTCTTCACTCAGCGCCAAGCCATAGTCAACGTTATGCGTGCTTGCCTTGGCCTTTGTCCCGACAATCACATGACGTTAGAGCATCGCTTCGAAAGTACTCTTGAGGAGCTGCAACAGAAAGCCAGCAAAGGATCACGCAAAAGGGCGCGCCGTGTGTAAGCAAAGTTCGTCGAATTTAAGAGTAGAGAATTATTTCGTTTTTAGGGGTAGAAATGGTAGCGCAGGCAAAATAACGATTAAGAAAAAGAGTAAAGAACTACTCTACTTAAGTCTACTCAGGTAGAGTAGAGTTCGCAGTAAAAAATGACAAAGAAACTTGGATTTTTTCTTGCATATTTTTTTCTTCCTGGCTTCGCCCGAACTCTAATGTGCAGTGCGATAAGGGCTTTGAGTAAAGTACTCTACCACTGTATCTACCTGGTACTCTACAACATTCCACAATTACTTCAGAAAAACTCTAGAATAGTTACGACTCTGTGTTTACCACACAACATTCAACGAAGACTTGGTCCGACAGTCACCCACCAAATGCCAGAACAAACAATTATCAAGGTTCCGTTAAAGGATGGTTCTGGCGAGGTGACGTACAGTATGCGAGGACTAAAGGAGGACGAGGTGGATATATGGACGAAATTCTGTGCCTCTGTATTCAGCTACAAAGAAAGCCCACCACCTGCTTCCTACTTTGGTCGACACTACTATAATGATCCGCATCGATCCGCCACCCTGATTCGAGTTATGTTTTACCGATGCGAAGATGGCACTGAGAAGATTGTTGCCTCGGTACGAGTCTTTTTGAGACAGATATCTATAGGCGGTGGAGAGTCAGTGTACGGAGGTGGCATCGGTGAAGTGTGTACAGACATGAAGCACCGACGGCGTGGACTTTCTAAATTGTTACTGCAGGAAGCCATTCGCATCATGATAGAAAAAAATTTCCAAGTATCATTGCTGCACGCAGCTCCTGCTTTTTTCCCGGTCTATGAAAGCAGTGGATATGAAGGCACGATTTCGCATTGGTCAAAAGTGAAGATCAATCCGACCATACTTTTCCAGACTGGCATTGCTAATGTTGCGCTGAGACTAGCAGCGTTTCCTGCCGACACTGAATGTCTCATGGAGATTCATCAGCAATTTAGCGAAAAGTCTTATTGCGGGACCATTATTAGATCAAAGGAGTATTGGAACAACTATCTCAGTCAAGAGCTTGAGAATTCCCTGTGGGTGCTAACGGCCAAAGCAGACACGAACGCAATCATTGCCTGGATGTCCATTCGTTCGCGTGGTGAGAGTCAATACCAATTGCGTGAATTTGGTTGTCACAAGCAAGCTGTAGGCCGTAGCGAGGGCCTATCCTTTGCCAAGTGCTTCGGGAGTTTGCTCCGGCAGATTATTCAAGACTTCACTGGGAAAGAAGCGACCGATTCATTTAACCTACATTTGCCGACTACCATATTAGAAATGCTTCGTATTCGTGACGTAGACGACACAGATGGTGCTACCTTTATAGATTGGGCCTCTGAAATCGCTGCGAACGATCAAGGTTGGATGTACCGCACACTTCCTTCCTCCGGGGGAGTCGACAACATGCCACAAATTACAGAGAAGCAATTCCCCCATTTGATTTGGCCGTCGGATTCCTTTTGAAGCATCTACAATAGCCTGAGCAGCACACTGCTGCACACATATATCTACCACTGTAGGATGCCTTGCCACAGGTCAAGGCATTTCACCAGTAAATCTAGTACGTCTTTCTCCGGATTAAATATTTGATGCAGAATTTTAACCAGCCAGCCTGGATATTCAGTGCGCTACTTATATCCATCATTTGCCTTACAAATAGGTAGTGCCCTATTTCTTGAGACCGGATAGATACAAGTTGAATCATCTAGGCTGGATATTTGGTGCTATAAATCCAACCTATATATCCAACATTGCAGTGCCTGGAAGCAAAGATGCCAAACGTTTCAATCTCAGCACATTCAAACCATGATTCTGTTTCGTCCTGGACGAGGCGAAAATTGTTTGTGTGTGATAGTGCAAGCTTATTGATAATTTGAAAAAAAGTCCATGGACTCCAATAGGCAATTTCGTAATGGCTAGTGTGCCTACTACGCGTGGGTTTTGAATACAACATTATTCATAGTAGACACTTATCTACCATAATCTTCTTGGCTTCGAAGTAGTCTACTAGACTACATATTCCAGCTTCAGTAGCAATTCAGTGGCTTGCCAGCAACCTGGCATTAATGAAGGCAACAGTGCGACTTATCCATAGCTAGTACCACGTAGTACTAGTACGAACGATTCAATGCTACTACTAGTACTACTCTAGAGTACTACTAGTAGTAGCTACTGGCTGCACCTGGTACTAGTAGACTACTACTACTACTAGCTAGCTAGAGAGTGGGTGACCTGCCGTTTTTAATTAACCAGAAGCATTGGCCTGTATCCCGAGCGCGCGAGTGTCGTTTTCCGGAACTGATTCTATCAGTATTTGGTAGGAGTGCCAGGTAATTAATTAACCAATAATCCCGGAATTTTTGAAATCAGAACGAACAGATCCACACTGTCTCATCATGAACTTCTTAATTCAAATCGTTACTCGAGGTACTTGTTTTTTCACTTTATTTAAAAAAAAATGGATATGACGATTATCGCCCTAGAGATCCCTGCAAGACAACAATGCCATTCTCAAGCCATGACGATTATCGCCCCCGAGATCCCTGCAAGACAACAATGCCATTCTCAAGCCATGGAACCAGCCTCCTTTTACGGAAGGAACCGAGTTTTGTGGGCTGCAGCGCTATTTGGGTCTGTACTGTTCGTCAATACCTTTTTGCTAGAACAGTACCTATACGTCAATACCGACTTTCGAGCTAAAGCACCGCCGCACAACACTACCACCCATAATTTTTCAGCTGTTAAAAATGATGCGCTTTCTGATAAAACGATATTGCGAGAGGAAGGCGAGATTGCTACCACCAGTCAACCCAAGAAAGATGCAGTAAATGATCCTTTAGAAGAGTTTCGACTGTGCTCTGCAACACCTGATAGCCAATACTACTGCTCTGGCTCTGAGTACAATAAATTCGCCGCAAAGCTCCAGGAATTGGTTCTCAATGAGACTGCAAAGAGGGAAAGAAAGGCTCCTAGCTTTTGGGGGAAACGATCCACTCCTGTACCTGTAGCGAATTCGACCATTCTGTTCTTGGGAAATTCACACACTCGCCAATTATACTTGTCTTTGGTGTGTCAGTATCAAGATAAGATTCTCGAATTCAATAGAAAAAATGAAACGGTTGCCGATGTAATGAATGTGCGGCTGGAGAACAACGTAAATCTTGTAGCCGTAACAAACCATTACCTGGTGTACAGCAAAAATTGGAGACGAATGCTAGAACAGGAAACTGGTCTAGATTTATCCATAGATGTTGATGCTGTGGTATTGGGTAGGATAAATGATCTGAGCAACACTAGAGGCACAAACTTTGAAAAGTGGATAGAGGAGATTTCAGCCAACCGAACAGACATTTCCATGCAGTCACAACCACCTCCTGGCATTAAGGAAGTTGCCAAAGAATACAGTGGCCCCATCGTTTTGACTAGTATGTTTGCAAAATATGCGGAGCCCATTTTTGTCGCGCAGGTGGAAGAGGCGAAAGTCATCAATGCAAAAGAAACGATCAAGTTGAACCGAAGCTCGACATCAGTCGCCTCCTCTCGCTTATCTCCTTCGAGTAGAAGGATCCATATCGTCAATGCCCGTAAATTTGTAAGGGCCTTAGGAGAATGTGCCACTGATTCGGGCAACAAGGTGGGCGTTTGTAATCAAATGGAGAATTGGGATGTTGGTTCTTCCCGATCACCAGCTGACATGCATAGGTGTGTCGGAAGCAAAGGTGGACATCCTGGTTTAATTGCTTGGGAAGTCATTGAAGCTCTTTATCTTGTGATGGCTTAATGAATTTGTCTCTGACATGCAAAGCAATGAAGGGAGCGAGCCACAACGTTTCCTCGCTTGCAAACTTATTCGCAGTATGTTTGTCTTTAAAATGCAAATGATATCATTTGATATCTCACTCAAACAAGCTCGCTGATCATATTTGCACAAAAATCTAGTGTAATCACCTAAAGTCGCCTAAATAAAGTCGAAACTACGTTGTCACAGGTAAACTAATGATAAGGTCGAGCCTTTCTCGTCAATCACATGTAATAGGAATGCATTTTGTCGGCATCCCAATTTATGCAGTATTTGGATGTCACTATCCTGTACCATAAAAGACTGCATGCATCTTGTTATTGCTTCCTACCTCGCTAAAAAAAGACCAAAATCAAAGGTCCGGCATTCCCAAGCTGTTCATCTGCTTAATCGATCTAGTCATGTCCCGCATGGAGTTTTCGTATTCCTACAGCTTGAACAAAAAGTACTCTGTGAGCTTAATCCAGAATTTCTTTCCGACACGAACAATTTAAAGCTGTAAACAGGCAAAACTTCCACTCGCTCCTCATTGACTCACCTCTTCGCTCATGCTGTTCACTTGCTCGAGCTTTCGCTTAAAGGCATTGATCTGACGGTTGAATCGTTCGTGGTCCTGTATAAATAATTTTGAGCAAGCAAGAAATAACAATATTTGGTGTACAAAGCAACAACGTGTTTAGCGGGCAGAGGGAGAGAGAGAGAGAGAGAGAGAGTCGACAGCGCAAATCATCGCAATCTCGTTGTGAGTATCTTGTATCCTTACCTCATCGCTCAATCTTCGGTGACCGGTTTCATGGTCCTTCAATTGCTGGGTACGCTGTTCAATGAGTTCTTCCATTCGTTTCAATCTCAATTTGTCATGATTCCGGATTCTCTCCATGGCGGCCTGTTGATTGAGTCATTGCAAGTGCAAGTCACAACTGTGAGATTTTCCTGGTATAATTTTCTTACCATCATATTAAAAAAAAACTTTCACAAAACAACTGGAACATACCTCGTCATCTTCTCCACCGTATCTGTTGTTGCGAGCAAGTTTTCGTTGCATGCGATCCCTGATCAAATCTCTCGGATCGTCCCCGGCGTCTGCGTTCGCCAAATAGGTAAAGGTGCAAACCAGTAGGAAGAACAAAAGGGAGGCGGGAATCTTCATCGTGTGTATCTTGTTGTTTTGAAAGAGTATCGGAAACTTTTAGAAAACGGTAACAGGGAATAAAAATGTGTGAGAAAGCGAATTATCGAATACAATAGCTCCTGCAATGAAGGTAACCTAGCATGCACAAGATCAATCCATTGGAAAGACAAACTCTAGTCTTGGCTGAGTTTCCTCGAGAAAGCGTCCCCGAGCAACATCCGTTATGCACTCTTTCCAGAAGCAATGCTAATGACATTATTATCACTTCTCAAAATGTAAAATGTCATCGCATGGCAAAGAAATTCTTTTTAGTTTCGAGTGCTTAGCTAGCAACACACACATACCTTTGGGTGAATCTAACGATGCGATTGCACAAAGTAGTTGTTGGAATAGTTGTTGTTGCTGCTGCTGTTGCTGCTGCTAAAGTCAAGTACGGTACTGCGGAACTGTATAGTCGAGTAAGAAAATCACGTCATAATATTCCAGCTACTACTACTAGCTAGTCTACTACGTACCTGGTACTCTAGTACTAGGTAGTGCCTGTACTCACACAGCCAATGAGGGAATGTCTTTTTCTGTCTCAGTTCTCTTTTTGATTTAGGGGACCAACTTTCTCTGTGTTACTAAATCTGTTAATTGAAAGAAGTGCTATAGTGCTACAGTACATCCATTCCAAGGAAACTCTCAACGTCACATTTTGCTGCAACACAAGAAAAAGTAGACACAAATAAACGTGCCTGCTAATCCAGAATACAGCCTAGTATCGTTTATCGTTGTGCACTACGATTGAAGAGAGCACGCTAGCTAGAGACGCTGGTGGCCTTTGCCGTCTTAACCATATTCATCTGTAATAAATCAAAGACAACAAGCCTAAATCGAAGCTTCGAACGAAAAGAGAGTTCCTATTGAGCTGGACTGATAGGTCATATTAATCTCTACCTTGAGGATTGAGGATACTGGAGGTTGAAATTGTGAGGCAGACAGCGACTCACCTGCTTCTGACTTCAAACTCTTCGGGGGATACTTTCGAACGGCCAATTGACCTGAACAATACGTATACTGTCACGGTAGTAATGGAAGGTAGATTCCCCTTCGACCAGCATAATGCTGGACAATCACAACAGCAGGTATGCGACTGAATTTGTGTGTTCATGTTTATCTCACGACCAAACAGATACAGGCGACCTCGTGCTTTGCTTACACTTACACTTTCTCTTGTCAATAATAATATCAAGCAGCTAACGGCGCAAATGCGAGCAGCACTTGGTCTCACAGGAGGAAGCAGTATCGAAAATGTCATGATTTTTCAGCAACAACAGCGGCAACAGGAATTGCAAAGAGAAGCACAATTGCGACAGATGTTACTTCAGGAACAACTGGCAGAACAGCATGGCGGCTTAGGTTTTAGTTCCATTCTTCATCAAAACCAATTAAGATCGATGGGTAATGCTGTCAGATTGGGAGATTATCCCGACCTACAGGAGCACTATCAAAATTTGCTGCTCAACGAGCAGATGCAACAACAAAACGAGGAAAGAGCAATCCTGGAAGCTCAAGCACAGTTGAGATACCACGAAGAACTTCGGCTCCAGCGGATGCAACAAATTCAGCAGGAAAGCCAACCAGCGTCAAGAGCAGAAGAATTCAGCACCAAAGCACCATCAGCCGCTACCGCCGCTGAATCAGTACCGAGTGCAGCAATGCTACGGGACTTGGCAGCTGATTCTCTGGCAGGGAACGCCATGATGAAACCAGGAGCAGAGATCAAGAAGAAAAGGACCGCTAATGAGACGAATGGCGTGATGAATGGGGCATCGAAAGATGCGCCTGCTGATGGGAGAGCAGGTAGCAAGCCTAAGAAGAGAACAGCAAAAGTCCAGCAGGAGAAAACCAAAACCAAAAAATCAAAGACAAAGAAGAGCCCTAAAACCAAGACAAAGTCGCCAGTGACATTACTAGCATCAACAGGAAGCAATGCAGCAAAAACAACGTCACCACATTTGCAGCTGCCGCAAGATGAAGCAAAGAAAAATACAATAGGCACGCCCTCCATTGTTCCCAAACCAATGCAACAGCAGTTTCACGACAGCCCCCTTTTCACACCGCAGTCTTTTCACAC
>Ga0100394_1004284_pt1 | contig 11638 bp, 9 predicted proteins | sample CryGeymeta201518_FD_81549 | JGI IMG/M metagenome (GOLD analysis project Ga0100394, IMG submission 81549) | Groundwater microbial communities from Crystal Geyser aquifers in Utah, USA - Crystal Geyser metaG 2015-18 | ecosystem: Environmental > Aquatic > Deep subsurface > Groundwater | place: USA... | reverse complement strand
GTATTTCAATATGGTTTACTCTCTATTTTCTTTTCTTCTCTGGCATAGAAAATAGTACTGTGTTATTATTCCTTTCTCGATGAGATTTTTGAATCTCTATTCCTACAATTTATAGTCTATTCTTTTTTATAAAATATTTTTGATGTACAAAAACCTCAGTTAAAAAGATTGAAATATGGAGTATACTCATAATCTATATATTAATATTGATTGGTTATCTTTTTACTGACGGAATCATAGCATGATTAACTTATTCACCAACAGAACACGTATATCGTGAAATATATGGGAAATATTTTCTTTTTCACACCGTGGTTAGTTTGTTATTTATACCACTCTGTATTATTTTTTGATATAAACAAATGAGAAAACAAACTTTTCTTAATAGAATTAGATTAAGAAATATACTTTTTTGAGCATTTTTCATGTTATTTTTTCTTATTTTACTCCAGCTTATTTTACCTATTTTTAATATCTGGATTTTAGAAAAAGAAATTATTTTCCTTTTTGTATTCTTTATATTATATACGTATAATACTATAAGAAGATACTATTTCTCCTCTCTCGAATACGGTATATGAAAAATATTTGTTGCTTATTTATCGTTTATTCTTTCGATTGTATCGATTAATGTTATTAAATTTCTCTATCTTAATTTTAAGACTGGTACGATAAATAATTATTGGATGTTTCAGGATCAGTACTCTGTTATTGATACTATTATTTGAATCGCTGTATTCTATTTTTCATACAAGTATCTTCATAAGATATTTCTCTGAAATCATTTGGTTATAGAGCTCAAAAACAAGATTCGTAAACTCGAGTACGGTTTCTCCTATATACATAATCAAAAGGAACTTAATACTTTTCTATCAAGCGAGATTAAAAAGATATTCAAGATCGAGTATTGTGAAATGAAGATATTTCCAAAAAAATGAGCACAAACGGAATTACAGCGGTATTTCGAAAACGACCTGTCCGATAAGATTTTTATCAACGATATCGTATTCATAGAGGAAAAAAAGATGAAGTTCGACAAGGAACGTTTATTCCGGGAAATACCCAAAGAAGCATTTCTTATCCTTCCGTTTTTCGATAATAATCAAGGAAAGAATATCGGGGTCTTTATCATAGGAGCAAAATCTTTCGGAGATTTTTATACCATCGAGGAAATAGATGTGCTCCGAAGATTGATGTCCATATTGGAATTGCATTTGAAATATATAGAAACATACGAACAAATACAGGACCTTTCCGTAAATCTCGACAAAAAAGTAGATGAAAAAACCATGGAATACAATGATCTCATCAATAAGCAGAAGGAGTTTATTAGTATTATTTCCTATGAAATCAAAACTCCTATTACGACTGCTATTTTTCAAGCGGATAGTATTATTGATGATTTGGAACAAAAAACTATATCTCAGGAAGAGATTGGGAACGAGCTGAAATGATTAAGTGCACAGCTCATAAAAACTGGGGAACTTATCTCGAAAATATTTTCAGTGCAATATTTCGACACGCATAATGTCACTCTTTTTAAGGAAAAAGTCCGAATATCCTATTTACTTGAGACGGAATTTGATATATACTCTCGAATGTATGAACATATCCAGTTCATTAATCAGATTGATAGCAAAATGTGATTCGTTGAGATAGACAAAATACAGTTCCAACAGGTTATCACGAATCTATTGAACAATGCAGTAAAATTCGCCAATCCCAAAGATCCAACGATTATATTGAAAGCATATAAGAAAAATGGGGGGCTTCATATATCGATCGAGGATAATGGGAAATGATTTGAATGAATCGATATAAAAAGATTGTTCGAAAAGTATTCGATATGAAATTCATGATCTGCCTGACTTGGAATGTGACTCTATCTCTGTAAGAAAATCGTCGATATGCATGGTGGTGAAATAACCGCGTTAACATCGGAAAATCTCTCTTGAGCACAATTTGCCATAAAGATTCCTGTGCATTAGTTACTATAAACCAATCATATGAACATACTCATCATTGAAGATGATGTATTCTTAGCAAGAAAAATAGGAGAAATTTTCCAGGCAAAAGTGATTTCGAATCGAGTAAAAATCATTCATTCTTTTTTGGAATTTCTGGAAGAACTTTCAAGCGTAGCGTCATATGACATCGTTCTGACTGATCTTAAACTCTCCGACAAGAACACTACAGAACTCTGCGGATATAAAATAATCCGTCTTATTCGAGAAAAGCGCGTAAAGATACCTATCGTAGTAATCAGTGGATTCAGCGATATGGATCGTCTCCGTCTTGCTTTTGAATATGGTGCGAGCGATTATATCATCAAGCCAATTCGACTTAAAGAATTGGAACTTCGTATTATTAATTGGTTTAAAAATTATTATCTTTCGAATATCGTTTCTACCGGATCGTTCCATTTTTATAAAAATCTCAAATATGATCTCCATAGAAATGAATTCTATTTGAATAATACGCTTATTCCGCTTACGAAAAACAATAAATATATTCTTTCTATTTTCTTTGCTCAACCAGAGAAACTTCTGAGAGAATCCTTTCTCGTAGAGAAAATATGGGGCGATACAGATCTAACCGAGGAAAGGAATCCGCGAGTAAATATTCTAAGACTCAAGCAGTCACTCTCCCCTTTCTGAATCGACACCTGGATTCGAAATGTCCGATGAGAAGGCTATATCTTTTCAGAAAAATAAACACCATTTCCAATGAAATGGTGTTTATTTTGTATGGATTCTTATTCAAGGATATATCCTTGATTATAGATTGTTTTCGGCATAAAGTTTCCTGCAAGTTTCCTGCGGGTATTTGACAAAGTAACGTTAATGGTATTGTCAGAAATATCGGAAAGACGATGTCCGCCCCAGACGTTCGTTATAAGTTTCTCTCTCGTTATTACTTTATTTTGGTGAGAAAGAAACGCTTCAACGATAAGGTTCTCGTTTTTTGTGAGAAATGCTAATTTTCCACGAATTTTCGTCTCTTTCGTAGCGATATTGAAAGTGATATCTTTGTATTCTATAATTGACTCATCATTGAGATTGTACGGACGTCGGAGAATGGCTCGCACTCGTGCAATGAGAACATCTGGCATAAATGGCTTCGTAAGGTAATCGTCGGCGCCGATATCGAGCCCGTAAATAATATTTTGACTGTCGCTATAACCGGAAATTATGATGATCGGTACACGAGAGTGCTGATTCTTTCTAAGCCAATCAATTATATCAAATCCCATTCCGTCCCCAAGGGTAATATCGATTATATAGAGATCAGAACTAGCATCTCCGCGAAGCATGAAATCTTCGTATCCATGGAAAGCGCTCGCTGCAAAACCATTATTCTGCAATTTCTTAAGAATCTTATTTGCGAGAAGTTTTTCATCATCTATGATGGATATATGCATATATGAAAAAATGAGGATATTGGCTATATTATGAATAAATCACATTTTGTAAAATATTCTCCGGTAAATAATGACTATATCATTAAATCGACTCTTTTTAAGAAGGCATTATCCCCATCCGAAACAACTCGTATATACGCATGTTCTTTGATTCTATTTAATCAAGGAAATAAAATTTTTCCATCATCATGATTGATAGCGAGTGATATCTCTGGTTTGTGAATAAATGATCTGCCGGTATGATCTTGTAAAATCTTCCAGATATCCCCTTGAGCAACCGCTTCGGTAGCTCTATCTATAACCATACAAATAGCTTTATATCCTTGTACGAGAGATTCTATAGAAGCATTGAGTGTATTATTATTCCTTGAAAGACTTGCTGTATTCGATGAAAGGACGTATCACTCGTTATGTTTCTGAGGATATTGACAAAACTCATTCAAGCTTACATCGAAACGAAGTTGTTCCGTATCAAATGGCATAATAATACCTTCCGGTGGAGTTACTCCTCGAACAAATCGAGCTTTGATTTCTCATAATTCCATTTCTCTATCCAATTTCCAATCACATATATTTTGATTTCTCGTTCGAAGATATTGTAGGAAATATATTTCCTGTTCGTTTTGAATATTGCATGAATGTTGAAACTCCATTATCGGACAATTTTTCGGATCGAATCGTTCAAAATTCCGAACCTTTTCATATTGAGAAATAAGTTCTTGATACAGGGAAGGAATTTTATCATTTTTATCTATGTCGAGAACCTTATAAAGTTTTCCTGCGGACTGTTTTTTCTCATAGATATGGTATCTTCCGAGAACTCACATGTCCGCAACAATAGCATAGTTATCTCCTGGAATATATTCCCAAACACTGTATGATACCTGCTCTGGATCGATTCCTATGTCAGTGCATACTTTTTTTAATTCCCTGCTATACAATAGCATAATTGTATCGATATTTTTTCAAGAATTACTCGTTTTTTGCCCCTCGGAATACACTTCAAATTTTTCTCATTCTTTTTTGTGTATTTCCCAGCTCGGGAGATCTCATGAGCGTCCATCGTAATCCTGAGGATGTTCACTTCGTAAAATCAAGATTGATCTATCTAAGATACTATCCAAGGCCTCATCTATATCGGAAAAATGACGAGGAACAAGAATATTTTGAGAACTCACATATTGTGCGATATCGAATTTTGGACGTTTCGGGCGATTACAAAGATAATAATCAGGAGCCTGACTCATATCCATTATTTCCGTGAGTTTATTCCCTATATCAGTGGTTACAGTCTTACATGCATCAAAAATTCGATGTTCCGGAAAATGCTTCTGAACTCATATTCCTACTGAATGAAACGGGTGCATAAGAATATTACATATGTAATAAAATGTTTTATATTATACATATAAACATTAAAATTTTATTAAAAAATATTTCTTTTTTAATAAAGCGGATATATGGACTATCTGATAGTCCGAAATTGAATAATATTTAAAAATCCCGTTCGGAAACGAACGGGATTTTATTGAGAACTTTTTTTATGATAAGCACTATTTTAGAATTTTCTTTCATGGGATGTCATATGACTATACTCTGATTTCTTTTCTTTCAAAATATTTATGCCTTCACTGAGCCCGAGTGACAATATTCAGAATATTGTCAGTTTTACAAACTTCCCAACTCTTTTCGATTTTTTTTCTGCATGATTATATTCATTGATAGATTTTCGAAGCATAATCGCATCCTCATTCTTGATAAAACTATCGTATATTGGTGATTCCATGTTTTTTTATATTAAAAATATCTTCTTATAAACATACTGTACAATATTAAGAATAATTTGTCAAAAACTTATATCTCTTTGGGATTACATTTTTCTTTTTCTATTTTAATAGAGACGAGAACACAAAAAAATCCCTCTACCAACCTTTCGGTTTAATAGAGGGATTTTTGCGTTTACAAATTTAACATGGTGGATAGTGCTGTATTATCAAATTTTTTGATGGTGTGAGTTTTTGGCTTTGCATAAGGAAAAATGATTAAAGTTCTAATTCCCAAGTTTCATACAAATCTCCCGCAATTTCACGTTCCATACGTTCAATCGGTCACGGTGAATAGTAGTTGTCACGGATATTATACCCACCTCTCGACTCTTTCTTAAAGATTTCCAACGGAATGTATGTTCCTTTTCTAGTTTTCGCAACTACAACGCGTACACGTTTTCCGTTCAAATACCCATTATAAATCAAAAGACTCCCATCTTCTTTAAGAAGGATAAAATTTTTGGAAAGTCACCGATCATGTTTCGAAATCAGTGTAATAAGTTCGAATCTTATGTTTGAATCAAACGAGGTAAGTTCTTTCAAGAATGAACGAGTAATTAGAATCATTTTGCCTCAAGAGTGTTAGCGAGTTTTTTAAGTGACTTATTGCTTTCCGCGGAAGTCCAGTAAATATCGAGCGCTTCTTCATCGAAACCGATTTTAAGGATTTCAGGTTTTTCGGAATACGTTTCCATAAAACTCTTCAGAAGAAACGTCATCGAAAGCCCCTGACGTTTCGCTTGAGTCTCAAAACGTTTTTTTAGGTTAGCATCAGTTCTTATAAGAATGGAGGTATTCATATTATCTTGTTGTTATTAATTTACCTGCGTAAGTATATATCTTTTTGCTATATTTTCAAGTGATTTTTAAAATTTTCAGTAAAAATTTAATAAGACAGCACATAGAAAAATCCCTCTATCAAGCTTTTGACTTAAATAGAGGGATTTTTACGTTTACAAATTTAACATGGTGGGCTGGGAGGGACTCGGACCCTCGACCTTGGCCTTAAGAGGGCCCTGCTCTAACCAACTGAGCTACCAACCCGAAAGTTTTATACTCATTCAAGATGAGTTCTTCGGTTTTCTTATCAGAAAAGAACTTTTCTGATAATGACTTGCTCGCTATTTAGCGAGCTTCAGACACTTTTTTTGGCTACAAAAGCAGAGAGAGTATATATAAATTTTAAAAAAATCAAATCCGAGTTGCAAAAAAGTTATTTTTCGCGAAAATGAGACATATATTTTCTTATTACCATCTCTCGTTTCATGCGTCTCAAAATAGCAACAGGATTATTTTTCCTTGCGATAATCGCCAGTATATCTATCGCGTCTTCCTTGCCATTTTTCATGGATTCCATGATTTATAAGGCATATATCGTCTGATATATGCCGATGATCCAGAAAGGACTTTCTATTCTTGGGATCATCGTTATCGCCTATGTTGCGAGTATTTCATTGAATCTGGTTCTGACGAAGAGTTTCGCTTCTGTTATCCGTAATAACGCCCTGGCAAAGAAGGTATTTCCTCTTTTTCATTGGGCAATCTCCATCGTAGTTTGGATAGTAGCAATTATCTTCATCCTGGGTGCGCTCGGAGTGAATCTCAGTGCACTTATAACCGGTGCCGGAATAGGAGGAGTCATGTTTGCACTCGCGAGCAAAGAATTTATCGCCAATCTGTTCGGGAGTCTTTCTCTTATTTTCAGTCACAATTTCAAAATCGGTGATACTATCAAGGTAAAAGGATACGAGTGAACTATTGATCAGATTTCCCTTTCCTATACACGCCTCGTAGATCGCAAAGGAACGGTTATTTTTATGCCGAATAAACTCATTAATTCCGAGACAGTGGAGAATCTCAGTATGGCGCCTATGAAGCGAGCAGATTTTACCTGCGAGATTCCAGTTTTTGACACGACGGAATTACGTAAAATACTAAAAACAATAGAAAAAGAAGTGAAAAAACTCTGAGATGACGATATACAAATCACTTCCAGTATAGAAGGTATGACAGTACATGGATACACGATAACCATCAAGATAGAAACGATTGCGGAAGATATGAGCTCGCTCAAGAAAGACATCTGGATGTTACTCTGAGAGAAAATAAAAAAACAAAAGTAGCGGAAAATTCTTTTTATATTCTCGTACTCTCATAATACCAGAATATATCTTTTCTCACTTTCTGCGGAACTCGCTTCAAAATCAGAGGTGCTCGAACAGTCCTCGATGCATTCGAAAAATATATTTCTGACATTGTTCTATTTCTTTATTCTTCCGTTTATGAAAATATTCGTTCAATTCGAAGACATCAAGAATTCTTTCAGAAAACTCTTGAAGAGATTTCCTCTGGAAACCGTTATGATTATCATCATCACGTCGATCATTTTCTTCGTGATTCATAAAGAAGATTTTTCCGGTTGGATTCCGAGAACCCTCTATACTTTAGCAACGACGTTTTTCTTTCTTTTGGGAACTACATTGTATGTGGAATCGAGAAAATCCGACCGATGGAACTATTTATTTCTCCTCCTGCCAATCACGTATGGTGTAGTGTTTTATTTCATGAATCCTTATACTGGTCAGGACGATTTAAAGGCAATAGTGTTTTTTCTCTTGCATCTCTTCGGATTCGGATTTGCAATCCTCTTCGCTCCATATCTGAAAAATATATTTTCAACAAAAAAAGATACTTCCATAGAACACGCCAATTATTTTACACTCGTGTCTTGGACGAAAATAATGTCCGGTATCGTGGGAGGTTCTGTATTATTACTCTGATTTATAGCTATCGGTTCAGTAGTCGAATTGTTCGATCTTTCTGGAACTTTCTTTCGAGAAAAGATCTATGCTTACTGGGCGACGATTGCTCTTTCTCTTGTGGCGCCTCTTTACGCTCTCATTCATTTTCCAATACCAAAAGAAATCAAACAGGATAGTTACGATACCAACAGATTTTTCTCATTTCTCGTGCGATTCGTAGGGATTCCGTTTATCCTCGTCTATTTTATTATTCTCTATACATACTCGATTCGTGTGCTTATGAATTTTCATGACTGGCCAAATGGTATTATTAGTTGGCTTGTTATCGGTTTTTCCATATTTGGGTATCTTGTTTATATATTCTCCGAATCCTATGTAGGCGAAGGAAAATTCCTACGCGTATTTCGTAAGTATTTCCCATTTGCTGTGCTTCCACAGATTCTTATGCTCTTTTATGCGATCTATCTCCGTATTGCACAATATGACCTAACGATGAATCGATATTTCGTTATTGTATTCGGAGTTTGGCTCACGATTATTTCCCTGTACTATACTATCAGCAAAAGGAAACTTATTCTCTTTATCCCTGCAACTCTCACTCTTATATCGATCGGAATTTCCGTTGGTCCGTGGGGAGTTTTTAGTCTGCCACTCGATCGCCAATACGAGAGATTTATATCCAATATCGAAAAAGCTGGAATACTCCAGAATGGTAAAATTCACCCGCTTGTGAAAACTATCGATGTGAATTTAGAAAATGAAATCATTTCCGAGGTACGGTATATCTGTGAATATCGGACGTGTGAGAAAATACGTCCGCTTTTCGAACAAGTACTTACTGCTGCCGAAGAGGAAAATAAAAAACAATGGGATACATCTTCTTCGTTTGGAAGAGATTATAGCTGACTTTCCGCATGGACAGCTGCTACCGCCATCAATAAAACTATGGGCGTACAACAAAGATACGAGAACGATTATATGACGTATCAAAAATATATTCACGTAAGTACTGGTTACGATGAGAAAAAATCGTATCTTCCATTAGATATCAGTGAATACAATACGCTTATGACTGTCGTCGGTACCAATACTTCCGCACCTGCTGCGAGTTTTATAAGTGTCGATATCGACAATGAAACTCTTACTGTTCGAGACGGAGCAAACACCGAAACATTTTCGATTTCAGAATTCATTGGAAAATTACGGGCAATTCATAGAAGTACCAATTCTTATTCAATTCCACAAGATAAACTAGAACTTTCTCTCGTAAGCGAAAATCACGAAATACGAATATTTTTTGAATCATTCTCTTATAAGAATCCAAAATACGATGCAAAAAAATCAAATGAATACAATTCATCGTATTCTCTATAAGGTATCGCTCTTGTGAAAAACAAGAAACAGAGTCCTTAACCGAAAACTCTCGAGATTATTTTGACTTTTCCCGCTTTTTCCATACGATACCACCACTTCTCATCCGCCCGGGTGGTGAAATGGTAGATGTGTGCCCTTGCGGAGCATGGAAGCCATACCCCAGAATACGAGCGTCCGTGAAACGGCGCGACATATGAAAGGGGTACACGAGTTTCGGGTAAGTTGAATCGCGAGAATTAAGCCCGGGTGGTGAAATGGTAGACACGAGAGACTCAAAATCTCTTGGCAGCAATGTCGTGAGGGTTCAATTCCCTCTCCGGGCACCAAAAAAATCAAACAACTCACGTGAAAACGTGGGTTATTTTTTATTTCTATATATTTTTTATTTATTAAAAAATCAGGTAACAGTAAGCGGAGTATGGAGATGGTGTAATAAAACCATGAAACATTCGATAGGTAAGAACTTTCTTTATTGACTTACCTTAATTTAAACATATTACTTCAATGTAATAAGTATTCAATAATATATGTCGATTTCTCGGCTAACTGGAAGTATTTAGTATGTTTTTACTTTCTTTTTGACATGCTGTATCAATCGTCTATAATTATCTATTTCCCATAGATAAACATCCCAGTTATCTCATCGACAAACGAACATATCTACTAAACAGAAATATACATTATATTACCATTAAACCCCAGGATGATATCTTGGAATATCTGTAAAATTTTATTCGTTTTATTTCTACGAGAAGTTACAAATAATTTACAGAAGATCATTAACAATCTTATAATTTAACTATAAATATATGAAAACACTTCATAAAGTTTCAGTGAAAACTCTAACGGTTATTGCATTTTTATTCGGTCTCACTGGACCTCTTACGACATTTGCAGCAACAGCCCCAACTCTCGGAGCTGCAGCAACTTACTCTGCTTTTGGTAAAGCAGGAGTAACCAATGATTCCAATGTCGGAACAACGCATATCTGGGGAAATGTCGGTGCGGATGCGACAAATGTTACAAATCTCGATGATGCAACACAGGTTGATGGTATTATAGATACCGGCGCCTGAGTCGAAGCTGCCATACTAACAGCCTACGGACAACTCGCAGCAGAACCGGATATTCCCGTGGTTCTGAATCTTGCAGGAAATAATACTGTCGGACCAGGTGTATACGATGTAGGAGCAACTACTTTGAATGGTATTCTTACTCTGAGCGGTGCAGGAGTTTATATCTTCCGAAGTTCATCCAGTATCTCAGTTGCATCAGGTGTCGGAGCAGAAATGAAATTAACCAATGGGGCCGACGCGTGTAATGTATTTTGGCAAATTCCTGTTTCTATGACTATCGGTGTTGGAGCGAAAATAATAGGAACTATTCTCGCAGATACCGCGCTTATATCACTCGGAACCAACGCAACATTGCAAGGTCGAGCTTTTTCACGTATTGCTCAGGTAACACTTGATAGCAATCAAATTACTGAGCCAACGTGTACACCGGTTGTACCAGTTGTAAGTAGTGGTTGAGGTGGTGGAAGTATTCTTAAACAAGATAGCTGTCCAAGTGAAGATTTTTCCTCTAGTTACTATGATGGTAGTTGTGGAACAGCGCCTCTAGCGAGCACTGGTTGAGTTATGACAACAACAACGACTGTCGCTCCCGTAACAACAACAACATTACCGCCTCCTCTTATTAAGATAATAAAAGTTGCAAGTCAATCGACTTCCCTTCCGTTCGGAGGTGGTGATGTAAAATATACCTATACCGTAACGAATCCAGGAGTAGTTACTCTACATAATGTCACAGTAAGTGATGATAAGTGTACTGCGGTTTCCCGTGTCTTTGGTGATATTAATAAAAATAATCTCCTTGAGACCAATGAAACTTGGATCTATATGTGTCAACAAAATATTTCTGTTTCAACAAAAAATATTGCTACAGCAGAAGGAAAAGCAAATGGTCTTATTGCGCGAAGCTATGCTGATAGTACTGTTATTGTTGCTGCGAGATCCGCATTTGTTCCGAAACTTCCAAATACAGGAATCTCTCCTGAAGAAAATAATACCTCAAGGAGTATAATTGTCCTCGCAACTCTTCTCATTCTTATTTCTGCTTCAGTAATGGTAATTTGTAAAACTTAATCAGGTTGTGTAGAAAAGAATTACGAGTAAAATACGCAAGTCCAGTCGCGAATTTTAACTTCATAATCCTTTTCCAGTATGCACAGCCTAACGAAGATTACTCCTTTC
>Ga0100394_1004283_pt1 | contig 11638 bp, 9 predicted proteins | sample CryGeymeta201518_FD_81549 | JGI IMG/M metagenome (GOLD analysis project Ga0100394, IMG submission 81549) | Groundwater microbial communities from Crystal Geyser aquifers in Utah, USA - Crystal Geyser metaG 2015-18 | ecosystem: Environmental > Aquatic > Deep subsurface > Groundwater | place: USA... | reverse complement strand
GTTACGCACAAAATCGTCTTTGAGAACTACGCTAGATCTTCGCATGAGAGCAATGGAAGAAGGTAAAAAACAGTTGGCACAACAAACAACAACACAAGCGAATCAACACAACGACGATGACGATCGAGCGCAACAACAAGTATTACAACACTTGTGGTCTACGAAGCATTCCTTTCGCCGAAAAATCAAACAAGCGGCCGAAGTATCGAACGAACCACATCCTTGGCAACACCACAATTTTGACGTCGTACCACCCAACGACAGTTGCTGGTTGCGACACGAGATGATTTCGGCGCAAGATATTACCACTGGAAACATTATTGGGTTTTGTGAAATTGCCATGTTACATTGTCCACCGTCGACGGTCACGAAAGCTGCAACAGAAATGGGGCCCCCTGATGTGGCTCCGACCATTGCCAATCTCATAGTATCACCAACGTGGAGACGCAAAGGAGTCGCAAGGGGACTCATCAAGAGCGCGGAACGAATTGTGCAACGCAAATGGAAGTGTGACAGACTAGGATTGTACGTGGAGAGAAACAACGGAAAAGCCATGGATTTGTACATGAGATCTGGGTACGAAGTCACTACTTGGTCTTCGTTACATGCAGGGGATGCTTCCTCCACCAGGTGGTACATGAACAAGTCTCTCTGTTGAACAACTACAAAATAATAATGAGCGAAGCATGTTATTACTATTTTAGTCATGAAAATGTTTCTCTTAAGGTTTTAAAAAAGTCGGCGTCACACTACTTTCCTCGTAGAGAACAAGTAGAGCAATACCATTATCCTGCTCTCTCCTCGCCTCGTGAAAATTGTGCGTATCCTTTTGATAATGCTTCCCCTCATGTTGAAAATTGAAAAAATCAATCGACACACCGCTTTTAAAAATCCAAAACGCTTCCAATCATTCGTCCACCCAATTCCTGTAACTCGGCTTCAATACGACCATCAGCATCATCAGTACCGTTGCCGTTAGTAGTACCATTCAACTTGTTGCTGTGGTTGTTGTCAGACTCGCTTGCAAATGGATTTTCCTTCAGGCGACTTTGAATATTCAACGAACCATTGCTTCTACTTCCGTTGTTGTTATCTCCAGACCAAGGGCAAGAAGGCGACGGATGCTGCTGCTGCAAGTAAACGTTGTGGCTGGGACTTATAGACGATGATGTGATTGGGACCAAAGCCGGGTTGTTGCATTGCTGGTGACTCATCGGAGTGCCAATGGGAGTTGTTGTATTCGATAGAACAAGAGTATCCCTCAAAGGTGTTGTCGCCCCTGAGACTGGTGCTATTAATCCTGGAGGAGGTGCCAATCCTGGTGGGGGTCGCAATGGTCGTTGCGGGGACGATTCAAGAAGATTCTTGTTATTTTCATCCAAATTAGAGTCGTTTGGTGCACTCCATAGTCCGCAGTTGAAATCAACCGAGTTGGCTGAATTAACGCGGAAACGATTACGGGAGGAATCAAATGAGTTAACTGTGGTCTCGTTAGGCATCCATTGTTGAGTGCTGGCAGCAGGAGCAATAGATGGTACAGTAGGGGGCGACCATCCAGAGTTACCACCTTCGCACGAAAATAGAGTTTGAGAATGTGGAGACACGGGGGGTAGGCGATTGTTGTTGTCGTAGTAGAAAGACGACGAGTCTGTTGTCGAGATCGAAAGAACAGTGGCACCGCTACTAGTCGGAGGGGTTGCTGTAAAGGTAAAATTATTCGCGTTGGGCGTTGAGAAAGGTGATTGCGTGCGGTTATTAGTGGCCTGGTTCTTGGGGGGCTTTGGAAAACGACCACCTTTGCCGCGACCACCACGAGAGGTTTGGATGTTACCTCCGCGCCCTTTACCACCACGAATGTGTTTCTGTCCTTTAAAGTTCTTATTCGAGTCGAATTGGGCTTCGTTGCCATTACTCTTGAAGTTATTCGATGCAAAATGACCAGCGGCCGTCACACCATTCTCCTGTTGCGCAGTTGTTGGTATGACCGTGCCGTTTCCTTTCACGTTTGATTTCTGTACTCGATTCGATTTGGTATTCGCTGCTGCTTTTCCTGTTCGCACACTCGTACCGGTAGTAGTCGTAAGCTTTCCTTTCTTGGCATTTCCACGAGACACTAGTTGTTGTTGTTGACGAGGAAGAGGACCGGATCGCACCGACATGGATCCACAAGAAATATCATCTGACATGGCAGCCGACTCAACTGTACAAACCGAAGGAATGGAATCCCGTAATCCTTTTGCCTCCATTGTTTCATCCGAGCTTACCACTGATTCCATTGCAGATGGTGAAGTTGCAATGCTGGCGCCTTCTTCCTCTTGACTCATGATCACAGACGAGGATGTTTGGGAGTTTCTGACGTTGGTTTCACTGCTATCTTTTGGGTCGTGCTCTTTTGCGTTAGGTTCAGGAGTAGTCATAGCTGCATGGTTGTTGTCATTATCTTCATTTGGTGGTATTGCACTCTCGTCGCCATCACCGTCGCTACGATGACTATTGGTGTTTGATTTTTCATCGTCATGGACATCAGCTCCATCCAAGGAAACTTCTTCTACCTTTGGTAATCGAGGACCTGTGCTCGTAGTCGTACCTTTTACTTTACTACCTCGATGTCCTTTTCGTTTGCGTCGCTTCTTAGTTTCTGATGCTTGATGCCTCCGTTTCGTAGTGTTCACGTCTCCTGATTTGTCGTTGTTATTGCTGTTGCGGTTGTTATTGCTGTTGTTGCAGCCAGGAGATAAAATTGCCTTGCGTATAACGACTGCTAGTATAAGTACCAGTAGTGCGGTGACAGCGGACGAAGCCGATGCAGTCGCTATCACACCATAGTCGTTAACCATGGTATCCCACCAGGCAGTGCAAGTATCTAAGACTGTCATCATGGCGTCACTGTTGTTTTGGGTTTTGAAGAGCGGTAGGAGACAGCAAGAGTATTGTAAGATGAGATGTGACTTCAAATCAATCATACGCGACTGTGTCGTGAATCGTTTCCAAACGTGGTCAAACACAAAACTCTCACTCTCTTCTCTATTTTGCGAACTCCAAAACCAAAAACGTACCGTATTTTCCCCAGTATAATCCATGTCATGCCATCCGGATGAACAATCAAAGCAACAATGGTCAAGAACCCCAATACCACCAGAGCTGGTGGAGCTGGCCAATCTATGCTGCTGCTGCTGTTGTTGTTGTAGTGGTGGTGGTAGTGGTAATAGTGACTATGATGACAATACTTTTCTTCTTCCATCAAAAGCATCGACTGGAGGGTGGCAAAATATTTTTGAGTCCACTCACTGATACCACCATTACCATTACCACCACCAACAACAACACCTTGACTGCTTGTGTGACTGTTGCTAGGAATCGGTGTAGATGCTGTGCTACCGTTGCTGTTGACGCCTTTACTTTTGTTGTTCTTGTTGTTGGTATAATAATTGGACACCAAAAGACGTAGACAATGACCCAACACCAAACTTCGTACTAATCCTACAACACCAAAGGTAGATCGTTGTAACCACAAAAACAAGGCGGCACAGGAGGCTAATAAATCCCAAACAGGACTGTCCAAAATAGATGATGATGATGATGATGATGATGTTGAAGAAGAAGAGCCGTTCATGTTGCTATCGTTGTTGTTATCATTAGAGACATTAAAGTCGCTTGATAATGATTGTTGAAGTTCTTGATCAGGTACCTGATGATCGTGATTGTTCGAAACAAGTTCAGCCCGAATAGATGTTTCCGGAGTCGTCGTCATCATGTCTCACGCTCACTCCCGGAATAATGTCCTGTTCGTTGGTTGTTTGGTTGATTCTGCGCTTTTGTTTTTTTTACGCAGGAAGACTTCTTTTTTCCACGACTCTTCTTATTAATACACCTCACCCCAACAACTACTACCTAAGAAACAGGCAAGAAGGTACTATTGTCCCGGCAGAGATAGAGAGATGGGTGGGTGGGTAGAGAGAGATATCTTTCCAAAGTTTATATGATGATAGCTGTCGGATGAGAAAGTCCCTTCACAAGATGCGACCCGATCATTAATTTTCCAAACAAGAAGAACGCTGCTCTGGTTTGTCGTTTCGGTTTTTTTTCCCTATCAGGATCGGTCTGCTGGTCGATTCAATACTAAAGCGCGCGCATGGACGGACAGACTGCAAGAATATGTTGGAAGCCAAGTGTGCTACTGGAGTATCTTTTATTATTTTTGTCGAATTCCTGACTTCTTTTGCACGGCTACATTCGTTGATTGTTTTTTATCAGGACAAAAAAAAAATTAATAACAATTGAGTTAGTTTCCTTGGGATGAATCAACATCATCATCACTGTCCACTATCTGGTACTATTTCTCACTCCCCCCATTTTCTAAAATCATGCTAAATAGAAGGACAGCTCGTTCTGCGAGTAGTAATATAAGTGATACCGAAACTGGCAACACAACATCATCCTCTCTGACGGAACCCAATGACAACAACAGTTCCTCTCCAACAAATAATAATAATACAAATCCAACAGCAACAACCACGACAACACAACAACAACAACAACCACGACAACAACCGAAACAAACCGTCAAGAAGAAACGCAAAAAATCTTCATCTTGGAAACATTATCTGCCCCTCTGTTTTGTGTTTACTTATGTCGTGGTCGTTATGATGGCTCTGGCCTTGTTGGTACGATATTTATGGAATCCTTCGTCAAAGAACAAAGATGGAGGAGGATCTTCCACAGCAATCATATCTCAATTTCAAGCACAACAACACGATGCTAATCGATTAAAAGTGGGAGAAACATCCTTGGATGGAACAGATCCAGCCCATTTGGAATATCCCAAAATCCTTCGTCCCAACAACGACGATTCAACAAAACCATTTTATTATTATAAGTATCCTATCCTCAGTCAAGCAGCACTCGACATGTGTACCAGAACACTATGGCATACCATTGAAACAACTACCATTGTCTTACCCAACAAAGAAACCTTTGTCCATACGGGTGATATTGATGACTTGTGGTTGCGCGATTCGGCGGCGCAGGTACATCCCCTCCTGGTACCACTGTTTGGGCCCAATCGGACGCAATCGCTGATTGCGACAGATGCCAAATTGGATCGGATCGTATCTGGATTAATACGACGTACTGCTACGTACATTCGACACGACCCGTACGCCAATGCCTTTCGGATCGACGATTCGTACGTTTTCAGCCAAGCACAGAAGCGGATGGGCCGTCACGACTTGATTTCAACATGGAATTACGAATTGGACAGCCTGGCCTTTTGGATGCGCATGGTGTACTTTTATGCCAAGCAGTCACCCAACGGAATGCGACCCGAAAGCGTCGTACGATTGGAAAAAGTTCAACAAGCAGCAGAAATTATGGTAGATTTATGGAAAGCCGAACAGCAGCACGAACTTGACGATGTCTCTGTACCGCGGGGGCCGTTGTTTGATTGTCTCAATTGCAACAAACCGTACCGATATCCGGGTTTGCCCCGCAATGGCAAAGGATCACCGACCAATGCTTCCGCAGGATTGACGTGGACAGGGTTTCGTCCCAGTGATGATGAATGCAAGTACGGATATCTTATCCCGGCCAACATGTTTGCCATTGTAGCGTTGGAATACGTACAAGACATGGCCACAAAAATTTGGAAGAACTCTGAATTGGCCATCAAGGCACACAGATTGGCCCAGGAAATACAACTGGGAATTGAAACACATGGAATTGTGACGCATCCTGTGCACGGCAAAATTTATGCCTACGAAGTTGATGGTCTAGGAAATTCGTTTGTCATGGATGATGCCAATATCCCATCCTTACTTAGCATTCCTTATTTGGGATACAAACACTACGATCGACAAGTTTATGCCAATACTAGACGATTCATCTTAAGTCACGACAATCCGTACTATCACAAGGGAACTAATGACATAACAGGAGAGATAGAGGGATACGGCTCTCCGCATATGGAAAGGGCCATTCGCAACAACATCTGGCCCATGTCCATTGCTATGCAGGGGCTGACCAGTGATGATGTGGAAGAAAAGGTCCGACTGGTCGAAACCTTGGTCAAGGCGTCGGCGGGTACAGGATGGATGCACGAGAGTTTTGATGTGGCCAATCCTCGTCACTTTACGCGATCGTAAGTGTGAATATTACGAACTGCCGCTGCCGCTGTCGCTGCCGCGTTTCTGGTTGATTTGTTGTCCAGAACGAACCTTACACTCTTTTTTTAAAAATCGATGTTTGTTGCAAAGTTGGTTCTGTTGGGCCGACTCGTTGTTTGCAGAGCTAGTTATGTCATTGACAGATCAATGTCCCAGTACAGAGCACAAGTACAGAGTCATGGAATGGAGAGACCTAGTCCTGGTGCCTGGTGGCATCTACGCCGAAGATTAAGTCATGGGGTACTATGCTTGGCGTTGTCGCGAATATTGGTGCCGGGTCCAATGCGGGTGTTCTGTCTGAAGGAATCGTGCGCATTTAGGTCCTCCAACGGCTACCGTACCTAGGAACGCCCGTCCCCCGCCCGCGAATGCATCACATTGCAGGAATTATTAATGGCGTGTTCCCAGCTAGCGTTCCGACTCGTACTTTTCCAGAATTTTACGGACGCTCGTAAGGAGCAACCTTCGTCGAAGTATCCTCAGGAAAAAGAGAGTGCACTTTTTATAGCATCAAGGGAGGTATGCGATAGACAGCATGAAAAAAGGACGTAAAGCATGTCAAAATGCTAAAAAATACCGCGACGTTTTCAAGATCAATAGTTTTATTACTATAAAATAATAGTTAAACTACGGTACCTCGTGAAAGTGCATCTCGTTGTCATAATATATTATATATTATATCCACCTATGTTTTACAACTTGTGGTAGTTGAGTTGTGCAATTTCGGCATCACGAGCCTTGATCTTTTGAATATCGTGATAAATTTCTTTCTTGAAGGGGTCCAGTTTCATGTTGGGAGCATAATCCTGCAAGGTCTTGGTTTTGAAACTAAGGTCCGAGGCTCGCTTCAATCGTCGTTGACGTCCAATGGTAATTTCCGGATCCGCCAAAGCCAAAGCCTCGGCAGTCGCAGGCATGGAATTGTTCAGCAAATCTTCGTATCTCAAACCTATAAAATGAAATCAAGTGATTTTTTCCCCATTTTTATGGTGTATCAGTTACGATGCGTATAAGAAGATGGTTGGTTGGATACGAAGAGAAAGACAGAGATACAAAAAAAAAGCATAAAGTTAGCATGCTATGATTTATAGGTAGCAGTGTATAGGAGTGTACAGGGAGTGTATCAGCATGTTCACCTCCCTCTTTCTCCTCCCCAAGGTGTTAAAATGGAAACGCTGTTAAAAAGGTATCATCTTTACTATCGAATGCATAAACACATAGATGTTTGTTCGCTCGACACCACCAAGGGAGAGAGAGAGACGAATCCTGTCTCCATTGGCGATTTCCTTCCGCCTCCTCACTAAATATACGTAACTAACTAACCAACTAAGTAACTAACAAACAAACAGCTCTTACCCATTTTGTTGAGTTCTCTGCCTACTGCTCTTTGGTAGGCAGGAGCGACGACCTTCATGACGGAGTGGTAAAGTTGATTCATCCTTTCCACTAATAACTTTTGATCTCTTTTTGACTGTGAAGAAGAGTAATAATAATATTGCCAACTTGAAAGTATAAAAAATAAGCACGCCGTATTCAATAACAACCCCCAAACTCTGTTGCGTTCGTTGTGCCATGTTTGCAGCAAAGAAAAAAGCTACCCGGATGTGACGTGTCATTGATGACGTATAGAAGTGTAGACCAATAAAGACTACCTGGGCAGCCAAAGGAGTTACCAACATCATACAACAACAACATCAGTGAAATTCTGGTCTCTGTGAAGTCCTACTAGGTCCTACTAGGTCCTAGCTAGTAGGCTCAAACGCATTGCTATTCCATTATACTTTACTCTACTATCATCTCCCTCTATACAAAAGCATGACATCGGAACAAGACGACACTCTTCCTCCTCCTCCTACTACTACTACTACCACTACTATAGACTCTGATCAGAAACGACGACATCATACATTCACGGAAGCCCTGTTGGTGAATGGTCCCACTTGTCAACAACCTCGGGACGATGGTGACGTTCTTTCGGTAGAACCTGGCAATTGCTGTGTAGTGAATATTTCTCCGGCACAACCACCTCGAACACAAAGAATACTTCCAGCCGCACCAATAATAACAACAACAGCAGCGATGTTAGTGCAGTCATTATCCATTTGTAAAAATCAACAAGAAAAGGAACAAGAAGAACATGAACTGGTGGAACATCCGGTCGTATCCTCCTCCTACTACTACACGACTCCTACCGATTCTCATGACCAGAATCACGACAGTAAAAAAACCAACTTCATAGTAGTAACAGATGCTGCACAAGACTACGGATACAAATACGAATTTTGCCATTCACAACCGCCATCAACATCATCCCTACAAGATGGAAATTGTTGGCAAGCACCTTCCGAACAAAATGACAGCAGCTTTGACGATGACGATGATCACAGTGAACCTTTCTTGGATCATTACTATCAAAGCAATTCTGCAGACCTACCTTTTGGATCCTCTATGCAAATAAATGCCAACAAACAACAGCAAATATCATCATCGTTAGTATCACCAGCAGCCTCTGATCCTTGTGTTTACTTGTTGGGATCTGCGTATCATCCCGCATTGGACTACGAACGACAACGAAATCACGAATTGTCACTGTACTGGTTTACCTACCGATCCGATTTTCCCGAAATTGCACCGTACCACATTACCTGTGATGCAGGATGGGGATGCATGTTGCGATCGGCTCAAATGTTGCTCGCTCAGGCCTTGAGGGTGCATTTCAAATCACGTAACTATTCGTCTCATCACTTGTCGTTGGCCCAAAAACGACGCGAACCCTTTTTACGGAGTCTCTTGATTTGGATGGCCGATCTTACACTCAAGGACAGTGTGTACAGTCTGCACAATATGGTTGCGACAGGCATGGCCAAATACGAAATTTTACCAGGAGAATGGTACGGTCCCGGATCGGCTTGTCACGTGTTACGAGATTTAGTCCACGCCCACGAAGCAAAGCAATTGGCACTCTGGACCAAGAAACAACAACACCGACAAGAGCAAGAAGGAGGAGGAGGAGGAGGAGGAAGAGCAAAAGACGAATCAACCAAAACGACGACCTATAGTCCGAACAAACCGGTGCGTGTCTTTCGTGTTCACGTGGCCTCACAGGGAACCGTGTATTATGATGCCGTACGAGAGCTCATGACGCAAGAAAGTCGGTCAGAATTCGAACAACAACAGCAACAACAACAACAACAGTCAAGTATCTCTGCCACCAAACAACAACAAGAAGACATGCCCGAACATCCTCTGGCCACAGCCGCTGAAGATTTACAAAAAGAAGTACAATACCAACAGGCATTGGAACGATTGGAATGGGATACAGGATTGTTACTATTGATTCCACTTCGGCTGGGTTTACAAACAGGCATTACGGAAGAGTATGCCAAATCTTTGGCGTATATTTTTTCCTTGCCTCAATCGGTGGGTGTTTTGGGTGGCCGTCCTCGCGGAGCGCGATGGTACGAAATAAAAAAGAGGTGGTCGTGTTGTAGTTGTTATGTTCGAATGTGTGTGTCTTTTTTTCGCATGCTTTGTTTCTCATCAACACTTGTGTTGGTTATTGTTGTTGTTGTACTCTGCATAGGTTTTATGGAGCCTGGTCGGATGGAAGCAAAATTCTGGGATTGGATCCGCATACCGTGCAAGCAGCACCCCGACGACGAAAGGCGCGCGTCAATGGCAAGGAAACGTACGTGGTCGACATATCCGAAGAATACCTAAGAAGTGTACACACTACAAGCACAGAGACTGTGTCTATGTTGAGAATGGATCCTAGTATTGCTTTGGGGTTTTATTGCCGAACTGCGCAAGAATTTCAGGACCTGCAAAACAAAATGGAACAGTGGAGATTGGCCAACCCTAAGGTGCCACAACTTTTTACATTTGCTGAACACAGTCCTGACTATGCCAATGGCGGTAACCCGATGATGGATGATCTCGTGACGGGTGGAATGACAGGCTCTTCATTCTTGGACGAGGATGGCGAAAACAGAAGTAACGCCAGCGATGAAGAAGATTTTGTTTTTCTTTGAGTAATTTGAGTGATGTCATTCACTTCGGTCAAAAATTATTAAGAAAGTAAGGACGAGAGTGACAAAGAGGCGAGAGTAACGGAGGGCAAAGGACAGACGTGTGATAGGGTCAGAGCTAGTATTTCGAACCACGAAATATTTTTTTTTCTTTCTCTCCTCATTATCCATTTCTACTACAGCTGTAGCTAGAGGTTTATCTACTAGCTCGACTATTTTTTATTTTTTCATACCTGTACATACTTTTCCCATAATTTCTCGCAACATAGTCTGCAATACCGCTACTTGAAAAGACTGCATTAGCATGGCAAACCTTCCACCGCCTCCAAGTAGTCAAGTTCTATCCTTGATCTCAGCTTTATCGAATACAGCGAATCATGATCTACATGTGCAAGCAATTCGTGCCCGAGACGACGCCTTGTCGTCTTCTCCCGAGTCCTACAGTAATCTTTGCGAGCAACTGGGATATCTCATGGTCGGCTGCGACCATCCAGCTCAGTTAATTCAGCGGTTGGATGCAGCCTCGATGGAGCAATGGAAACAGACGGATGCTGCATCTGTCCATCAATTGCAGCAAAATGAAGCCTTGTGGATACCCTTTGGTCAAATGGCAGGATTGGTTCTGAAGAATGCTTTACTACACCCACCTATTGTCCCCATCGCGGGCATGGACGGTCAGCCGCAACGTGCACTCTCGTTGTTGGCACCACAAGCGGACAAAGTCAAGGCAACTCTACTATTGTGTTTAGGTTGTCAACATGCCGAACTCAGAGCCGTAGCCAGTTCTGTTATTGCGACTTGCAGCGTGTCGCTCGATGGTGTTCAACCAGCCCTTCATATTTCATCTTGGCCACAATTGGTTCCGGCCTTGATCCACAATTTGCAGTCCTCAAACGGCAATACGTCTGCTATCGTAGAAGGATCCCTGACAACTGTGCGAAAGATGATGGAAGATGGGCCTACTGAGATAGATTCCGAATCTTTAGATGCTTTGGTGCCCCTGCTTTTGCGTTTTCTGGCATCTTCTGATGAGCGATCTAAAGTTTCAGCACTACAATCTCTTGTGGCGTGCCACTCTGATGAGATGATGCCTTCTGCATTGGTAGTGAACTTTTCCGAATATTTGGCTGGTATTAGTGCTTTGGCTACAGATCCGTCCTTATTGGTGCGAAAATGGGTGTGCCGATCCATTGTTACCTTGCTTGAGTTACGAACGGAATACTTGCAAGATCATATGGCAGCCATTAGTCAATTCATGCTACAACAAACTGATACTGTTTACAACAATCCACAGCAATATCAACAACCGACCACCACTCCCAGTGCGGTGGCTTTGGAAGCTTGCGAATTTTGGCTAACGTTCGCCAATCTCGACGACGATGTCTGTCCTCCTGCCATGGTCGAAACAGTAGGTTCCTTACTTGCTCAGCTAGTTCCTACCCTGCTGCG
>Ga0100394_1004269_pt1 | contig 11655 bp, 8 predicted proteins | sample CryGeymeta201518_FD_81549 | JGI IMG/M metagenome (GOLD analysis project Ga0100394, IMG submission 81549) | Groundwater microbial communities from Crystal Geyser aquifers in Utah, USA - Crystal Geyser metaG 2015-18 | ecosystem: Environmental > Aquatic > Deep subsurface > Groundwater | place: USA... | reverse complement strand
TGAAGGGGCGAAACGCGGAAGAGCTCCGCATTTCAGATTTCGGCATGGCAACATTAAGAAAGGAGATATCAACGTTCCGAAGTTCGCAGACCACAAATAAGCTACAACTTGGGGAGCACGAGACTATTGGCTCCTATCCTTGGATGGCCCCGGAAATTATGCAAGCAGGGAAGTATACAGAAAAGGCGGATGTTTATAGTCTTGGAGTCATACTATGGGAGCTCTTCACTGTGGAAGCTCCGTGGAAACATGCCCTTTCCATTCGAGCCATCGAAAGCGCAGTTGTGTCAGGAAAACGCCTGGCCTTGAAGAACAACTCTATGCCAACGGCGGTTCGAACACTTTTGAAGAATATTTGGAGTGAGGATCCCACGGTACGGCCTTCAGCTAGCAAAGTGGTTTCTGAAATCGAAACCATTGTAGAAATATCAGAAACGAAAGACCACCAAGCCAAGAATGAATCACTCGCAGAGATAGGCCCAACTACACGCGAAACATTATCATCAACAAGAAAGAGCTGCACCAAAAGAAACCAGAAAATGATCGCTACGAATTCACAATCAACATTAAATTCGTATCTCCGCGCATCGAAAAATGGCGACGTTGAAGCTTCGTTCAATCTTGGGCTCTTGTACTCTCAAGGCCGATGCGGTGCCCCCAAAGACTACACCAAAGCTGCTGAATACTATCAAGCCGCGGCGAATAAGGGCAGCTCCAAATCTCAGACCAATTTGGCGTTGCTCTACTACGAGGGTACTGGGGTGCCTCAAGACCTTTCTCTGGCTGCCAGATATTTCCAACTTGCAGCCAATCAAGGTGATGTCATTGCTCAGAGGAATCTTGGTGCGTTGTATCAGGGGGGATATGGAGTTCTCAAAGATCTGCAACTGGCAAAAAGATACTACAGCATGGCTGCCAACCAGGGTGATGACACCGCCATTCAGCGACTAAATTCTTTGTATCAAAAAGGACAGCCGGCACTTAAATCAATCGGCAACAATGTCGACAGAAACACGAATGATCCACACCATACCAAAAAGACCACTTCGTCAAATCCATTGATGAAAAGCCGCTATTGGTCATGATTAAATGGTGATTCACTTGTAGTATAAAGAACCCGTTAAGAATTGGGTACATGTGTTATTTGCGCACAAATAAGATTGCAGGAGAGCTTACTGTGTCCCTAAGTTCCACTACTTGGAAACTTCGATTTGTGGAGCAAGACAACGTGGGCAGATGCTGGCTCTACTCTTCGTTGAAAAACGACGAGAAAGATATTGCAAGCATCATTAGATGACTTGGTAGAAACCGGCTAATACGTGCGCTGACATCGTGTGCTGTTCTGAGTTCTCTTGGTCGATGATATTTTTGTAAGTAAAGTTGCTGCCATTTATTTGGAATTCCTGTATCGTTGCCTCCACAGTGGCTTTGTCTGCCTAGTACTCTATAGTGATGATTAACGGAGAGAGAAAGATAGAGCTGTATCCTCATTTTTTAGCTACAATTTTGAAAACGATGGCTCGGCATCATCTATCATCGGTCGCAGATCCTTGGAGAAGCGTTTCGCATTCTCCACGTAATGTGCTGCACTTTTTCGTAATTCTTCGATTTGTTCTTGAGATAATTCTCGCACAACCTTTCCCGGTGCCCCCACAACCAGTGATCCATCTGGTATGTGTTTTCCTTCCGTAATCAGAGCTCCAGCTCCTACAATACAGTTCTTTCCAATCACGGCATTGTTGAGAACGGTAGCTCCGATCCCAATCAACGAGTTATCACCAATGGTACAACCATGCAACATGACCTGATGTCCAATCGTGACGCCTTTTCCAATTGTTAGCGGCACTCCAGCATCACTATGGAGCACAGTTCCATCTTGTACATTGGTCTGGGCTCTCACAGTGATGGGTTCCGGTTGATCTCCCCGAATGGTCACACCAAACCAAACCGACACATCTTGTTCCAAAATGACGTTACCAATAACAGCCGCATTGGGAGCAATCCAAACTGAGTTGGCGATACGTGGAACAATGGAACCCAACGCATAGAGACCCTTCATTCTTGAAATAGAAAACTTTTCTTTTGAAAAATAGTTCGATACTTTCCAGAGGGATGCTCGTACTCGCGTAAATAGCAGATTGCAGATAGAAAGATCATCAATCATTGTTGAAACATCATAGTGCATCCTACAGTGCTACTAGTCTACTTCTGGCTGAGCCTAGCTACTGGTAGTGGCTTGCAGTACTACTAGCTCGAGAGTACTGCCTGCCTAGAGCTAGGTAGTACTGTAGTACCTGGTAGTAGTCTACTACGAGTACTTCTATTACCTGGTAGGTACACATCTGATGCAGTAGTACTAGTAGTATTAGTAATAGTAGAGTACTAGTCTTAGCTACTCCTCTCTAGCTAGAGTAGCTAGTAGTACAATTTCCAGAAGTCCCGCGAAGATTCGCCCTGTAATCCCGAATGTGACTGGACTGATGAGTGGTACGAGTGGTACCAGGTACCTGGTACCAGGTACGTAGTAGATAGTTAATAGTCATAATAGTCCTGGCAAAAGACACTTGGATACGATCACAACATGCCTCATATTGTTTTTCTTTTAAATGTTTAGATGAATAGTTTGCGAAGAATGACCATAATATGCGACGGTATGACCATGCTTGCGAACAGAACTAGTACCAGTACTAGAAGTAGTAGCTACTACTAGCTAGCTAGCTAGTAGAGAGCTCGCTTTTGTAGTAGTACTATTAGTAGTAGTTTGCTAGCTAAAGTAGAGTAAACGAATTTAGCCCCACCAACGAAAACAAAGTACTGTACCCTGTATTATTTTTATTGCGTCTAGTAGACTACTTCTACTGGTAGTAGTAGTCCAGAGAAAGCTAGAGCTTTCCACAAAAACAATTCATCAGCAAACAACTGAGAAGGACCCGGCCGCAGACATTGACGCAAGCAACGACCGTCTCTTCACCGAAAGGTTGATAATCTATCTCTGTAAACTCTAGCATTTAGTACTTTTATTACAGCACCATTTGCAAATATCAGATCTAAGAAAACAGTGAAGTAAAATTATTTTCCTTGCCCTGCATGCAGCCTGGTCTTGTTCCATCACCGCCTCAGCAATCTCAGCTCAAATAATCGAACTCACTGTGTCCAATATTCAACATGCAGCCGCTAGTTTTGACAAGATCACAAGAGACAAGACAGCACAGAAACGGCAACGTTCATCTTGTCCCTATTCTTTTGATTTTGCTGAGTATAGATAGTGTTATCCCAGCAAAATTTACTTCTGTTGCTGCTACTACCGCTACTGCCGTTACCGCTTCTGCCACAGAAAAGAAGAGCAATTTCAACTTTCTTCGTCCTGGAGCTAGGAACCTGACGCAACCAGAGCAGCTGTTGTTCCCACCATTTCCACGTCCAAAACCTACCAACAAGATTGTGGGTGGTACTACAGTCACGACACCCAACAAGTACCCCTTCTTTTTAGAATGGGAAGATGCCAAATGTGGTGCTTCCCTGATTCACGATGATATTGCACTCAGTGCAGCACACTGTGAAAACTTGGAACACCCCTTTGCAGCACGTGTGTTCATGTTGGGAGTTCTGACCGAAACCGGTATCGGTAGAACAGTACAACAACAAGTTTCACATCCTCTGTACACTGGTGGTGATAGTTCCGATTACGATTTTTTGATTATGAAATTACACACCAGTGCAGTGGTAGATGAACAGGGTAACCCTACGGGAGCTCGAACTATTGAACTGAATCGCGATGCGAAGGTTCCAACCATGGATGAAAATGTTATTGGGATTGGATACGGAAGTACAGAAGAAGGTGGTAAAACTTCCGATACCCTCCAAGAAGTTACGTTGCAATACATTAGTGATGATATCTGTTCCGAACAGTATCGAAATCAATTCGTCCCGGGCATAATGTTTTGTGCTGGAGTCGAAGGTGGTGGAAAAGATACCTGTCAAGGTACGAACGCAAAAAAAAAAAAAACGAATATTCAACGGAAGTGGTCACATTCATCATTCATCGTCATCATATGTTGAAATTACTAACAAGATACATCCGTCCGGCTGCTCTTTTTCTGTTTTCAATTCGTCTTCTTCAATTTTTGTCGTGAACAGGCGACAGTGGAGGGCCCATCATTGATGAAAGAACTGGACTTCAGGTGGGAGTCGTGTCCTTTGGCTCTGGTTGTGCCCGGGCAGATTATTCTGGTGTCAGTGCCCGAGTATCCGCTGTCACAGATTGGATCGAGTAAGTTGGTTTTTTAAATTATTAAGCTCATTTGTCGGTTCGTCTATTCCTTGCATGCTGGTTGTTGTTTGGTCTTCCTTTTAGCTCACAATTTTTTGTGGTCACGCAATGGACAAACTCTTCTTTCATCTCGTTTGCCCCCCTCCCCTTTTCTTTCTCGCAGCGACATGATTTGCAAATTGAGTGACAATCCGCCTTCCTCTTGTCGTATGGAGGCCAAAGAAACAGCACACATTGGTCGGGGAGAATTATCCATCACGGTCGTGTACGATGGCTATCCACACGAAACAGCATGGTCGGTAACCTACTTGGGAACAGCAGATGACAACGAAATTCATGAGCGCGAGAGTTTGTTCTTTTCGTCCTTTTGGGATCGATATGTCTCGGCTAACTTAGAACGGACCGAAACATTTTCCAATCTACCAGCGGGACGGTACCAACTCGAATTTGGAGACGAACAAAACGACGGAAATTGTTGCAACTTCGGTAATGGTGGATTTACTGTAACAGATGCCTCTGGCACAGGAGGAATCCTCTGGGAATTGTCCGGCGATGAATTCAAAACGTACGTGGAAGTTGTCTTGGATGTAAGTTCCGGTGGTACTATTACGGTCGTGGACGAAAGTATTGACGGGTACGACAACAGCTGGGAAGCAGCTCCTATCGCCGTGAATCATCCACCTAGTTTTGATCAGGAATGGCCAGGAGCGTTGCCTGCAGCGGACAATTTTGCGATAGTAGTCAATATCAAGTACGATCAATCGCCGGCGGAAGCGACGTGGAGTTTTGAAAAAGCAAGTGGTAGTGGCGATTGGGACCAAATAGAATTTGTTGAACCCTCTATGTTCAGCGACCTCAAGTTTTCGCTGGCATCGACGGAATTGGCTGGATTGCAAGCAGGATGGCATCGATTGGTAGTGGAAGATTCTGGTAATGATGGGATCTGCTGTACGTACAGACGTGGTTGGATCAACCTTACGGCACCCTCGATTGCAGGTCAACGCAAATCCCTGATATGGGGGAACAATGGAGAATTTGGCAGTCGGGTTGAAGTGTACGTGTTGTTCAATGATCAAGGTTTCGTGAGTCAAGTGCGGCAGTCGGATCCAACTCTGGAACAATGATGATGACAGTGATGGCTACTACTACTTTTATGACGACGACGACAAAAACAGCGATTATTGTGACAATAACGTAATTTAGCATACAAATAAATAGTACATGATATATGATATCATAGAATAGACATCAAAGTAGGTAAAGTCCTCGCAAGTATTCTCAACTCTCAACCGTAGCAACCTAGATGAATAATAAGTAAATAAAATGCACACTTCACCCATGGTGTGGAATAACCATTACTTGTACTACTGTAGATTTCCTGATGGATGATTCCTCTTGAACAAAACCAGTTACTGCAGTTGTTGATCCTCCGTGTGGAATGTTAAAAGTGGAGACAAATTAATAAATAATAATAATATCTGATAATAACTGGGATAAATGATCAACAGTGTGCAGTTCACTGAACAACTTGTAATGGCGTCGATCAACGGAAACCAGTCGAACTGGACAAAAATTCTTTCTATGTGACAACCCAAAGTAGACTACTACTACTACTACTAGTAGTAGCTAGTAGGAGTACCTGGTAGAGTTTTGCTGTTGCAGGTTATTTCCAGTAGTAGTCATTTGCCATTTAGGTCTACTACCAGTAATATTAAGAAGAGTGTGGTGGGCTACTTTTTTACTGCAGACATTCTCATAATCATGCACGACCAAAGTCTTTCACGACATGGCTGATCATTGGGAGTCTTGTTTCATGACTTATACTTTTCATGTGTGTCAATCTGCGAATTACTGGTACTTATTACAGTAGTATCTACTAGTAGTAGTAGAGTATTCTAGCTACTCTATTGCGTTATTGGTATCACATAGTACTACTCCTATTACAACAACATAGTACCGGTTACCGGTAAGAATAGCTACTCTACTACTACCAGTAGCTAGTACTGCTAGTACGTAGGATATGAATTTCATAATATTATGTATGTCCCGCTTACCTGGTAGCCTTGTTCAGTAGATCAAAGCATCCAAGCCACTAGTACAAACACTAAAAGTACTCTAGTAGCTACTACCAGTACCACTACTAGCTGGTACCAGGTAGCTACTACTAGAGCTAGTGCATCATGGAGATGAATCACAGAAATTCACACGAGCTACTAGACTAGTCTACTACTACCTGGTACTACTAGCCAGTATTAAACTTTATCGTGTGCTTTGCTGGTTGGTCTCATTCACCTTTGATATCAGCCAGGCCTTTGTTCATTTTTCTTGTATTATTCCCGGCTGATTTTATTCTTAGTCCATAATAATAATCTCATCTACTACTTCGCCGAAATAAAGCAAAACACAAGTAGCAATCAAGTCAATTGCAAAGACAAGTGAAGTTGTTTATAATCCATCGCAATTGCCACTAAACTGCTTACAATATTATATAAAACAGACAGGCAGAATCAACAGCCAGTATATGGTAGATACTCGAGTACACGTTTGTTAGAGAAATTTTACCCCACATAAAGAAAGAGAAACAGAGAGAGAGAGAGAGAGAGAGAGAGAGAGAGAGAGACATTTTTGATTAGAAACTGAAAACTCAATTCGAACAAAAGATATAGGAATATACGTACAACAACATTTCACTAAAAGCACTTCAGAAAGATCATGATGGTCAGAATACGGTTCAAATTGAACCTGCTAGCGCTGACACTTCTGATTGTAGGAATCGACAGCAGCAGCAGCAGCAGTAGCGGGAACTTACGGACAGCATCCCCAAGACGACTCAGACAAAGAAGAGATGCCATGATTCAAGATCGAATCATCGGTGGAAACGTTGTCAAGACACCTTATCCTTTTTTTGGATTGTGGATTGTTGGTTGTGGTGCTAGTTTGATTCATGATGACAGTAAGTTTAGGTTTTATATTGTTGTATTGTTGTATTGTTGTACTGTTATACTTGGGTGGCGTGGTCTCTCTGTCTTCTTGTCCCCTTGAAAAGGTGCTACTACCACAACTGCCACTACTATATCGCTGTGGGTTCGTGGATTCTGTGGGTTCGTGGATTCTAACTGTTTCTGTTATGTTCCTTTTTATTTTTTATCCGTTCGGTTATCTGGTTGTGATATTTTGGAATACACACACACACATACGCACACCGCTGCTTTCACTATCGTTGGACGCACCTCTACTACACGTACCTTTATCAATCCATTCACTCCCTCCAAACACACGACACATCAACAACAGTCATGCTCACGGCGGCACACTGTGATTTGGGTGATCCCTTTGCCAGAGACATCATGCTGGGTGCCGTGACCATGAACGATGCCAATGCCGTTTGTAGGAGCGTTACGAAAGTGCTTCCACATCCCAACTACAACGACGTTACCAACGGACACGATTTTGCTATACTCAAGCTCAATGCCACGGCATTGATCGATTGGATCGATCCTATTACGGTAACCGTAGCTCAAACGAAACAAAGCACGACCACGTGGAGGACGGTACCAACAGGATTGGAAGTAGTACCACTCAATACCGATTTCAATACGCCATCACCAAACGACGAACTTACCATTATGGGATTTGGTGTTACCGATCCCAGCAGCATTGGATTAAAGGACGAACTGTACGACGTTACCGTTACTGCCTTTGACGATGATTCCTGCGATGCAGCCTATCCCCGATTGTTCGAGAAGGAAGTCATGATGTGTGCAGGAGATTCACAAGGTGGCAAAGATTCTTGTCAGGGTACGTATCGGTTGTTGTTTCTTGGGTTACTAGTATTATTGTTGCTTGTAGGTTGTCGTGGTTATTGTACGATATAATGTGTGGATAACAGTTTCCTTAGTGCTTACTCATACATACACGTCATGAATTGTTCTTGCGGCAATACAACTTTCAAACAACACAAAATACAAACAGGCGACAGTGGTGGTCCCATGCTTAACAAAGACGGGACTCAAGTTGGAATCGTAAGCTGGGGTCAGGGTTGTGGAGAGGCTGAACATCCAGGTGTTTATTCTCGAGTAGTATCCGTCAACGATTGGATTCAGGAACAGATTTGTCGCAATTCGTGCTATCCGCCCGATACCTGTGACCCGGAATTGCTCCACCCGTGTGCAGCCGTCGAACAGGGACCACGGGCAACGATCGATCTCAACGGACAAACCAGCATCACTATCAAGGTTACCATGGATACTTATCCTAGCGAGTTTGCTGCCATCTTCACGCACTATGAAACGGGAACCGAACTTTGGTATTCGGCTTACGACTCGTACACCGACAGTTCTAGCGTTGCAGAGAATTTGTTGGTGGTAGAACAAAAAATTAATAAGCTTCCTGCCGGAATCTACCACTTATTACTTGGTGACAAGAGTGCTGATGGTTTGTGTTGTCGCTTTGGTGAAGGTGGCATTGAAATAGTCAATACCGACACTGGAGACTTGCTTTGGTCAGACAATGGCGACTACGGCCGGCGCCAAGAAGTATACCTCAAATTGACCGCCACAGGCGAAGCAGCATGGGTCGCCAGCAATCCCGACGGAACATCCTCTTCCGACTGGCAAGAAACCGATACCGACAATGATGATCTGTGGGATTGGCTTGACCAGGACAGCGGTGTAGAACAAAACTCGGCCCAGTCTGCCCAGACGCAAGAAAACGGCGAAGACAATGTTTCCGATATGGGATACGATCCTTCTACAGAGAGTTCCGAGTGGCCAGGGCGTTTCCCATCCGTCAATGCCATTGGAACTGTACTGTTCAACATCCGCTCGGATCAATTTCCTGAAGAAACATCCTGGACTTTCAGCAAGCGCACAGCACCCAATACCTTTTCGGAGGTACAAAGTGGTAGTCCCAATGCGGGATCCACGCTCTTTTCCATACCTCTATCCTTGGAGGCAGATTCCGTTTACAAATTGGAAATCTTAGATTCTATGGACGACGGCACATGCTGTCTCTACGGAGGTGGATGGTTTACCCTCACCAACAGCACTGCCAATGTGGATCGTGAGGGAGGCACGGTTATTTGGGATATGACAGGCAATGGCTTTGAGGATCAAGCTACTGTTTTTCTTTGGGCAGATGTCGAGGTCAATGCACACCTAGTGGAATACATTCCTGGTGAAGGATACGCCTTGGTAATGGGCGAAATGGTATCAGGGGAACGCATTATTGTGATGAAGGAAGAAGAAGAAGAAGCGGAACATCGTGTACCGACGGAACCATCGGTTGATCGTCACAGTCTGTTCGATCCATAGTTTTCATTAAACCAGGGCATAATACTATATACTCGTAGTGGGTTTATGCTTCCTTGTATTTGAATACATTCTGCCTGTTAAAATATAGTGCGACGATAAAAGGAGGAATTTTTGACGGTGCGGCACCGAACCTTTAACCAAAACCTCGTTCTGACGCCCTGCCGATTTTCTCCGGTGACTGCCAAGTTTCGCTCGCGCTCTGGTACATCACTGGCGCATTAATATTTGCAGCGACAAGGACCCCTGTGATCACATTGTTTCCGTTTCCGAAAGCAAACGCACTTCTTTAAAGGTACGCTTGATTCTAAATCTGCGGAGGGTTGGCAGTCTTTTTTCAGTAACAAAGATCTTGTTCCTGATAATACAATGCGGGTCGCAACTTTGACCGTAGAGAGGGCCGTCTCTTTCCTTGTTTGGAGCAAGTACCACTATACAAAAAATTGGATAATGTTCCCGTGTCTAAGACCCAGCACCTACCACCACAGAGCAGGATCGCGTGAATTCCAGGAGCTACTAATACAACGATTTTTAACAGCGTAGTAGTGCGGTAGAAGAATTGGAGTTACGCAGAGTGCTTGTCCTCAAGAGATGACATTGACGGTAGATAGAGCTCAATCTTTTTTTAACCAGCCCAACCAATTTAAAACTACGTCAGTGCTCTAAATTTTTTTTGGAAGGAACCACCCTTTATTTGTTCATCTCATCCTGCACTGTGGCTACGCAAGAATGAAGCTGCTAATACGCAGATAGGCGTACTTTTGCCCATTCGTAATTTGGGCCTTGATCTCGTATTGACCACTGGCACTGGGAGCCCACTTGAATTTTCCGGCAGGGTCCGGATTGTCGTGCGCAAAAGCGCAGCATTCCTTCATGCACACTGTCTCTGATACCTTGACACCATTGACTTGAATCTCAACAGTGCCATATTCCGCAGTTGTGAGTGTTCCGTCCATAAATTGAGGACGAACGTCGCCGTCATTGCATTTGCCCCAATCACCTGCAGAATAACAAAAACGCAAGAAAAGGATGATTACCAACCCCATTTAAACACGACGTTTAAGGATGCAACATGACATAAAAAACCTTACATTTTTTGGGACAAGCGTAAATTAAACCTTTGCTCTTCGCCGCATCGAATTCCGTGTAATATTGTTTAGACGCCTCGTTCGGTATTGTTATGGACCGCCACGCTTCCGTAGTTGAAACGTAAAAGAAATCTTTGTGATCTATGTGAATCAAATCCTCGCACACTTCCCACTCGCGGTCCTCGGAGACCAGCGTCATTTGCAGTGCATCTTTCCCGTCTGCCACAAAAGCTTTAGTATTATCTTTCTCTTCCGCCATTACTTTGGTGAGCATGACGCCGTGTTCGTAGACCTGATCAAAGACGCCACCCACTTCCTTGAAATTTTCTGTAAGAATGCCCTTGTAGCGGATCTCGGCAGGAAGAATGGCCGTGTGACAAAAGTTTGGGTCTTTGAGGAAAGAATCCACGTCAAATGCTGCAAATTTGTCCTTGGCCTCGGGATGGTCGCTCCACAGAGTATCGAACCACTGCACAGCCCTTTCTGGTGTTGGAGTGTTGAACAATCGTTCGTAATCACGTTGTTCCTCGTCGTTGAGTTGTTGGATTTTCTGCTGGAGTCGTGTTTGCTTCTGTTCCAGTGTTTCGCCTGTGGGTTCATCTTGTGTCATGGACTCCAGCGCCTGTTGCGTAGCTTCCAATATGGTATACGCAAGCTGGTGTCCATTAAGTGCATGGTGCTTCCACCCAGGATGCCAACTGACCATGGCCTGTCGCTTTTCACAAAAGGTTTTGTTGAATTTGTTGTCCCCACATCCGGGATCACCACTCTCGATTTTTCCTTCGCACTTGAAATATTGCAAATACTTTGGAAGGGCGGCAATTTCGGCATCAGTTTTTCCCAACATATCCGGCAAATTTTCAAAGGCTACCTTCTTTTCAAAGTAATCACTCATTCCAAGTGTTGTCATTCCTAGGTCTTGGAGATGCTGCAAGACTTCGATTTGTCCACCTCCGATATGAATGGCGAAAAGTGCCGGTCGGTGTCG
>Ga0100394_1004255_pt1 | contig 11681 bp, 6 predicted proteins | sample CryGeymeta201518_FD_81549 | JGI IMG/M metagenome (GOLD analysis project Ga0100394, IMG submission 81549) | Groundwater microbial communities from Crystal Geyser aquifers in Utah, USA - Crystal Geyser metaG 2015-18 | ecosystem: Environmental > Aquatic > Deep subsurface > Groundwater | place: USA... | reverse complement strand
CACCACGGAGCGCCGGACCCAGCGTTGCGTCTCGCCCACGCGTCCTTCGAGGCTGCGGAGCGAGCGACGGAGCTGCTGGACCGGTCCGCGGGCGGCTTCGTGCGAGTCCACCACCGCCTCCAGCTCGTCCGCTCGCCGCGATAGCTCTTGAAGTTGGCCGTGGAGGTCCTCCAACGGGGCTGTCTCCTGCGGCATGGCGACGGGTTCCCTCGGTCGCGCGGTCTCTTCCGGCCCTTTCGCTGGGGCTGCCGGTTCGCGATCTCGTTTGCGCCGGGGTCGGCCGAAGCGGAGCTGGCGAGGCGGGCGCCTCGCTCCCAGCAGCCGCTGCAACTCGTCGGGATGCCTCTCGGCAAGCTGGGCGTAAAGCCAGACCGCCAGCTCCGCGTTGGCCTTCGCTTCCCGGCAACGCCATTCGGGCGGCGAGACGACCCGGCCTTCAGCCGTCGACAGGTACCACGGGCAGTGGACCTCGCAGACATTCCGCGCCCAGCACCCCTGACACGCTGAGCGAACCGCGAAGAACTCCCGCAGGTAGGTCGCCTGGCGCTCCCTGCTCACCCCCTCCCAGATATCCCCGATCACGAACTTGTCCATCCCCACGTACCGATGGCAAGGGTACAGCTTCCCCTCCGCGTCAATGGTGGTCACACCCCTCGTCACGCCGCAGGGCAGGCCGGCCGAACGGCAGTGGTGGATCTCGTCAAGGGAGATCAGCACCGGGGTGCGATGCTTGCGGCTGCCAGCGGACAGGGAGTGGAGCAGCTCGTCTGCCAGCCGGCCCTCGTGCCCCCTCGCGATCGCCCAATCACTTGGGCCGAGGTCGTGCGGGCCAATCATGTCCACTCGCCCCTCCGACCGCGTCAACTGGAAGTGCTCGAACCCCTGATCCCGGAAGAAGCAGACCAGCTTCGGAGTGTCCAAGCAGTGCCGGGTCACCGTGCAGCGCACGAACAGGTCGATCCCAGCCCCGCGCAGCGCGTTCGCCCCGCTCATGGTGGCGTCGAAAGAGGGACGGCCGTTGGCGAACGGGCGCATGCGGTTGTGCACCTCGGGTGGGCCGTCGAAGCTGAGGGTGACGGCGAAGCCATTCTCTCGAAGGAACGTCGCTGTCTGTTCGTCCACTCGAGACCCGTTGGTCACCACGGCGAACCGCGCGCGCTTGCCGGCCGCTCGGCAGCGCCTGCGGGCATGGTCGACCACGAATCGGAGACCGTCCATGTTCAGCAGCGGCTCCCCGCCGAAGAAGGTGATCTGGATCGAGTCCATCGCCGCCCCGCGCCGGAACACCAAGTCCACCGCCGCCTTCGCCACCTCCCACGGCATCAGGCCGTTGTGCATGGCATCATTCTCGGCGACGTAGCAGTACCTGCACCGCAGGTTGCACGCCTCGGCGAGGTACAGCTCGATCTTGTTGGTGCTCATCTTCACGAGCCGGCCGATCTGGCGTTCGTAGTCGGCGTCGTCGTACGTGGTGACCGGCCCGGTGAGTAGTCCCTGCCGCCGGAGCAACGCAATGTCGCCAGCGACGCGTTCGACTGCTTCGGGATCGAACTGCTTCTCCAGTGCTGTCAATGCCGCACCGAACGTCGCGCCCGCCTGGAGCCGCTCCAGCAGCGCGTAGGACACCTCGTCCAGCTTCAGGAAGACGAGCTTGGCGCAGTCGAAGGCGAACGGCACCCCTCTGTGCACGAAGAGGTGGCACGCGGGCACCAAAGGAGTCGTCCGATGCGTCATGGGTGTCGCCCGGCGACCTGTGCTTTGGCCCATTGGCAGACCTCGCGGTCGAAGTGTCCCAGTGCGTCGGCCGCGGCTTGGGCTGTGTCGCGCGAGACTGAGGTGTCGGTGACGATCTCGACCAGTGTCAGCAGCCCGAGGTCGCCTTCCAGTCGGTCGGCGCCCAGAACCTGCTGCTGTCGCGAGCCGGCCAGAATGAGGCCCGTGTAGTAGTCCCCGACAGCCTGGGGATCCGCCTTCGTCAGGGCAGTCTCGACGAGTTCGCGCGTCACTGGATCCGGGTCGCGCGCCAGGACCGTTCTCAGTGCGGGGACCGCCACGTCGGCGGGGTATCCGGTCAGCGCCCGGACTGCCGTTCGGTTGAGGCGGTTGCGGGGCGGGGGGCCCTGTGTGCACGCTGCCACGACCAGGTACGGGACCGAGGACCCGTCCCCGGCGCGCCCCAATAGCCGAGCAGGCTCCTCGAAGCAAGCGATGTCCGGGCGAACGGCCGCGACCACGTAGGTGTTGAGGTATGGAACCACGAGTCGGAGCAGGTCTTCGGGAAGGCCCTCAACTCCTGCGAAGGCGTACCCCCAGTGCAGTGCGTCAATGTCTGGCGCGATGAGCGCTTGGGCCAATGCCTCGGCGTCCTCGGGTGTCTGGGGCGATTGGGCCATCGCGCTCAGCTTGCGGAAGTCCAGCCTGAGCCTCTCTCCTTGGCGCAGAGGCGGGGCGTCGGGAAGCTCGGGCAGGGACACACCCTCGCCCACGGTCTGCGCCCCAGACGTCGCGTCCCCTAGCTCGCGAATCGCCCTCTGGCGGAGTCGCCTGGGGTAGCTCCACTCGGGTCTTTGTTCCATGAGGGTCTCGGCGTCTTGCCGAGCCTCGGGCCACTTGCCGACGCAGGCGTACAGAAGCACACGCCGGAGGCGCGTGGCGTCTTGCGGTGCATGGTACTCGAGGGCGTTGGAGTAGCCTTGCACGGCCTCGGTGAGGTAGCGACCGGTGCCTTCCCCTCTGGCGATTCCAACCACAGCCATCTTGCTTCCATTGCGGCCCTGCGCGAGGCTGTGGCGCAGACCCTCCTCGGAGCGGAGATCTCGTTCCCGCTCGGACTCGCGCATCCTGTCCCCCGCCTCCCGCTCTTGCCGGGCTCGCCCCGGCAGACCGGCCGCTTCATAGGCGCGCGCGCGGGCGAACCGTGGCGAACTGGAACTGGGTTGCAGCTCCACCGCGCGGTCAAGCGCCTCAATCGCCGCGTCTGCATCCCCGGTCTCGAGGTTGGCGTACCCGAGCCAGAGGCATGCCTCTAGTGCCGTCTCCCGCGCCTTGGTCGCGGGTGAAAGGCAGGCAATGCTCTCCGCGCGAAGGTTTGTGCGCTGGGTTTCAGGCGCTCTCCGAGACAGTTGAAGCAGCCCCTGGCCCTTCCACAGCAGGCCAAGCGGGGTCTGCGGCATCAGGTCTTTCATCGAGTCGGGTGAACAGGAGATCCTGGGAAGTAGAGACGCAACCAGATCCCGTCGCGCCGGGTCGGCACAACCTTCGGCCCACAGGATGAGCCTGTCCCTTGCCGGCAGTTGCGCCTCAGTCAGCGCCGAGAGAAATCGGCGGAGCCGCTCAAGGGACAGGTTCTTCCGAAGCACCTCGCTAACGCAGTTGAGCGCGGCTGTCTCTCCGCACTGGTCCTGGAGAACGCGCAGCAGGTTTCGCAGGTAGAACGACGTGACAGTGCCCTCCGGATGCTCCGCAGCATATGCGGCAGCTTCCTCCACGACCGCGTTCACGTCTGAACGGCACAGCTCTCCGAACTCACGCTGGTAGGCTGCGCCTCGCGCCCCGAAGTAGCCGCGGACGACGACAGCCGGATTCCCCTGTGTGCCACCCGGCAGCCCTATCACCGCCATGCCTCCACTGGTAACCAGCAAGAGCCGCAGCACACCCCGCCGGCCTGGCGACACGGATGTCCTTGACGCCTCGCCACTGGCGAACCGGCGTGGCAGCCGAGGCAGCCCGTGCACGCGGCGATGGTGGATCCCCATTAGACATCACTTCCTTGGAAGTCAGGGTTGCAGTAGTCAGCCGGCTCGCCCTGTCCCGGGGCGCAGTAGTCCTCCACATTGGCATCCTTGCAGGACGCCGAGCACGTATCGGACGCGCCCTCTGCTCCGCACTCGCATACGTCGTTGATCCCGGACTCTGGCTCACACCCTTGGTTGTTGCCGTTGATGGAACAGTAGTCCGCTCCCTGTGTGCCGCCTGCGTCCCCGCTCTTGCACGTGCAGGTGTCCTCAGGCCCCCAACCCTCCGCGCACCAGTCCTCAACGGTGGGGTATTCACCACCGCACCGGTTCGTGGACGGGGTCTCGCTGCCGCAGTTGCACGTGTCGGCTCCGCCGAGGTCGCCGCAACAAGCGCAGCAGTCCACTTCGGCCTGGCTATCCACGTCGCACTTGCAATAGTCCGCGCCGGACCCGTCGCCCGGGTACTCTACCGAGCCGTCATGGTAGCAGAAGCAGGTATCCGAGTCCGTCTCGTTGCCGCATTGGCAGGCGTCTGACTCGGCATTTGTCGGGTCGTCGTGTTCATCCCCCTCACTTGGGCAGTTCACGCAGTAGTCGGCGTTCGCGCTCGTGTCGCCGCTGGTACAGTTGCAGTAGTCCGCCGAGGAGCTGCTGCCTGGTGGGTCGCTTCGGTCGCTCTGGGAGCACGCGCAGCAGTCGGCCAGGCCGCGGTCGGCGTCGCAGATGCAGTAGTCAGTGTGCGCCGAGCCGGTGCCCTGCTCGTCGCCGCACTCGCACTGGTCGGCGTGTCCCTGTGCTCCCGCGTCCACATACCCGCACGCGCAGGTATCGCAGTTGGCGGTCTCAGGTGCGCAACTGCACACGTCGCTGGTCGCCGCCTGGTCGCCGCCACAAGTGCAGTAGTCGCTCGCGCTTTCGTTGCCGCACTCGCACACATCCTGCGTACCGGCACCGGGGTCTGCCGCCCCGCAGTTGCAGACGTCGCGCGGCGGCGTGGTGTTGTCGCCCGACTTGCAGGTGCAGATGTCCAGAATGTTCGGGTCACTCGGGCACTCGGCGCCGCAGTCATCATCCGTCTCCGCGAACGCTGGTGTCGCCAAGGTTCCGAGAATGGTGAAGTGCACGAGCCCCAGGCCGGCGGCGCCACCGGCGCGGCGCAGGAAGTCGCGACGGCTGGTATGGGTTGCCGTCTCTTCGGCTCGCTCGGGCTTCGGCGAATAGTCGAACAACATGCAAGTCATGGAGCACCTCCGGTGTGCGGTGCCGATGTGAGTGCGCCCGTCCCCGAACGCGCACCACCAAGGCCAACTGAGCGCGCCTCCATGGCGGCCCGCAGGGGAGACCGAGAGCCCTGCTGAACGGCCCTTACAGAACGGCGGCTGCGGATTTGGAGTGCCTCGTGTGCGGACATGGCCTGCTACCCCCCTCCCAGCCTTTCTCTCACCCATGCCTCGAACGCGCCTTTCCTGCGCAGGGCTGTCGCGGCCGCTTCGCGGAGTGCACGCTCTGTTGCCCCGTCGTCGTCCACGATCTCCAGAAGCGTCAGCATGGCAAGGGTCGAAGTGCTGACACTTGCCGCGCGGACCTGGTCCTTGCGCGTGCCGGTGAGGATGATTCCTTCCAGGAACGGTTCGACGCCCTCGGGGTCAACTTGGCGGAAGTACTTGGCGGCAAGGGCCGCGAGGTAGTCGTCCAACTCCGCCAGCACGAGCTCTTGCAGCGCGGGCGCCGCGTGCTCCTTGGGGAACAAGGAAAGCGCGAACAAGGCGCGCAGGGCTGTCAGTCGCATGAAACCCGTGGCTTCCGGGTCGGGACACGCTGCCGCTGCCAGATATGGAACGCTGGACGGGGAACGGATCTTCTCGATCAACTTGACGATCGTCTCGCCCAGCTCGGGGTCGAGCAGCAGCGCCGTGTCGGCAGCGGCAGCAACTGGCTGGAGTCGCTCGAGCGGGAACTGGAGCAGGCTTTGGGTCGCGTGACCCCGCGTTAGGGAGTCCACTTGGTCGGACACGAGCACCTCCGCCAAGACCGGGATCGACTCCACTTGCGCCTGTGCTCCCCGTGCCACTGCCTCGTGCCAATCCATCACTCGGTGGGTGCGGGCCACTGACGGCAGATCACGGGGCACTGAGCGCTGCGGCTGGCGCCCCTCGTGCTCGCGCCAGAACGCGACGTCCTCGGCGGCTTCCACTTGGCGCTCCTGCCGTACAAGGGCGCGCCCGCGAAGGTAGCGCACGTAGGGAACGTCGGGCGCAACCTTGGCATAGGCGCTGAAGTCCGCCAGTGCACCCTCGAACCGATCCGCGAGCAACTGCAACAGACCGCGCTCCACCAAGGCGTCGAGCCGATCGGGATGGTAGCGGACGACGTTTGAGTAGTGCTCCAACGCCTGGCTCGGCGCTCCGGCGGCCGTGCGACCCGACGAGAACGGCAAAGGGGCGCAGTTGCGCGCATACTCGAGTTCCTCAGCAGCACCTTCTGCAGAGCGGAGCTGATGCTCACGCGCTTCGGCTCGCGCTTGAGCGGCCTTGGCGACATCCTCCCGGGCTTGGTCGGCATTCCCGAGCTGCCGATGGATCTTGGCGCGCAGGTCGTAGGCTTGCGCACGGGAAGGATCCGCCGCGACCGCGCGGTTGGCGGAGTCGAGGGCAGCTTGAGCATCACCCATCGCCTGTTGTGTGCTCGCAACCCAGAACGCGATCTCACTGTCGCTTGGCTGGCGCGCCATAGCCTGTTTGAAGGCGGCCAGGGCGTTCGCATAGTACGTCCGTGCCTCGTCGCTACGGTCTGCTCTCGCCGATCGGGTTGCGCATCGGTACCACCCTCTTCCGGTCCAGTAGACCTCGGCTGGATCCTGCGTGGAAGCTCTCTCCAGATCCGCCGCGTTGGGCGTCACCGTTTCCAGCCATGCGGCTGCAGCCGTTCGCATCGTCTGGTTCCTAGCGTGCCCGGCAACGCCGGCACCCCAGGTCCAGAGTCCAGCTCCTGCCTGCGGCAAGTTGGGGGACTCGAAGACGTAGGCGACGCGTTCGTCCTCGGAGCCGACCAGGGGTTCGCGCAAAGCGCGAAGGGCGGACGGTACGCCGAAGGAGTTTACGGCAGTATGCAGGAGCCCATCCACCAGAAGCCGATAAGCTTCATTCCCTTCTCCATGCGCAAAGCGGTCCGGCTGGCATAGCAGGCGGCCGATTGCGGCGATTCCTTCCTCCCTCTGGCTGGCAGCGATTCGTCGCAGGGTCGCCTGGTCCGCCCCGTCAACCGTGCAAGCAGCTTGGACCAGGACCTCCTCGATCTCGTCTGACCGCAACTCCTGCCCGCTAACTGGCAGCCCCCACGCAAGCAGAATGGTCAAGCCAACTCCCAATGCCTTCGTGCGGTCCATGGCACACTGTACTCCTTTCCTCACACATCGAGTGCGCCGGGGCAGAGCCGCGAGACACTCGGGCTACGTGCGCCGTTCCGGGGCACCAAGTTACCCCACGCGTCCCGTGGCTTAGACGAAAACAAAGCGAGGGGAAGCGGCAAGTTCCGTGCAAGCTCTACGTATCACCCACTTGGTCCTGCTGGGGACAGCAGTAGTCCTCAGGTGCTCCGTGGCCGGGCTGGCACGCATCTTGGACGGTCTCCTGCCAGCATGTACAGTAGTCCGGATCCAGATCGTCGCACTGGTCCTTCACGTTCTCATTCTCGCATTCGCACGAGCACGAGTCCCCCGCTTGGTCGGTGTCGCAGCACCTATCAGCGCTCTCGCCCTCTCCCTCGTCACAGACATCGTCGACTGCTTCCCCACTGCAGTTGCACACGTCGGTGCCTGCGGAGTTGGTCCCGCCAGCTCCCTCATCGCCGCAGCCACATGCGTCCGCAGACTCCTTCCCCGTATCAACGCAGTTGCACACATCCGACCTGCGATCCGTTCGCCCGTCGTCTCCGGGAAGGTTTTCATCCTCGTCGTTCTCAGCAACCGTGCAGAAGTCCGCGGCAGGTTCGCCCGACTTGCACCAGTCTGCGAGAGCCGGGTAGCCACCCTCTTCGTAGCAGGTGCTCCCACCAGCGTTAGACTCGCACCAGTCGGCGCCAGCCTGGCCCCCATGGTCGCTGCAACAGGCGCAGCAGTCCACATGGCCGCTCGCGTCTGTGGGGCAGTCGCAGTAATCCGCAGTCCCGTCAGGGTCGTTGCCGCCGTACTGTCCTGACGAATCGTGCCAGCACTTGCACGCGTCTACCGTTTCCGTTGCGTCCAGTGAACACAGGCAGACGTCGGCCGAAGCGTTCGGGTCGCGATGGTAGTCCAGGTTCAGCGCGCTACAGCCCCAGCCTGTGTCAGACCCGCCAGCAGAGCAGACGTCCGACACCGACGCGTCGCCCAGGCAGGAGCAGCAGTCGGCTGCGGTGCTTGTGCTCCCTCCTTTAGGCCCTCCATCTGTCGGGCAGTCACAGTAGTCACTGGGCGAGCTGTTCTCGTCCTGACCGCAGGAGCACGCATCGCTGGCCGGCTCCGTCCCACACTCGCAGAGGTCTGACGCGCCGCCGTTCTCCTCGAGTCCGCAGTTACACACGTCACGTGGAGGAGTGGTGTTGTCGCCGGACTTGCACGTACAGATGTCAATGACATTCTCGTCTGTGGAACAGGTCCCGCAGTCATCATCCGTCTCGGCGAACGCTGGTGTCGCCAAGGTTCCGAGAATGGTGAAGTGCACAAGCCCCAGCCCGGCGGCGCCACCGGCCCGGCGCAGGAAGTCGCGACGGCTGGTATCGGTTGCCGGCTCTTCGGCTCGCTCGGGCTTCGGCGAATGGTCGAACAGGACGCAGCTCAAAACAGCACCTCCCTGCTCGGAAACGGTCTCAGTTGACGACGCCTGGTATCGGGATCATCAGGCGTGAATGTGTCGCTACCCCACTGGCTCCGACTTGATCAGGCGAGAAGCGTCCGGGCCGCTTCTCGCAAGCGCGGCTCTGCTCGCTCATCGTCCGCCAGCTCGAGAAGCACCAGCCTGTTGAACGGGTCTTGCGGCGTCAATGAGCACACGGCTAGCTGTTCCGCAGGGCAGCCTGACATTACAGCCTCGTCGCGCAACTCGTCGAAGGTTTTGCCCGTAAGGGCGCTGAGGTGGTATGCCGCAAGGCGTCGTGCTTGGTCGTGCTTGGCATTGGCAAGCACGTACCCTAGCGCGAAGCCGGCTGGCTCCGCGGGGTAACGCGCTATCAGGACAACCGCGTCGGTATCGTGGCTGCTGTTGCCCCAGACTTCGCATGCGGCTTCGGCGAGCACCGCCAGACTGGAGGGTGCCTTGAGCCGCCCGAGAAGGCTGAGAAGTCTCCCCTGGCTGTTTGTGTCGAGCAGACGCAGACGGAATGCCAATTCCAGCGTGGCTACCGCTGGCAGAAGTTGCTGGCTGTCGAACGCGGCAAGCGCCGTCAGAGCTGCGGAGCGCGTTGTCTGGTCCGCGTTGGGAGCAGCTAACGCCTGAGCAATCCCCCGAATCGAGCCCACTCCGCCCTCACGCGCCACCCGCTGTACGTCGGCAGCGTGCATGTCCGTCGGCGATGGAGGAGCTTCGGTACCCAGAGCACCCGGCGTCCAGCGGTTGCTGGCGGCTGTCACTTGCTCGTAGGTGCGCAGATCCGCTTCAGCTCCCTGGTTGTCTCCGGTGCCACGCTTCGCCTTGGCTCGCAGCAAATAGCCGTAACCCGAGTCCGGATGTCGTGACAGGAAGTGATTGATGTCCTCAAGCGCTTTCTGGGTCTCACCCAGGCGCTCGAGGAGCATTGCCCGGTACAGGCGGAAAACGGCCTGGTTGTCGTGGAACCTGACGATGTCCGAGAGAGCGGCCACTGCGTGCTGATGGGAACGCAAGCGATCCTCGCCGCCCGCAGGCGTGCGGAGGGCCGCGGCTATAGCCGCTTTCGCGCACTCGATCTGCTCCCGCAACCCCTCAGGCGTGCGAAGGTGAGCCTCGCGGGTCTCCTCTCTGAGGCGCTGCGCGGCTTGCCGGCTCGCTTCAGCCTCGTCTCGGCGTCCAAGCTGCGTCAGGACATCCGAACGCAGATCGAGAGCGTCTGCGTTCCTGGGGGCAGCTCGCAGCGCTGCATTGACATCCTCCATGGCTCTCTCGTGCTCACCGAGTTTCATGGACGTTCGTGCTCTCTCCACAAGGGCTGACGTCAGGGTAGGGTCGAGACCAAGCGCGCGATCGAAGTCTGCACGGGCTTGGGCGAGCAACTCCCGGGATTGGTCCTGTCGTCGTTCTGACTCGCAGAACCAGGCTATCCCGTGGCAGAGGTACCCCAACGCTGTTGTGGGACGGAAGCCATGAAAGCTGTGGGGGCACTGCGCCAAGCGAGTGAGCATCTGCTTGGCCGCCTCGCGCATGGCCGAGGACCGGGCACCGGTTGCCACATCCTCGTATACTTGCCATTCCCAAGCCTTGTCCACTGGTGTCAGGCGGGACAGTTCCTGCGGCAGGCGCGTGCTCGATGTCGTCCGCAGGCCATCCCGCAGCGGAAGTAGCGCCGTTTGCTCGCCGAAGAACTTGAGGACTGCGCCCACTAAGCTGCTGAAACAGAGGTATTCTGGCGTCTCATCGAAACGCACCAGAATGTCGCGGAAAGCTGCCATTGCCTCTGCTCCGTGGGTCTCAGCCAGCTCCCGCAAAGGCGCCTCGAGGTGGCGGGCATCGATGGATGCCGCATAGTCCACAAGCAGGTCTGCCGGGGTCAGGGCCGGTCCTACTTCCGCTGAGGCTGGGTTCCACAGGAGAGCAGACACCAGCACACCGCCTACGACAGCGCGCTGATTCCTTCGCCCTAGCGACACCGCCCACCGTATGGCAGACTCTATCGCTCGCGTTCCTGAAGCCATGGTTCCAGCTCCTTCTTTTCGCTGCCCAACGGATGCCTCGGCAGCTTTGGATGTAGTCCAGTTGGCACAGAGTCCGGTTCACACCACGTCGGCGTCGTGGTTCCCGTCATCGTTGCAGTTGCACACGTCCTCCGCCTGCTGAGCATCGGGACAAGTGCAGTAGTCCGTGGCGAACGCATCATGCCGCGCGTCAGCAGGGCAATTGCATTCGTCCCCCGAGGGACCAGAGGGAGACCCGTACCTGGGGTCAACGTGGCAACATACGTCCACCTGCGTATTGGGCCCCTTGTCGCCAACCCCGCACCAAGTCCATCCGTCGCCCTCCTTGCAGTCGCAGGAGTCAGCCTGCTTGGCGCTATCAGGGGAGCAGTTGCACCAATCGGCGAGCTGTGGAGAGTGGGGTGGATTCTGGTTGGCCGATTCCTCGTAGCACCAGCTTCCGCTATGGTCGCTGGGGCAGTTGCAGTCATCGGCAACGCTCGGTTCGTAGCAGCACGCGCAACTGTCCACGTTCCCAGTGGCGTCCTGGTCGCAGTCGCACTGGTCAGCATATCCCTCGTTGCCGCAACTGTAGCCGTCGTACCAGCAGAGACAGGCATCAACGGCTTGTCCCTCAGAAGCGCATGTGCAGGAGTCTGGACCCTCCTTGTCGTGGTAGTGGTCGTTGTCCTCCCCGCAGAGCGCGCAGCTATCCACTTGCAGGGACTGGTCGTTTCCGCACTCGCAGACATCCGCACCGCTATTGTCGCGGTCGCAGGTGCACGCGTCAGACGGGAAGTCGTTGTGGTCGTCCGGGCAATTGCACGTATCGCTCCTGCTCTCGTCGCCGCACCCACAGACATCCGCCGACCCACCGATGTTCTCGTCTCCGCAGTTGCATACATCCCTCGGCGGAGTGGTGTTGTCGCCAGAGGCGCAGGTGCAGATGTCCACCTGTCCCTGGTCGCTCGGGCACTTGGTCCCGCAGTCATCATCCGTCTCGGCGAACGCCGGAGTGGCCAGGCTACCGAGGATCGTGAAGTGCACAAGCCCCAGCCCCGCGGCGCCACCAGCCCGGCGCAGGAAGTCGCGACGGCTGGTAT
>Ga0100394_1004251_pt1 | contig 11683 bp, 10 predicted proteins | sample CryGeymeta201518_FD_81549 | JGI IMG/M metagenome (GOLD analysis project Ga0100394, IMG submission 81549) | Groundwater microbial communities from Crystal Geyser aquifers in Utah, USA - Crystal Geyser metaG 2015-18 | ecosystem: Environmental > Aquatic > Deep subsurface > Groundwater | place: USA... | reverse complement strand
TGCACATATGGATTATTCACTTATTCCAACCGTAGTGTTCAGCCACCCTCCCATTGGCACTATAGGGCTGACAGAGGCAGAAGCGATTGAACAATATGGCGCCTCCAAGGTAAAAGTATACCGCTCTAACTTTGCTGCCATGTATAACGCCATTACCCCGCATCGGGCGCTTAGCCGCTTTAAATTGGTATGTACCGGCGACAACGAAAAAGTGGTGGGCTTACACGGTATTGGCGAGGGTATGGATGAAGTGTTGCAAGGCTTTGCCGTGGCAATAAAAATGGGCGCTACCAAGGCTGACTTTGACAACACTGTAGCGCTGCACCCTACTAGCGCCGAAGAATTTGTTACCCTTAGGGGCTAGTGTAGGAAAAGCATCCTACACATATCAATAAACCTGGAAAATAACCAATCACTGTCTATATTGGCTAGGCAGTGATTTTTTCTAAGGTGTATCACCGTCAACTGTGCGGTTTCGAATTATTATATAAGCTAATTTATCCCAAGCTTGGCTATTGTACCCCCCATAAAGATCATGATTGATGTCTTGCCAGTACCCCTCACAGCCCTTACTCACTTTGAGTAAGTTCAGGTAGTCTTTATCCACAATAATAAATTGTTTTTGATAAGGAATAAGCCAACGTGAACTTGGATTTTCGCTTAACACAGTTTTGGCTTGTTGGTATTGAGCAAACCACAGGTTAATAAGTCCTCCACAGGCTTTGGTATAGAAGACCTTGCCCATATCAGGTGTACTGTGCAGGTCTTCATTACCGGATAGCACTTTTTGGGCATGATGCCAGCTGGCGAACCCTATTTGTTGAGAAAGCATCGTCAAGCAATGCTTTAATTGCAGGTCATCGCCGTCCTTGATCTCCAGGCGCTTAAGCTGAGGTGCCATATGCTGTTGCAGTATCGGGTCACGTTTTATAGCCTTGAGCAACTTCTTGGCTTGAACTTTTACTTCATTTAATGCTAATTCCATTATGCCTTTTCCTCCATACTACCCAGGCTTTGTGGTATTAATCTGTGCAAGTGCGTCCATACCAGGCTTATCGCTAACAGAGCTGAAAGAACATGAGTGAGAGGAAAAGCATACCAAAGCGCGCTCAACTCAAATTTAGCAGAAATGAAAATCATAGCCGGTAGTAAAAAGACATAAATCTGCGCACTAGAAAGTAGCATCGCCTTTTTTGCCCTTCCCGTCGCCTGAAAAAACGCGATACATATAGCACTCACCCCTGCCAAAGGAAGCAACATAAACATTGTACCGATGATGGTTTCGCTATCTGCGAGCACGCTTTCTTGAGGACTAAATACGGTGATAATCTGTCTGGGGAAAACCTGCAAACACAATGTCATCACAGCCAGGTAACTGCTGGCCATAAAGGCGCCGGTTATTGCTGCGTTTTTCACCCTTAAAAAGTTCTTAGCGCCATAGTTGTGAGCAATGATAGTTTGACTGGCATGGCTTATTGCAATGAGGGGCAAAATCAAAAAGATGTTGATCCTACTCACAATGCCATAAGCGGCGAGCCATTGAGTTGAGCCAATCAGGTCACTTTGACTTATACGCGTATTGATAAACACCATCACTACTGCAGCACCAAAATAGGAGATAAAGACAGGCATTCCTATACTAAGAAACTTTTTTATTATGCCAAAGTTCAGGGCAAAGCTAAGTTTCTCAATTGATAATAGTGGCGTAGGATTATTCAATAAACGTATGCCCAGTAATAGCCCCATTAATTGGCATATTATCGTTGCGTAAGCAGCACCACTGACACCAAAGTTGAACACGGCAATAAACAAGTAATCTAGTATTACATTGCTTACGGCGCCTAAGATGATAATTAGCAGCAAGCTCTGCATTTTGGTTTGCGCGCGTAATAGGTCTGTGATCAATGACAGACTCAATACGAGTACTGCGCCCATAGTCACTGGAATAAAATAAGCCCTTGCATCATCAAACAGCAAATCCGTTACGCCACTTGATCTTAGTAAAGGTGATGTAGCACTTAGCACCAGGATGGCAAGTACAATAGAAAGCAGTAATACCAGGGTAAAAGCATTATTGATGACGGTTTGTGCTTTTGAGTTTTGCCCTGCCCCCCAATATTGACTTACAACTATACTGACGCCATTGCTGATGAAAGCGCCCAATGCAATCACTAACATTTGCAATGGAAAGATTGCAGAAACCGCAGCAAAGCCAATATCACCAACATATTGAGCGATAAAATACGCATCAACCATATTGTATAAACCACTTAAAACCATGCCAAATGCCATGGGCAGTGCGATTTTAACGTACAAATTGCGAAGCTTTTCGCTTTCAAGTGAAGAAGGGGTGAGTTTGTGTTCAGGGTTTTCCTGACGCATATTTTGAGATGTCACAATTCAATTACCTCTAAGTATATATGGCATTCCGCAAAGCCTACTTAGTTCGTAATGAACTGATTAAAACATGGTGTCAGAGTGATATCATCTTAAGCGGAAAGGCGTCTCTGCAGCCTGCTGGAAAGACTATGTGAATTAGTGACGAATGTCAAAGACACTGTAAGTGGGATCTGCTTTAGGTTTACCTCGAGTTCACCCACCTGAATAGCCGCTATAGTTTTTGTAATTCATGTTGTTGCCTTTGCATACGGTTTCAGTTCAGCTTTCTTCGTTGCTGTCTGTGTTTAATTTTTTCTCTGGGAAAAACACATCATCAATACGCAAATTAAAAATGTTGGCAATATCAAATGCTAACTGTAAAGATGGGTCATGCTTTCCTCGTTCAACGGCATTAACCGCCTGTCGTGATACGCCAAGTTCCTGCGCTAATGTTTGTTGCGACCAATCACGTTCGGCGCGCAAAACCTTAATTCGATTCTTCATTGTCTCTCCAAACCAATAGTTGAACGATCAAACCATGGCCACCAAAAACCGCAGGCATTACAAAGGCTAGATTTACTTCTGGCATTGGAAACTTCATAGCCAGCATGCCGTAGATAAATGATGAAAAGCATAACAGGCCAATCATCCATAAAAACGCTTCACCCGTGAGTGCTTTCATGTATTCATCAAGTGTGCGATAGCGAGTTCGGAAAATAAAAAATGCCCATACTAGCGGTGCGACAGGCAACACCGTCGCCGCTACATTGAGCCATGTCGGCATGTTTAGTAGCTCCAACGAAAATGCTTGAATTGCAATTAACAATAAAAACACAACCATGGCCGTCATAAAACGTTTCATGAACGTGATCTCAGCTTTTGATTTAGCCATAACATTCTCCTAAAAGTGTGCCCATCACTATTGATGGAATAACAGATTATATGACACCAACTCATTACAATATGTAAGGTATGTATGACACAATGGCGCAATATCACGACCATGTCAAGTTAACCTGACAAAACGATAGGTATTCTGTTTTTTCATTGCATTTTCAAGCGCCATAAGTAATGTTGTAATACTGATGCCTTTTGCAGAATGCATAAGACCAATACGGGAATAATTCTGTTAATGCCTGCTAGCGAAATAGACGTTAACTTAGATCACACCCTGCCAATGGTTTTGGCAGGGCCACTGCTCCGTGCAGTCACAGCGAAAAGCATTACGCTATGGCTGGCAACCAGGCAGCCAGTGCAGTTACAACTAGACCTCACACCTGATAACGCAGAGCCTATTTATTTCAGTGCACAACAGATGCAACAATACACTCAGAGCATTCGCTGCGCAGGAAAGCTGTTTCTGCAGCTGATTCATATCCCATTACCACAAGCATTACCCGAAGGCTGCTGGATCGGGTATGACTTACGCCTAGCAAATAAAGAGGCCGGCCCACAGCCGGACTGGCTTGGTTGGCAACAATGGGCCCCTGATCTGATATACCCCGATCGTAGCAGCCCCGGTTTTGTTATTCAGACCAAGCTCACTAAGCTGTTACATGGCTCATGTCGAAAGCCGCATTTTGCTTCTGACGACGGTTTGCTAGCCGCTGATTATTACCTGCAGCAACATCCGCCAGAACAATGGCCAGCTTTATTGCTGATGAGCGGCGATCAGATCTATGCTGATGATGTTGCGGCGCCAATGCTAAAAGCTATTCATCAGCTTATCGGCCAACTGGATTTTGCCGATGAAAGCCTGCCTTGCTCTGTTGTTAGCCAGTCCGCACAGTTACATACTAGCCACCCTTACTATTACCGGCGCGATAGCTTACTGCCAAAAACGGAGGCCAGTCAGGCGGTACTCACTCAGGTATTTAAAGGCGTGAAGAAGCCGGTTTTTACCTCTGACAACGCCCGCAACCACTTAATTAGCCTGGCAGAAATGCTGGGCATGTACTTACTGGTGTGGTCGCCAGCAGGCTGGCAAACTGATGCAACAGAGCTAAGTACCGAACAGGCAAACGCACTGAGTGCCGAGCAGCAGCAAACCTACCAGACACAGCAACAGATTATTCACCAGTTTGCTGCTGGCCTGGGTAAAGTAAGACGCTTACTGGCGCATTTACCCAGCGCCATGATCTTTGATGATCACGATGTCACCGACGACTGGAACCTAACCGCACAGTGGGAGCAAACCGCTTATAACCATGATTTCTCCCGCCGCATTATTGGAAATGCGTTGATTAGCTATTTGTTGTGTCAGGGTTGGGGCAATACGCCAGAGAAGTTTACGCCCGAGCTGTTACATCAGGCAGAGTTAGCCTTTAGCAACAGCGGCTCAGTGCAACACCAGCAACTTATTACCGACTTGTTACGTTTTAATCAATGGCATTATCAATGGCCTACCGAGCCCCCTCTTCTGGTGCTAGATACCCGCACCCGCCGCTGGCGTTCAGAAATCGCCTTAGGTAAACCCTCTGGCCTGCTAGATTGGGAAGCCATTACCGAACTTCAGCAAGATTTAATCGGCCACGATGCGGTGGTTCTGGTGTCCCCAGCGCCAGTGTTTGGCGTAAAGCTTATTGAGGGCATTCAAAAATTGTTTACGTTTTTTGGCAAACCGCTATTAGTAGATGCTGAAAACTGGATGGCACACCGCGGCACCGCTTACGCACTGATGAATCTGTTTCGCCACCCGAAAACACCGAAGCACTTTGTTATTTTATCTGGCGATGTGCACTACTCTTTTGTCTACGAGGTTAACCTGCGCGGCCAGCAAGACGGCCCTGATATCTGGCAAATTACCAGTAGCGGTTTAAAAAACCAGTTTCCGGCCAAATTGTTAGATGTGTTAGACCGGCTAAACCGCTGGCTATACTCGCCGCGCTCGCCACTTAACTGGTTGACCAAACGCCGTAGTATGAAAATAGTGCCGCACAAACCTGACAATGCTAAAGCTGGCGAGCGCTTGCTGAATCAAGCCGGCATAGGTTTGGTAGAGCTTCATAGCGACGGCTCGCCTAAGCAGGTTGTTCAGCTTACGGTGCAAGGCCAGGCCATCGCTTTTAACATCAGCGAAGATGACGCGCGTTGGGAATAGCCGTTGTTATTGCTGCAGCTTAATTCTAAGCAAGTAACTACTAGCAGTAATATACAGCCAACTGTTATCCAAACTTAGCGCAACATTAGCCGCGGCAACACCGGTTTGTATGCTGCCTAAATGCTCACCTCCAGGCGAGATTACCCAGACGCCACCTGGGCCGGTGGCCAGTAATACGCCGGACGGTAGTACTTTTAAACCATCAGGCAAACCTGGTAGTTGCTTAACCTGGACGGTGGCATCAAAAAACAGTTTACCTTTACCCAGGCTACCATCGCTATTTACCGCATAACGCCACCACTGCGCCGCTGCAGGATCAGAATTGGCCACATACAGCCACTTTTCATCCGGCGAAAACGCCAGACCATTGGGTCGGGTTAAATTGTCAGCCAGTAGCGTGATATTGCCATCCGGCGCCAGCAGGTATACCCCATTTACGCTTTGCTGCTTTTCTGTTGAATTATCACCGCCTGCTAAGCCATACGGCGGATCGGTAAAGTAGTAAGCTCCGCTGCTATGCTGCACCAGATCGTTCGGGCTGTTTAACAGCTTGCCGTTAAAGGCTGTCACCAAAGTTTGATACTGCGGCACACCATTATCAAAGCCATTAAACAGCGCTAAGCGGCGATCGCCGTGTTGCGCCAGCACCAATTGCTTTTCACTGTTAAAGATCAGACCGTTCGCGCCCTGTTGTCGGTTATTCTGTGGGTACAAACCGGTGTAACCGGACGGCTGAAGATATACTGTTAAGCCTTGTTGTTCATTCCAGCGATAGACTTTATTTTGAGGTACGTCAGAAAACAGTATATCGCCGGTAACGGGTTCAGCTATCGGCCCTTCCGCCCAGCTAAACCCCTCGGCCAGTTGCTCAAGCGTTGCATCTGCAGCCACCACATGGTGCATGGCTGGTGTAACTGTTAGCACTGGCTGTGCCGGCAAGGCGCTATTCGCCGCTAATATCGGACTAAACAGAATACATAAAACAGTTGCTGAAAAACGCATAAACATGGCCTCAAAAGAAAAAGTCACTACACGCTAGCACTATTAGCGCACTGAAGAAATGGCCAATTTTACAGTTATGCTTATGTTTCTTGCTGCAGTTGTGCTTGTTCTTCCGCACGCAGGGTTAGCACTTCTACGCCACTGTCTGTTACGGCAATGGTGTGTTCCCACTGCGCCGATAGCTTTTTATCGCGGGTAACTACTGTCCAGCCATCTTTTTTGGTTTTTACTTTAGCGCTGCCCTGGTTCAGCATTGGCTCTATGGTAAATACCATACCGGGTTTTAACAGCATACCTGTGCCAGCCGCGCCGTAATGCAGCACCTGCGGCGCTTCGTGCATTTCACGGCCAATGCCATGGCCGCAATATTCACGTACTACGCTATAGCCCTTACTGCGGGCAAACTGCTCAATAGCAAAGCCGATATCACCCAAGCGGGCGCCGGGTTTTACTGCGTTAATGCCCAGCCACAATGCAAGGTAGCAATCATCTACCAATTGCTGCGCCACAAAGCTTAGCTTACCTACGCCATACATTTTGCTGGAGTCTGCGATAAAGCCATTTTTTTCCAACGTAATATCTACGTTGATAATATCGCCATCTTTTAGCAACTGCGTACTTGATGGTACGCCATGACACACCACATCATTTACCGAAGTATTCAGTACGTAGGCAAAACCGTACTGCCCCTTACTGGCAGGCCGTGCCTGCAATTCATCGACAATATAGCGCTCTGCCAGATCATTTATCTGCAAAGTCGACATACCCGCCACAATGCTTTGGTCCAACATGGCAAATACCTGTGCCAATAGTCGGCCTGCTTCTCGTTGCAACGCCAACTCTGCCGCGGTTTTAAGCTGAACGCCGTTCATCTGCGCCTCCTGCCAGTTTCACGTCGGCTTGCTGTAACATCATCACCACGAGTTGCTGATAATTATGTGATGGGTGCAATTCGGCTAACATGCCCATTTTCAGCCAGAATTCGGCCTGCGCATTAATAGAACGCGACATAGCACCACTAGCCTTTCTAATTTCCTCGTGCAGTTCATCTGCAATTTTAACAATGCCCAATGTAATACCCCCTCCGAAAATATACGAATCATATATGAAACGTATATTTTAGAAAAGTTGAAGTTGCACAATTGTGCTAATTTTCGCAAAGTAAGCCCTTATACCAATGAGGCTAAACTTGGCATGCAAACATTCTCTGAACTTCGTACCCTGCTGGTGGGTTATGGTTACGCCGGCAAAACCTTTCATGCGCCGCTGCTGTGCGCAACGCATGGTATTAAGCTGACGCATGTTGCCTCATCTCAGGCGGCACAGGTTAAGCAGCAATTGGGCGCTGATATTATCGTGCTGGCCGATTACGAAACGGCCGTACAATTGCCAGATATTAATTTGGTGGTTATTGCCAGCCCAAACGATAGCCACGCGCCTTTAGCTGAACGGGCGCTGCGCGCTGGCAAACACGTCGTGGTGGATAAACCCTTTGCGCTTACTGTTAAAGAAGCCAACGCCTTAACCGCCTTAGCTGAAGAGCAACATCTGCTGTTATCCGTGTTTCATAACCGCCGTTTTGATGCCGACTTTCAAAGCCTGCAGCACTTGATCAACAGTGGTCGGCTGGGCCCAATTGCACATCTGGAATCCCGCTTTGACCGCTTCCGGCCAGAAGTGCGCCAGCGCTGGCGTGAACAAGCTGGCCCGGGTGCTGGGCTATGGTTTGACTTAGGCCCGCACCTGCTGGATCAATGTCTGGTGTTATTTGGCCTGCCACAAACGATTAGCGCCAGTTTAAAAACCGTTCGGCGGGATGCAACAACAACAGACTGGTTTAGCGTGTTGCTGGATTACGGTCACTTTAGCGTAACCCTTGGCGCCTCTATGCTGGCAGCGGCGCCCTCGGCCCGTTTTACTCTGCAAGCACAGCATGGTAGTTGGCAAAAGTTTGGCTTGGACATACAAGAAGATCAGCTAAAACAAGGCTTAACGCCAGCCGATGCCAACTGGGGCATTGAGCTCCAACCCGGCTTGTTGTATCAAAATGAGCAAATTACACCCTATAGCACGGCAGTGGGATGTTATCAGCAATACTACACAGCGATTGTTACTGCGATTAATGGCGGTGGTAACAACCCGGTACCACCACAGCAAGCCTGTGCAGTAATGCACATGCTTGAGCTGGCCGAGCAATCAGCCAATGAAGCCAGAGTTGTACAGATTTTCGCAGGCAGACAGTAAAAAGCCGATAGCTATATGGTGGTGGTTATTCTGCCCAGCGTTGGCGAATGGCAAGAATTTCAGGTAGTTTCTGCTCTAGCAGCTCTACCAGACGGGGTTCAAAGTGCAGGCCTTTTTGCGCGTGCATATGGGCGAGAGTGTCTTCTATGCTCCAGGCTTGCTTGTAAGGACGTGCGCTGGTGAGAGCATCAAATACGTCAGATACTGCCACGATACGCGCTTCAAGCGGAATAGCCTCACCAACCAAGCCATGTGGGTAACCGCTGCCATCCCATTTTTCGTGATGATATAACGCCACCACTTTTGCCATTCGCAATAGATCAGAGTCACAGTCACCGATAATCTCCGCGCCAATAAGCGGGTGGCGCTGCATATCGCGAAATTCTTCTACGGTAAGCTTGCCTGGTTTTAGCAAAATACTGTCAGCGATACCTATTTTGCCAATGTCATGCATGGGGGCTGCATGCAGTAAATCTTCAGCGTGTTGTGCAGATAAACCATAAGCGCGCGCCAGTACCTGCGCGTAATGGCTCATACGCATAACATGCAGCCCGGTTTCGTTATCTTTATACTCCGCCGCGCGGCCAAGGCGCTGGATAACCTGCAACCGGGTTTGTTTAAGTTCATCCGCCCGTACCAGCGACAAATGCGTTTTGACTCTGGCGCGAACAATGGCTGGTGAAATAGGCTTGGCAATATAATCTACAGCCCCCACTTCAAAGCCTTTGGCTTCATCCACTTCGTCTTTTAACGCAGTGACAAAAATAACCGGCAATCGCTGCGTAGCAGGATCGGCTTTTAACCGGGCGCAAACGTCATAGCCCGTCATACCCGGCATCATTACATCGAGTAAAATAAGATCAGGTTGCTGTTGCTGTATCAATTGCAACGCTTCTTCACCACTTTTGGCAAATAACAACCGATACTCGTCTTGCAACACCGTCCGCAGCACGCGCAAGTTGGTGGGCTCATCGTCTACCAGCAGTAGGGTTTGCTTCTCGGCCATCGGTGTTATCCTGCGTTTATCCGCTGTTGTATTTGATTTAGGGTTGCCATAGCGCTGGCAAAGTCAAATTCGTTTACTGCATCAAGCAAAGATAGGATCAGTGTTTCATGTATTCCAGTATAACGTTCTAACTGTGCCAGTACGCTGTCATTAATTTCATGTCTTTGCAGGGCCTGAGATAAAGGGCTAAGCAAAGCTGCAAGGGCGACATCATCGAGCGGTTGCAACGTCTTTGTTGAAACACTGTCTGGTTGTTGCTGCAACTGTTGGCAAGCTGCCAGGTGTTCAGGCCAGCTTTGCAATATTTGTTGCAGCGTGTTTTCTGCGCGATCTTGCTGCTGCTGACGAGCTGCCTGCTCTAACTCACCACACAGTTTGCTTAATTGCTCCAGCGCCAAATTAGCACTCACCCCTTTGATAGCATGCGCCGCTTTTTGTAATTCATCTAATTGAGCTGCTTTCAGGTTTACTGCCGCTTGCGCCAACACGGGCTCTTGCTGCTGTAAAAACTGTTCCAGCTGGGGCAGGTAATGCGTAAGCGAGCCCCACAACAGCAACGCTTTGGACAAATTGAGTACTTGCAGTGGCTGAGCCTCTGCGGCTATAACCGAGGGTAGCGCACCAACATCTAAATCCAATACGCGGGCAATTTCTGCACTTAACATTTCAAAATCAACGGGTTTACTGGCAAACCCCTGCATACCGGCTTCTTTAGCTGCCTCTTTATCTTCATCCAGCACACTTGCGGTCAGTGCGATAATGGCCAACGGCTCTCGCGGTAGTGACTGCTCCCACTGCCGAATCAACTTGCAGGCTTGTAAACCGTCCATTACTGGCATTTGAATGTCCATCAACACCACATCAAACGGTTGTTGCTCCACCGCTACAAGCGCTTGCCCGCCATCTGATACAGCCACCACTTTGTGTCCGGCACGCTCCAACAACAGCTGTAATAATTCTAAATTTTGCGGTATATCATCCGCTATTAACACCGACAACGGCGGTAATGCACACGCATGATCAATATTGCGTTGTGGTAGTGCTGTGCCCGGTTTAAGTGGCAAGGTAAAGCTAAAGCAGCTACCAACACCTTCTGTACTTTGCACACTAATATGGCCACCCATCAATTCAACAAGCTGCTTACTTATGGTGGTGCCAAGACCAGTGCCACCGAAGCGACGGCTCATCGACGCATCAGCCTGGGTGAAGGCATCAAAAATGTACGGCAAACGTTGTGGTGAAATACCAATGCCGCTGTCAATAATGCTAAAGGTGAGTTCAGATGGCGCATCAAGCTGCACTTTCACCGTTACACTGCCCTGCTCGGTAAATTTAATCGCATTACCCAACAGGTTTGTTAACACCTGACGCAACCTATCTGGTGCGCCGTAGTAAAACTCAGCCGCGGCAGCATCTAGCTCTAACGTGAGTTGTAATTGTTTCTTACGGGCCTGCAACCACAAGGTAGACACCACAGTATCCAACAGCGCCGGTAAAGAAAAATCAGCATATTCCAACTCAACTTTGCCTTTTTCCAGCTTGGCACTATCAAGAATGTCGTTAAGCAGATGCAATAAGGAACGGGCGGCACTATGAATAGTTTGCAGATGCTTTTGCTGCTGTTCGGGCAAACCGGATGACAACATTAAATCACTAAAACCAATAATCGCATTCATCGGCGTGCGAATTTCATGACTCATATTGGCAAGAAAAGCTGAACGGGCTTCAGCAGCTTGTTCTGCAATGTTTTTAGCCTGAACCAACTCTTGCTCCATCTGCTTACGAGCACTGATATCCATTAAGAAACCGTCCAGCCAAACGACATCGCCCGTATCCGTTTTTATCGCTTCGCCATGCTCTAAAATCCAGCGCCAACTGCCGTCTTTGTGACGTATACGGTACTCAACCGTAAAGCTGCCTTGATACAAGTCTAACTGGGTGGTTGTGGCTTT
>Ga0100394_1004249_pt1 | contig 11683 bp, 10 predicted proteins | sample CryGeymeta201518_FD_81549 | JGI IMG/M metagenome (GOLD analysis project Ga0100394, IMG submission 81549) | Groundwater microbial communities from Crystal Geyser aquifers in Utah, USA - Crystal Geyser metaG 2015-18 | ecosystem: Environmental > Aquatic > Deep subsurface > Groundwater | place: USA... | reverse complement strand
TTCCTGGTTGGAAATACAGGCCTCGTTCAGGCTCATTCCTCATTGGACAAGGCTGCCGGTTGCATGATCGCGCCAGCGGCGTGATAATCGGCTGGTACGCCTGCAAAACCGGCATCCAGCTTGCCGACATGGCACAGGTGTGGAAGCGCTTCAGACGTTGCAGGATTTTCTGGGAAAAGGGGTGAATCATGTTTGAATCAGCCGAGCTCGGCCATAAAATTGATAAAGCCACCTACGACAAGGAAGTGCCGGTTCTGCGCGAGGCGCTGCTTGAAGCTCAATTTGATCTGGCGAAGGCGGCGAGCTTTCCGGTCATCATTTTGATCGGCGGTGTTGACGGCGCCGGCCGCGGCGAGACGGTCAACCTGCTGAACGAATGGATGGATCCGCGCTACATCCAGAGCCACGGCATGGGCAACCCCTCCGACGAAGAGCTGGAGCGTCCGATCATGTGGCGCTTCTGGCGCGCGCTGCCGCCCAAAGGCAAGGTCGGCATCTTTTTCGGTTCCTGGTACACCTGGACGATCCTCAGCCGGGTGTTTGGCAAAATCAAGAATGCTGACCTGGACCAAGGCATGGAGCGCAACGTGCGCTTCGAGAAGATGCTCAACGACGAGGGCGCTCTGATTCTCAAGTTCTGGCTGCACCTGTCCAAGGACAAGCAGGAAAAGCGCCTCAAGGCCATGGAGAAGAACCCGAAGACGCGCTGGCGCGTGACCGAGCGCGACTGGATGCACTTCAAAATGTATGACAAGTTCCGCAAGGTGGCGGAGCGCGTCATGCGCCAGACCAGCACCGCCGAAGCGCCCTGGATGATCGTCGAGGGCGAGGACGAACGCTACCGCGGTTTGACGGTGGGGAAAGTCATCCTGGAGGCGCTGCGCAAGCGCCTCGATGCGGTCGATGCGCCTCACGATGCCCATGCGCCGCCGCTGTTGCCTGCTATCGACAAGCTGCATATTCTGAAAACCCTCGACCTTGATCAGAAGCTGACGAAGAAGAAATACAACCTGGACCTGGAAAAATACCAGGGCAAGCTCAACCTGCTGACGCGCGACCTGAAATTCGCGGAGATCACCGTCATCGTAGTGTTCGAGGGAAACGATGCCGCCGGCAAGGGCGGCAGCATCCGCCGCGTTACCGGCGCGCTCGACGCACGCCAGTACCAGGTTACCCCGATTGCCGCCCCCACCGAAGAGGAGCGCGCCCAACCCTACCTGTGGCGCTTCTGGCGCCATGTGCCGCGCAAGGGGCGGGTCAGCATTTTCGACCGCTCCTGGTATGGTCGCGTGCTGGTGGAGCGGGTCGAAGGCTTCTGTTCCAACGCCGACTGGATGCGCGCCTACAGCGAGATCAACGATTTCGAGGAGCAGTTGGTGCGGAACAAAACCGTAGTGGTGAAGTTCTGGCTGTCAATCAGCAAGGAAGAGCAGCTCAGGCGCTTCGAAGAGCGCCAGAAGACCGGCTTCAAGCATTTCAAGATTACCGACGAGGACTGGCGCAACCGCGAGAAATGGGAGGATTACGAGATGGCGGTCTGCGATATGGTGGATCGCACCAGCTCGGAAATGTCGCCATGGACGCTGGTTGAGGCCAACGACAAGAATTTTGCCCGCATCAAGATTTTGAAAACACTGTGCGAGCGGATCGAGGCGGCGCTGAAGTAATCCCGGAAGAGGCTCGAACTGCATCAAAGGTAGATTTGTAGGAGCGACCTCCAGGTCGCGATTCACCGAATATCGCGACCTGGAGGTCGCTCCTACAGCGGTTTTTTTTGCTTGGTTTACTTTGCCAGCGGCTGGGAATGCTCGCGATGACGCCGCCAGTTCTCCAGGTAGGCGGTTGTCAGTTCCCGGTTGCCCCGGAAGATCAGTAAATTCTCTGCATTCTTGAACTGCGCGGCATGGGTGAAATTAAAGCTGCCGCTGATCACGACCGGATTGGCGCTACCGGCATCGATCACCATCACCTTGTTGTGGGCGCTGTCGTGCTGGCTGTCGACGAATACCGGCACGCCGCCGGCCGCAACCGTCGGCACCTTGCTGTGCTCCATTCTCCGTATTTGTTCCGCGTCCGTGACGACACGGACATCCACACCGCGCTGTTTGGCGCTGATCAGCGCCTGGGCGATTTCCCGGCTGGTGAAGCTGTATGTCTGCACCAGCACTTGTTTTTGCGCCTGCTCGACGAGCAATACAATCTGGCCGGCGGCGTCATCATCGGGGGTAAACAGCACCTGTACCGTCCCGCTGGCGGCGATGGTTTTGCCGGGAAAGAGCATCTCGTAGGCCGAGGAGGGGGAAGCGAAGAACCCTGCCAGGAAAAGGCAGAACAGGGCGTGGCGGCGAATGTTTTTCATCGTGTTTCCCTTTTCTTGGCGCGGCCTTGGGATGGGGCGCAAGTGCGAATATCGGCTATTATGCACGATAAGGAATAACAGCGAAGGGCGAATGATGAGTCAAGACAGGAAAACCGCAACCCTCGCGGGCGGGTGCTTCTGGTGTCTGGAAGCGGTGTTCGAGCTGCTTGAGGGCGTGGAGAAGGTCGAGTCGGGCTACACCGGTGGCAACACCCCCAACCCCGGCTACGAGCAGATTTGCAGCGGAACTACCGGCCATGCCGAGGCGGTGCGGATCACCTTCGACCCGGCAGTGATTTCCTTCCGGGAATTGCTGGAAGTCTTTTTTACGATCCATGACCCCACCACTCTGAATCGCCAAGGCAATGACATGGGCAGCCAGTATCGCTCCGCCATTTTTACCCACAGTCCGGAACAGCAGGCCGTCGCAGAAGAGATGGTCGCCAAGCTCGCGTCCGCCGTTACTGAAATCACTCCCGCCGGAATTTTCACTGTGGCGGAGGACAATCACCAAGAATATTTCAGAGGCCACAGCGATCAATCCTATTGCCGATTCGTGGTTGCTCCCAAGGTGGCGAAACTGAGGGAGAAATTCAAGGCCAGGCTGAAGAGCGGGGCGGCTTAACAGTGCCCACCCCTGGAGGTTTATTGTTTTCTGAATCGGCCATCCCTGCTGCAACCCTCAACGCCTACCTTGCGACCGACTACAAGGTGATGGCGGCCGAGCCGTTTGTCCTGAAAATCGGCCGTGCCAGTCCTGAGCTCGCGCTATGGCTCAAACTTCACCGGACAGACCGCGCAGCATTCATCACCGCATGGAATCCTTTCGGCGAGCCCACGTCAGATTCAGAAAACCATGCCGCCCAGCAAAAACTGCTTGCTGGGATCAAGGCCATGGATTTGCCCTATCTGGATGGGGAAGGCCGAGATCCATCAGGGCTATGGCCAGCGGAGCCCAGTTTGCTGGCCTTCGGTATTTCGCTTGAGGCGGCCAGAAAACTGGCAAGGCAATTTCGCCAGAACGGATTCGTTTACGCCGACAGTGATGTGACACCACGGCTGATTCTGTTGCGATAAGGCCGTCAGGCCAGATTGCTGATTACGAACCGGTGCTTGCCGGAAACGGTACGTTTTATCTCATCGACAGCATTGATTTCCAGCACCATATTCTCATCCACATCCCTGCGGACTCTGGCTCTGAGCGAGTTCAGAGTTTCGGCGCTCAAGCTGGACGGCGAGACGAGGTTCAAGGTGATTTTGTCCGGTTCGCTCTGAATAAACTGATACTGCTTGATGCCATCCAGCCCATCCAGCAGATGGATGAAATACGAGGGGTAAATGCTCTTGCCGCTCCGGGTCTTGATGATGTCGTTGCTGCGGCAGAGCCCCATTTCCATCATCGGGAACGGCGAACCGCAGTCGCAAATCCCCTCCTTTAGCCTGCCCGAGTCGCCGATCTCATAGCGGATGAAAGGCATGACCCGGTTGGTTAACGAGGTAATAACGAGCCGGTCTTCCTGGTCGAAGTTCAGTGACTCAAGGTAAACCATGTCGGTGAAGATGTGCTGGTTGCCGTGCCGGCATTCGCAGGCGATGTTGGGGATCTCCCTGCTGCCGTATTGATTGAACACCTTGCAGCCAAAGGCCCGTTCCATCAGCTCCCGCTGCCAGCCATAGAGCACTTCGGCGGTGGAGAATACGCCCAGCAGCGTATCGGGCATCCGGATTTTGTTGTCGATGACATGTCTGGCAAGCTCGGCCAGGATAGAGGCATAGCCTTGCAGCAGGACGGGCTGGTACGATCGGATGGCGCTGGCCCAGTCATGCAACTGGGCTTCGGTGTATTCGTACGCGGCAATGGTCTTCTCGGCGGCAATGGCGTCGTTAACGATTTTGCTGAAACGGTTGCCGCCCTTGATGTCTTGTCTGGCACCCCAGAAATTCAGTATTTTCTGGCCGGGCTTCCATCCCGACCCCATGTAGCTTCTGCACATGCCTGCGCGCATCAGTTCGCCTTTGTGAGCATCATAGTAAAAGGACACCGGCTTGCCGGTCGATCCGCCGGTGTTGCCGATCTTCAACCGGCTCCGGTCGAGACCTTGTGCCAGCATCTCGTTCCGGTGCTGGATGACATCATCCTTGCGCAGGATGGGCAGGCTGTTTACAGTCCTGACGGCGTTGTGGGAGCGACCTCCTGGTCGCGAATTTAGTGATTCGCGACCAGGATGTCGCTCCCACATTTCCCGGTAATAAGGCACGTTGGAGAAGGCATGATCGATGATGGCGGACAGGTCTTCCTGCTGCTTGCGGTGGAGCTGTTCGTTGCTCAGGGACTGGTTGCGCAGTAGTTCATCCAGCAGAGCATATCGTTCCCGGTGCCGGTTTCTGTGCAGCAGATGCTTGATGCGTGAGATCATGCGGATCGTGCCAGCATCTCACCCCAGGCCCTGCCATCTTCACCATAGCGGGCGATGGCTACCACGATCTCGGCGTGCCGTTTTGCTTGGTTGGAACGTGAATTGATCAGATCGTAACACGGTGAGTGGTCGCCGAAATTATGTTCGATGTTGTCCATGAATACCTGGAAGTTGTGGGCGGCTTCTGCATGTGTGGGTAATTCCCACCCGTTTTTCCGGTCGTGGATGAGGGTTTTCAGCAAATCCAGTTTTTCCCGGATGACCCGGCGCTTCTGGTTGTACTGCTGCAACAGGGTTGCATGGGTTGATTCCAGTGCTTCCACGATAGTCTCATTGCTTAAATTTAGCACCGGGTAGCCGATGCCAGTGAGTTTTTCGATGGTGAAAAGCATTACATCGCCATAAAACTGTCGTTCGAACTCCCCTGAAAGATCGATGGTGGCGGTGTCCGCAGCGATCCCGGGCCTGAATTCAGATTGGCCTGTGGTCCCGACGGTGCGCTTGTGCAGCATGGGGAGATTGGCGGATACGAAGCTATCCCCAATTTCAGACTTGATGAGCCGCCCCAGCACCGGCCCGGCCATTCTGAGCTTCAGTGTCGCAAAAGGGATGAAGTACTTCAGCCCCTCCGGTTTGAAAATGTAATTTCCCGTGTAGATGGTTCGGGCTGGCCGGACGCCGGTCATAAGGTCTTCATGGCGGTAATAGGTTTTTCGGGTGGGATGCTCTCCGTAAAAGAACCGGTTCAGCTTGCTCGAAAAATGGCTGAAACAGCGTGAGTTGTCATGTTCGCCGGTGATGGAGCAACGATATTGATATGATGATTTTGCGGGTTTGAAGCCAAAAAGCCCCGCCATGTCGTGGTAGGACGCTTCATCGTCGTCATGCTGTCTTGTGTCGTGGAACTGGCAGGGCTGGGACGGATCATATCCGGCGATCTGGTGCAGAAAGCCGATGACGTCTTCAAGAAAGTTGCCTGCCATCACGGAGGGAGAGACGGGCGGGTCGCCGACTACCTTGCCGGTGAGGATGGTTGCGTCCGTGCTGGAAAAAATCCGATCCAGGCAATAAAAATAGTTGGTGGCGTAAAGGTTGCCGTCCCCCGCTGCGGTGCTGACTTTTATCTGGAACTCCTGATCGCTGTCGATGAAATAAAACAGTATCTTTTCCGCATCGCATCTCATCTCGTTCAGCTTCAGGTAGGCGATGTTGCGCATGATCGAGGGGCCCTTGCGGAAAAAGGTCTCCCGGTCGGTGTCGCCGAGTATTCCGGATAAAGCCTTCTTTTCCGCCCCGGTCAAGGCATTCATCTGATCGAGTTGCTCGCTCAGGCCGAAATAGCGGGTTGCTATGCCCTGCGCCTCACAATCGTTAGCTATCGCCTGGTTTCTGACCATGTTGTCAGCGTCTCTGGAGTCGTCGGCGATGATGACCGAAACTTTCCGGTAGCGGTGATCGGCAAACCCGCCATATCCAAACGATCTGCAAAGATGCAGCAGGCTGTCGAGGCAGCTCTTCAGGTGTTGCGGTCTGTCTGCAACGGGGATGACGATGACGAACTGATGCCTGTCGTCGTTGCCTTTCAGTGCGATGAGTCGCTCCATCTCCTGAAAGGCCGCGTGATAAGACTCAAGCAGGGATGCATTAACCCCCTCTCCCTCTTGTGTAAGGCGTAGGGCGTCAATAAGCGAAGCGCATTGCGCCGTATGTTGCTCGACATGGTGCAATGCGCGAAGCTTTTGACACCCTACACGAACTTTGTTAGCTTGAGGTTCATGGGTAGGGCTGGAGAGAGGGCGTCCATCTTCCCAAAGCGCCTTCTCGATATCCCGAATACGGGATCGACACGCCTCGATCAGTTCGTCGATATTTTCGTGCATTTCAGGACTCTATCTTCCCGACAGGTAGTTGGGGAAGGCATCTTTATCGATCATGATTTCGATGAGGTTGATGGCGTTTGCCAGGTCGCTATTGGCAAACAGGTCGTCCAGATCGGGTTCGGTCACGATTTTCTTGTGGTTGATGCCGAATGACAGGGCGAGGTAGCGATAGTCGGGATTGACGAAGTCGCAATTGATAAATCTCTTATCGTAGAGCTGGGACTGGTTCTTGCGAATCAGGCTCATGGTGGAGTTGTTGAACACCACCACATTCAGCGGGATGCCATAATTCACCGCCGTCATGATTTCCATGCAGCACATTTGAAAGCCGCCATCGCCGAGAATGGCGAAGGTCGGCTTTTGCTCCGAAAATCTGGCGCCAATCGCGGCGGGTATGGCGTGTCCCAGGGACGATATTCCGGAATTCGGGAAATACCGGTTCCCGCTGGATACGTTGAAGAAGTTTTGGGCAAAAATAATATTGTCGTCAAAGATCAACGCGTTTTCCGGAAAGTGCGCCTCCAGTTTTGAATAAAACTGTTCAACCAGTGCAAATCGAAACGATAGCGCAGAGCCCTCTTTACCGGATGCCGCCTTCCTTAATTCCTCTGTATGGCCATGGAATTTGTCGAGGTTTTTCCGTGTTGCCCCGCTGTCCCCGAGCTTTTCCAATACTTCAGTCAAGGCATCCTTGATGTCGCCGTGGATGGCGACATCCGCCCTGAAGACCTTTTCCAGTTGCTCGTGGTTATGGTCGATTTGGGCGATCTTCTTGTTACCCAGAAGCTTATCGTCCCATAGATAGCTGGTTCGTTCATTGAACCCGGCGCCTAAAAACAGGATCAGGTCGGCATGATCGACGATGTATTTGTACGCATCCCCATTCGAGGTGACGCCCAGGCTCCCCAGGGATAGCCCGGAGCCATCGCCGATGACCCCTTTCCCTTTCAGGCTGGTGGCCACCGGGATGTTCATCAACTCGCTCAATTGCGCGACGACTTCCTGCGCGCCCGATTTGATGCAGCCATAACCCGCGACGATGACGGGGTATTTCGCCTCGGCAATCAGTTCTGTCAGCGCGTCCACGGGGAGTGCGCGCGGGTAGAGCGGGTGGGTGCTGCTACGGGTGTAAACGCGATCCAGCAGGCTTTCCTCGACCATTTCTTTCTGGACGTTGTAGGGAAAGCTGAGGAGCACGGGGCCAGCGTTGCCGGATAGAAGAATTTTTGCCGCCTGATTCAGAACATGAACCAGGTAGTCGGTTCTTTCGATGATCTTGTGGTATCGGGTGATGCCCTTGAACAATGCGGCCTGATCGATGCTTCCGCCCTCGCCGGAGCTCTCTTGCAGCCCGCCCTTGCCAAAGATATGGGTCGATGTTTCTCCGGTAATAATCAGGATCGGCTGTTTATCCGCATAGGCATTGGCGATCCCCGTCACCAGGTTGGTGGCGCCCGGACCCGCAGTGGTGATGCAGGCGGAAATCCTCCCCGAGGCTCTGGCATAGCCTCCGGCCATGAACGCCGCCCCCTGTTCATGCTTGACCAATACGCTCTTGATATTCGAGTCATACAAGCTGTCATAGACCGGCAAGATATGGGCGCCCGGCATCCCGAAGATCACTTCGATCCCCAGTCGTTCCAAATACCTTACGATTAATTCACTGACCGCTATTTTCATGTCGTCTCGTCATGGCCGAAAACCCACTGTTTCCGAATTGAGAACCGAAGCAGGGTTGCATGGATCGGTGCCGGAACAGGCATTTTAACCGAACCTGCGCCCAATCATGAATCTATAAACTGCGATTTAACGCAGAGGGTGCCGAGGAAGAATTTGCTTGGCCAGATCAGGCATATACCTTGATATATATCCGTCACTAGCTCGGACTTATGACGCGGCTTGCGGGGCAGTCTGCGTAGGGCGCAATCGTTATTGCGCCGAATGAAATGGGGCTCGCAGGGATGGGCTACTTGTTGCCCAACTCGCAAAACATCCGGTGCAATGCGCTTCGCTTATTGGCACCCTACCTTGCGCCTTATGCTTGCTGAATATTCTCGCCGCCAAGCGCTTCGACCAGATCGGCCAGCAACCGGGCCAGTTCCCCGGCCATCAGGGTAAAGTCGAGATCGAACAACTCGTCGGTGTTTTCAGCCTGGGATTCGGCTTCTTCCTTGAGAATGTCCAGAAAGGCGAGGCGCTTGATCTGGAGCTGTTCGGTGAGGACGAAGGAAATCTTGTCGTTCCAGGTCATTCCCAGCCGGGTGGCGCTCTTGCCAGCGGCAATGTGCGCACGGATTTCACCGCCCTCCAGGTCGTGGCGAACATAGCGAACCGTCGCCTTGCCCTCGTCATTGGAGCGGAGTTCCAGCTCGCGATCGATGGTGAACCCGGACGGCGCTTCGCCCCCGGCGAGCCAGCCGGTCATGGCTGTGACGGGTGAGAGCTCGGTATGCAGCAGCTTGAGCGGCAGGTTGTCCAGCGTTTTGACTAGCAGTTCCAGGACTTCATCCGCTTTGGCCGGGGAGGCGGCATCCACAACCAGCCAGCCATTGACCGGGTCGATCCATACGAAGGTCGTGCGCCGAAGCGCAAACGCTCGGGGGAGCAGTTCGTCGGCGACGCGTTCCTTGATCTCCTTCGTCTCTTTGCGCCCGACGCGGTGGCCCTGCTGCGCTTCGAGTTCGGCGACGCGCTCCTTGGCGAACTGGTTGATGATGGAGGCGGGCAGCAATTTCTGCTCCACGCCCAGGGCGATCAGCAACTGCCGGTTCAATGCGTGGACCAGAGGCCCGTCGCCTTGGGGGGAAACCCAGCCACGGCTTTGCTTGTCCAGGCCGCCGCAGGGCTGGAGCGGCTGGCGGGACAGTTTTTCTTCCAGCGTTGTGGCGCTCATTGTCCAGTCAATGGGAAGGCGATAAATGAAGATGTTTTTAAACCACATGGCGGGTTACTCGAAAAAGGGGGCGATTATACAGCCCATGGATGAAAAAACGGGTAAGGGTATCAACTCGCTATGGCGTAATCGGTTTCATCATCAACCTGCGTGATCTGCACGCCGGCTTCCCTGATGGCCTGCAGCTTGTTCTCCAGTGCGATTCGTATGGGCTCATAATCCGCTTGCGGCGGGGGGTAGCCTTGCCATCCTTCCGGCGTGTGGGTGTCCAGGTTGTAATAGGCATAAGGGGCGACCTTGTCCTCGATGTCTTCGGTTACTATGGTCAGCCGATATCCGCTGAAAGTGGCGTGTTCCCCCGTTTCGTGAGGGACGACGCTGCCCTCGAAGTCGATAAACTGGTTGTCCGTTTCCTGAATGTATCCCGACAATGATGCAAGCAAATTCACGATTTGAAGATGCGTCAATTTTGCCGCCAGGGTGCTTGTCGCATGCAGATAATCTTCGTGATTGATTTCCCATCGCGCAACGGGGACCTGCCGTTCATTTTCAACCTGGCCAGAAAACAAACCGCGAATATTCACCATGTCGGAAATATTCACGCAAAACATATCAAGGGTCAGCCCTTTCAGGTCGAATCGGGCCAACTCGGCGGAGGGCAAAACCTGAATATAGCTTGCCCAGCCGGAACCCTTGCGCACCAGTCCATGCTTGACCTGGTAGTGAAGGATCAGTGTCTTGCCCTGTATGGTGATGAGTATTTTTTTCAAAATGATTTCTTCAAGTCAGGGATGTTGCCCGCAGATGCGATCTATATTTACGTCACGGGTGGCTGAAGTATAACAATGCGTGGCACCCAGTGCTGCCGGGTTCGCAATTAGCAACCTGATTTTCCATCTTGTAGGATAATGGGTGTCAGTCGCCGTCATTGTGGGTCGGGCTTCAGCCCGACATCCTGGAAATTTAGAAAGAGGTAACGTGTCGAATCTTTATATTATCCTGCAGAGCACTGGTGCTGTAGCAGCCACCCATTCCGGGTCCTTCCACGCCGATGATGTGTTGGCGGCGGCGACATTACGCCGGGTAAATCCGGCTTTGCCCATTTTGCGTACGCGCGACCAGGAACAGCTGGACGCAGCGGATATCCTGTTCGATGTGGGGCGTGTTTTTGATTCTGCGGCCTGCCGCTTCGACCATCATCAACTGGAATACAAGGAAGCGCGCGAAAACGGCATCCCTTACAGTTCGTTCGGCTTGGTATGGCGTGAATTGGGGGTGGAACTTTGTGAATCGGCCGCCGCAGCGTCCAGGGTCGATCGCTGGTTGGTGCAAGGCGTGGACGCCATGGATTGCGGCATTACCTTGAGCAAGGAAACCCTGCCCGTCACGCTGATGTCCATTTCCACGGTACTTGGAGGTTTCAATCCCGGCTGGCAGGATGTTACATCCGCTTCAGCCAGGAATGAGGCCTTCGAGCGTGCCGTCAGCCTGGCAACCGTCGTTCTGCAAAACACGATCAGGGACGCAAACGGGTTTGAAAAGGCGCGTGCCGTTGTGGCGCAAGGGGTTTTGCTGGAAGCAGGGCGGTTGTTGGTGCTGGAGCACGACGTGCCGTGGAAGGATGCCGTATTGGGATCGCCTGAGTACGAGCACCTTCTGTACGTGATTTCCCCCGATGCCCAGGTGAAATGGCAGGTGACCGCCGTTCCAGATCGTGCGGGAAGCTTCAATAACCGGAAATCCCTGCCTTCGGCCTGGGCAGGGCTGGACGGCGAAGAGCTGGACGCTGTCGTCGGCATGAAAGGCTGCGTGTTCTGCCATAGGGGGCGCTTTGTCGCCGGGCACAAGACGAAAGATGGGGCGATGGAAATGGCGCGGCTGGCCCTGCGGGGTTAGTTCATGTAGAGCATGCGCTATGCTTGCTCGGTGTCTTTAGCGCGCGTATCGGCTGAAAACGCCTGGGCGAACGCCAGAATCACCTCGCGCACCACCTTGCGCTGCGGCGCGGGCAGTCGCAGGAAAGCCTCGAAAGTTTCACGTTCCTGATGGCCGATGCCTTCGTCCCAGCGGGCACGTTCCTGCTTGACCCGTTCTTCAATCTCCGTGCCATAACGCAACTCCTGCGGCGGAATAC
>Ga0100394_1004243_pt1 | contig 11688 bp, 12 predicted proteins | sample CryGeymeta201518_FD_81549 | JGI IMG/M metagenome (GOLD analysis project Ga0100394, IMG submission 81549) | Groundwater microbial communities from Crystal Geyser aquifers in Utah, USA - Crystal Geyser metaG 2015-18 | ecosystem: Environmental > Aquatic > Deep subsurface > Groundwater | place: USA... | reverse complement strand
TCTATTATGGCTGCCAATGTGGGTTGGCTGAATTATAAACAGCAAAGATCAACAGGCCCTAGTCTCTTTTCTGTTGTTGCAGAAATAATAGTAGCTCATCAGGCGGCATAGGCTTGGCATACATAAAGCCTTGAACTTCATCACACCCCATCGCTTTTACTGCCTGCTCTTGCTCTTTTGTCTCAACACCTTCTGCAATAGTAGAGAGATGTAAACGCTTACCCAGACTTATAATGGTTTCAGCAATAACTTCTCCAGCAGCCTGATTAATATCTCGTATAAACGCCCGATCAACTTTAATCCGGTCTAATGGCAGTTGTTGCAGGTAACTGAGCGATGAAAAACCAATGCCAAAATCATCTATAGCCACTTTAATACCAAAGCTTTTCAATTTTTGCAGTGCTTCAATAACAATCTTAGGTTCATCCATCACAACAGACTCTGTAATTTCCAGTTCAAGTGATGCAGGCCTGACTTGATAACGATTTACACAGTCAATTACCGACTGTACAAAGCCATGATTCCTAAACTGCGGCATGGAAACATTGACGGCAATACGAAGCTCGCTAAAACCTTGCTGTTCAAGTTTTTTAACTTGTATACAGGCTTGCTCAAGCACCCAGCTACCGATCTCAACAATCAGACCTGAGTATTCTGCAAGAGGAATAAACACTGCCGGCGAAATAAACTGCCCATTTGCTTGCGGCCATCGAAGTAAGGCTTCCATACCAACGACCTGATGATTTTTCAACGACACCTGAGGCTGATACCATAACTCAAGCCGATCATTCGAAAAATCCTGACGTAACATGCGCAGTAACGCCAAGCGCTCCGCCATCTCCTCTTCCATATCCGCTATATAATACTGATAATTAGTGCCAATCTGTTTTTTAGCCTTATTCAGTGCAATGTAAACATGCTTTAATATAGTCAGCCCCTGCGTCGCTGTGTCGATTAACCGACACAGACCAAAAGTGGCGTCCACTTGCAAAGCATGCTCTGAAGCATGAAAGGGTTGATTAAAAACGGCTTGCAAACGTTCGGGTGTAAGTTCACTTTCGGACCCGACCAAACCAAAAACATCAGCGCCAATTCGTCCCAATTGCGCGGTAACACCAAAATGCTCTATCAGCCGAAATGTGACTGCAATCAGTAATTCATTACCCACATCTTGACCTAAACCATCGTTCACATCAGAGAAATGGTTTATATCAATCAAAACTGCGACGTTATTTTCAGCCTCATACCGTTTTGTGTCCTGCAAGATCTGAATAAACTCGTTTCTGTTAGGCGTCTTTGTCAGAGGGTCAATATAGGCTGCATGTTTAAGTTGCTGAAACAATGTAACGTTTTCATAACCTATTGAAATATTGCTGAGAAACACCTCTATTAATTGACGATCAAGCGCGTCAATTGGACGGTTTGTCTCAATATAGACCGCAGCAGAATGCGTTTCATTGCCAAGATACAACACCGTATCTTTGTCGGTAAACAAATGCTGACGTGTCGTTAAACATTTTGAAATCTGTTCAACAATACGTTCATTATCTAGCCGGTCAAGCTGGCACTTAATGTAAGGGGCATAATTACCAGCAGCACCTAATACATAAATATTCTCACTGGCACTACCATCATCCTCAATCTGAGCACATAGCACGCCTTCGGCGTGCAAGCCAATGAGTGACGATATCTGTGTTACAACGCCTTCAGAGAACTCGTGTAACGAGTGCTGCTCAAGCAGATTCGCTCCGGCATTAATAATTTTCTGTAAGCCTCTGCGGCTTTGGTTGATCGTACGGATCTGCTGATAAGACCGCAATGACGCAATAATTGAGGTCACCAACTTACTTCGGGTAAGTTCAGTTTTAGTTTTGTAATCATTAATGTCATATTCTTTGATGACATTTTCTTCCGGCGCATATCCCGGTTGGCCAGTACGTAGTACGATGCGTAACTCGTCCATCATCAGTTCGTCACGAATTCGCTGCACCACACGAAGTCCAGCATCATCTGTTTCCATCACTACATCGAGCAATACTAAGGCTGTTTCTGGGTTATGCCGCAAAAACTCGACCGCTTCCTTACCACTATATGCATGATGAAACACCAGCCGTCTGCCCAAAACAGTCAGGTCACTCAATGCCAGTTTAGTCACGGTATGAATTTCTTCATCATCGTCAACGATAAGCAAATGCCATTCACCCAGTGTCTGTTCATTTACTGGTGCAGCTGGTTCGTCTTCTGCTAAAAACAGAAAATCGTCATCTGTTTCTTTTGACACCATTATTCAGCCTTATTAAATGATTCCGCTTAAATATACATGCATCTTTTACATAAGAGTAAGTTATAACAGATTTTATTTTGAACAAAGTGTATCTGTATAACTTGCTGCAAGATTTCTGAGATGCCAAGATAGCGTTAAACTATTCTGGCGAAGTGAATATTGTCATGGTTAAAGTCAATTCATTAAGCGCGCAACAACGCTTATTGCAGCTTGCCAAAACTCAGTTTGGTGCAGGAATATCAACATCAAAAGACATTGAAAGTACCAATAACACACAAGATCAGGGCCAATTTAGCGACAAACACCAACAACTTGCTGCACGCTCGGGTGCGATTTTCAATTCTGCCAGCTTAAATATCAATCAGCGTGCAGAGCGACGCTTACAGATGCAACGTGAACGCCAACAACATAATTTGGAACGGATCATGGCGCAGGCTTTGGAGTACTGCCCTGAAAGTGTCTCCGCACAAGATGTCGATCCTGATTGGTTTCAGCAATTTTGTGATCTCATTTTAGACATATCTAATACCAACATGCAGCACCTGTGGGCCAAAATTCTTGCTGGTGAAATTGCCACTCCAGGCAAATTTTCGTTGAAAACATTACATACATTAAAACGCATGAGCTACAAAGAGGCTATGGCACTGCAACAAGCAGCGAATTTGAGTTGTCGCACACGTCAGGATCCCAGTGCCCGCATTTATTTCGGTTATATTAGCCGACCTTCACTTTGGCGCCTACTGACCGGTCGCAGTCGGGCGGTGGTTAATCTTAATCAGTTCGGACTGTCATATCCGCAAATATTAAGTTTGATGGATATTGGTCTTTTGCACAGCTCTGAAATTGAAAGTGGTACCTTGCCTGCTGGACAGCAGCTTAACTGGCAATACCAGCAACTTAGTATGAATGGCACTGTCTGCAGTAAAGATGTCGTGCTACAGTACTATAAATACACTGCCAGTGGCGCGGAGCTTCTGCCACTTTTGAATGCACAACCTAATCAGCAATATGTCGAAGCACTTAAACAGCTATTGGTTAACATCATTCGTTTTGCTCCTTGAGCACCAGTCCAATATCTGTGAAAGTTTTGCCACATCCAACGGTTTTATAATTACATCGTTCATACCGGCTTGTAAAAAACTATGCATTTCCTCTTCCAAGGCATGAGCCGTAAAAGCCAGAATAGGTGTAGTTTGATACTCAGATAACTGCCGAAGCCGACGAGCAACTTCAGTGCCAGAGATATCGGGGAGTTGGATATCCAGTAAAACAACATCGAAATTACGTTGTTGACACATCTGCAAAGCAGCGGTGCCGCAACTGGCAGTGTGCAGTTCAATGGGGTGATCTTTTAACAATACCTGTACAAAAGATAAATTGGTGGTGTTGTCGTCTACTACCAGTAAACGAGGTTGCTTTTCTTCCCGAGTTGTAGAAGGTTGGATAGATCCTAAGCAGAATGGAGTTTGATACACCGTTTGTTGCAGCGCTTCGCGCCATACTGCTATTTGCGATGGCAATGCATAACAATAGAGGGGGCAGTGTTCACGTAACTCATCTAAAAGTGTACGCCACTGCATTAAATCTGCAGGTTCAGGCAGTAATACCAATGCAAAATCAAAAGCCAATTTATTATATTTCAATGAAAAATCAGCAATGTCACTGCATTTCACAATACTACTGACTAATGGCTCAATAGCGCGAGTCCGCTCAGTCAAATCGCCGTGCTGGCTGCCAAAATATAATGCTCTTTTAACGGGTATTGGTGCATCTAGCTGAACAGTAGATATCGGCAAACTTAACGCGATAGTACAGCCAAGGCCTTCCAGAGACTGTATGCTCAACTCAGCATTAAGTAGACGTTTTGTTACGATAAAAAAACCAATATCACTTTCGTGCCATTGTAACGGTCTGGTATCGTTACCCGTTAAAAGCTGCCGTGTGCGCGCTGTAATACCCTCTCCACTACCCGTTATACTAATATGTAAAGTGGCATTGAGGCCGACGACGTTGAGTTCAACTCTGAGTATCAGTTCTGTTATACTCGGGGCTCTACTAGCAATTTGCATCATTGACTGCAGTAACAATGCCAGTGGTTGCTCCGGCACCTCAACTTGATAACGTAAATTATCCGCGCCTTCAAAAATTTGTAGTTCAATGTGTTTATCATTAGACCAAGCCGTTAATTTAGGCAACAATTCATAAACAAAATCTGTTAGTTTCAAACGGTTATTAACTACACCTTGGCTGGCAAACTCCAATTGAAATAACTCAAGCTGTGCATTTAGTGCTTGGAGATAGTCACTATACTCAAGCTCTGCCTGCTGTTGCTGTTGCTGCAGTTGCATAAGCACCTGCAGTCTATTTTGCACAGTTTGCTGGATGGTAACATTTTGTTGTTGCACCGAAAGATATTGCTGTTGCAACAACACATTTTCCTGCTCAGCGTTATCGATCTTCTGATGCTGCTGCTCAGATAGCTGCTTTGCAGCAAAAACGGTATCCTGATGATAGGCGGCCAATGCGTTGATGGCAGGCTTAAGAGCTGCGAGTTCAGGTACTAAATCTTCATTAACGTTAACATTATTCTGCCCACCGCGTAACTGACTCAGCTTATGCACCAATAAACTAACGTCGGTATGCTGCCGCTGGAACAGTTGTGCCAAATTATTTTGGAACAATATCAACACAATGCCACCAAGCACGCCCATTAAAATAACTGGGATCAGCCACACACTATGTGACGTAACTTTTTCAAACAGTAACAATAAATAATATTGGTCAGGTATTGCTGACTCACCAAGATCAGGCCATTTAGTAGTATTGGAAAAGGGCTTTAATACCAAAACACCTTCATCAAAAGGTTGCATCGAAAAATCTGAGACCGGTTTTTCTGGTAAAAACTGCTTCAGGCTATCTGGTAAATCAGTCGATAACTCTAACCGATGATCACGACTATAAACAGCAATTGACCGCAATGGCAAGGCACTGACAAAACGCATGTGGTTTAATTGTGCTTTAACTAAATCAGCATCTTTGTTGTTGAGTAAGGGACGAATACTCAATTGAAGCGTTGCAGTAACTTGTTCTAATTGCAAGCGTTGCTGGGCTTTACTATCAAAGTGATACCAAAGACCGGTAAACAACATCATTACGAAAAGAGTCACTAGCCAGGGCAAGATTAACGGTTTGAAAAGATTTACCAAAATAGCACCCTAGCTCAATATCATTGTAATAACTATAAAACTATTCCATTGGGGTAACAAGCTAACAACAACAGAATAACACTAGGCATGGTATGGCAAAGCCTCACCATGCCATAGTTTAAAAATGTAATTCTATTCCAGCAAAAACACCGCTAAAATCGAGGTCGGCATAAACATCATCTATGTTTTCAAGCTGTAAATTAACAGCCCGATATCCGGTTTTTAGTCGCAGATCAACAGCAATATTATCTATTAAAGTATAAGCAATTCCGGCCTGCATATCGTAAAGGCGACTACCATCGTATGACACAAAACTACCCTGAGCAAACAGATCTAACCCTGTTAGCGGCAACCCTATATGAACTGAACTGTATAACATTGGCACCAGTGTCGAAATGTCCTCTGTAGCCATAACATCGCTGGCACCCTGATCATTTATAGCGACAGTACCATCGAGATGTTTAGCGCTAACACCTAAATCAATGCTAATTAAATCGTTGTCCAAAACCTCGTAATACAACACATAATCTGTGCTGGTAAGATCAATGTGATTATTTATCTGACTTCCCTGGGCAAATTGCTCACCAGCAAAACTAAAATTTACATCAAGTTGTGTCGCACCTGATGACGTCAACTCATTCCGTTGTATACGTATATTGGGTACTAAGGGAACAGGATGTTCAAAAGCAAGATAAAACGACGATTGTGTTTTATCTGCAAAGTTAAAATCTTGCAGTTGCTCAGTATCCGCGAAACTGCCTGTTGTAGATGTGCGCCAGCCATCAGCGCCAAGATAAAGACCAAGCAGCGTATCTGCCGTGGCAACACCACTAAACAACACGCTACTTAGTGATAGCCACAGTACTGTTTTTTTCATGCGTATATTTACCCTTGTGTTAATAGTTCAGAGAGGTCTATCAGCGCTGCATTCGCCCTGGATATGTAGTTCGCCATTACCAAACTATGATTGGCAATTAAACCAAAACCACTACCGTTCAGTATCATTGGACTCCAAACCGATTGCTGGGTTGCTTCAAGCTCACGAATAATCTGCCGAAGGCTTACCATCGCATTCTTGCGCTCCAGCACATCAGCAAAATCAACTTCCACGGCTTTTAAGAAATGTAACAACGCCCAGCTCGCTCCCCGCGCTTCGTAAAACTCGTCATCGAGCTTCCACCAACTGGTTTTAATCATCATATTGGCTGGCGTTAACGTAGATTGTCGAGCCGTCGCGTCGCCAGCCAAGTCAGTATTCAGCCTATCTTGACCAACACTGGCACTCAAGCGTTGAGAATAACTTCCTAGGCGCTTTTCAACTGCTTTTAACCAATCCCGCAAGTTATCCGCCCGAGCATAAAACTGGCTGTCAGGCCGCGCTGGATCCATCAACTCAGCACGGTACAAATACAACTGTGCTATAGCCTTACGGTACTCAGACTCAGCACTTGGAATAGCCCAGCTACTGTGATCAATATTAAACATTGGTTGAGCAACTTTTAAAAACTCATTTTCGGTAGACTGCGATTGTGATCGACTAAGATCTTTGCGCAGAGCAAGTGCTAAATCGCGAGACATTTCAAGTACACCCAGTTCCCAAGCAGGCATATTATCTAAGAGAACAAATGGCGGCATAACGTCATTCGATAAGTAGCCACCATTTTTATCCAGCAAGGTTTCGCTTACCCGAATCAACGCAGTTGTAGTGTTGTATCCAACAATAGCGGAATCACCCAACTGTTGTCGGCTTTGATCAATTTCATCAACCAACATTGCAGGCTCGCGACTCACCCACCAGCCAGTGAGGTAAAGAAGTATAAAGAGCACTGCAACCGCAGAACCCATCAGTCTGGTACTAAACATATTGCTATCCTTTAACGTTTTGGCATTGCAACCACTGGCAACGACAAAGCCAGTTGCTGCTCATCCGCGAAATGCAACACTACATCAACCAATTGACCAGGTTCTAATGTTGTTGTTGGCTCAAACAACATCAGATGCAGTCCACCGGGTGCCAAAGTAATACTGCCGTTTGCAGGTACGTCTATTGTGTCTATTTGTTCCATACGCATCATGCCATCTTTATGGCTATGCTGATGTAACTCAGCGCGAGAAAAGGCAGGGGAACTCACGTTGATCAGGCTGGCTGCCTGACTTGATGCATTGTGTAAGGTAAAATATCCAACTGTGACCGTGCGGCCGGGCATGGGTAGACGTATTTCACCTTGCTCGATGCTGAGCATGGTATTGTCTGCAGCGTATCCTTGTGCACTTAGCAGCAACAAGGCCATAAATAAACATCGCATTTTATTTCTCCTTACAAGTCACAGCTTTATCTTACACCAGTTTACACTGGTTCACAGCCTGTAACCTTCAGCAAATGCGCCGTATGAGTATCATCGGTCAGGCAAAATCACCGCAGCAACTAAATAAGCCACAATCGTTGCCACCGGTATTGTAATCAACAGTAGCACCGCTAATGCCCTGATCAACCAGCGCGGTTGTTGATAATAACCAGCAAAACCAGCGCAAACTCCAAACACTTTGCGGTAAGCTCGAGCACAATACCAACGGTCTGTATCATAAGTAGCCATTTTTTAGTCTCCCAATAACTCTGATTTGCGATAAATTAACTTTGTTATAAGCATTACAATGCTGAACATGCCAAATGCGATTAATTCAGTCTGCATCCATATCATCGTCTTTCCCCTGCTAAACACGCCATTTATGCCAAAGTGTGGCCATTGGTGACATGGTTTGCCACAACAGCATAACGGGAATAATGCTTAACACCGGGCTTAGGTAAATCAGTAGTAACCAGTTTGAATATAAAGACATAATTTACTCAGCCATACTGTTTGATGTACGAATCGTTTTCGTTGCAAATATTGCAGCGGCAACGTCTTGTTCAGCAGTCAGCATAGCGAGCAAATCAATACTACTTTTAGTCATCGCCATTTTTGTTTGTCGCTGAGTATCCTGATGCAATTCAGTCAATTGTATTTCAATATCAGCTCGTATTTGTTCCGAAACCGTCTTTGCAGCAACATCGTTACTGTAAATACCTGTCGTCAGTGTAGCAATGGCTACTACAGCGGTTAGAGTGTTCATTATCGTATCCTTGAATGTCATTAACCTGGGTTACAGCGTTACTATTTCAAGAAGTGTTTCAAGAGGTGTGCCAACCAACCAAGAATCAGTAAGTGATTGATATATAAAAACAATAAAAAAAGGCGAGCATTATCCCCAACGCTCACCTTTAAATAAAACCAAATATTAGTGTAATTAGCTAATCAATTGGTCAATTCTGCAACGGGTTTTATTTTGGCTAAAGCCTGTAATAAAAGCTCTGGCTTGGCTTCGGCAAAATGCCCTTGCTCACTGAGCAAACGTCGCCATTGTCTGGCACCAGGCAGCCCCTGAAACAAACCAAGCATATGACGCGCTATATGCCAAAATCTTGCACCCTGTGACATTTGACGCTCGATGTAAGGCAACATGTCCATCACAACCTGCTGAGGAGTTCGCCCAACATCAGGCTTACCATAAATTAGCTGATCAACGTCACTGAGTAGCATCGGGTTGGTATAGGCTTCTCGCCCTACCATAACACCATCTAGAAAGAGCAGTTGTTCTTTTGCCTGTTGCAGCGTTTTCACGCCACCATTAAGGCTGATATTGAGCTGGGGAAACTCATACTTTAACTGATGCACCCTTTCATAATTTAAAGGAGGTACTTCTCGGTTTTCTTTTGGGCTTAAGCCTTTCAGCCATGCTTTGCGGGCATGTACAATAAGTTGCTGACAACCTGCATCAGCTATTGTCTGGACAAAATCCTGTAAAAACTGATAGTCATCAGAATCATCAATTCCAATACGGGTTTTCACCGTTACCGGAATACTAACCACGTCTTGCATAGCTTTAATGCAGTCAGCCACGAGTGATGGCTGCGCCATCAAGCAGGCACCGAACATACCATTTTGCACTCTATCTGACGGGCAACCTACATTAATATTAACGGCATCGTAGCCACGCAGCTGTGCCAGTTTGGCACAGTGTGCCATATCAGCAGCATTAGAGCCGCCTAGTTGCAATACCACCGGATGCTCTTCAGTATTGAAGTCAAGATAATCACCGTTACCATGAATAATAGCGCCGGTCGTCACCATTTCGGTATAGAGCACGGCATGCTGGCTAAGCAAGCGATGAAAATAGCGGCAATGCTTATCGGTCCAATCCAGCATTGGCGCAACAGAAAACTTGTGGTCAATAAACCCAGGGGTAGTCATCTATTACTTCATATCAGGTAAATTACGGCCATAGAAGATTTCACGCATTTCACGAAACACTTTTTTGCTGATTGTTTTTTGCTCTTCGTCAGTCATAGAGTCTGTGCCCATACCAAACAAATAGTTGTTCAGATCAGCCTCTTTTAACATCATCTTTGTATGGAACAGGTTTTCCTGATACACATTTACATCGATCATCTGGAATGCACGCTTAGTGTCTGCGTCCATAAAGTTCTGAATGGAGGTAATCGGATGATCAATATAGTGTTTAGTGCCGCTGATATCGCGAGTAAACCCGCGTACGCGGTAATCGACAGTTACTATGTCTGATTCAAAGCTGTGGATCAGGAAGTTAAGTGCTTTAAGTGGCGATATAATACCGCAGGTAGAAACCTCAATATCAGCTCTAAAAGTACAGATACCATCGTGCGGGTGAATTTCCGGGTAGGTATGTACACAAATATGGCTTTTATCAAGATGAGCGACAACTGCGTCAGGCCTTGGCCCCGGATTCTCGGAATTGTCAGGGTCAACTAATACCGGCTCTTCGCTAACCAAAATAGTGACGCTGGCCCCTTGAGGGTCGTAATCCTGCCGTGCCACATTCAGAATATTGGCGCCGATAATATCGGTGACCTCGGTTAGAATGTCGGTTAAACGGTCGGCATTGTATTGCTCATCGATATATTCGATATATTCCTGACGGTGCTGCTCAGTTTTAGCATAGCAAATGTCATAAAGACTGAAACTCAGACTTTTTGTCAGGTTATTGAACCCGTGTAGTTTCAATTTTTCAAAAGGCTTAACCACTTAACATTTTCTCCGCAAAAAACCGATCACCGGTTATAAACTAAATATTCACTGTTATTCTGCTGTCGGTGATAATTCCGACGCTTTTACACTGTATGAATGCGTTACCGTTACACTGCCCGATAACATAATTGACACTGAACAGTATTTGTCAGCAGACAACTGCACAGCGCGCTCTACCTGTTTTTCATTCAGATTAAATCCCGTCACCTCAAAATGAAGATGTATTTTGGTAAATACCTTAGGGATTGTTTCTGCACGTTCGCCGCTGAGCTTTACTTCACAGTCGACGACTTGTTGACGGGATTTTTTCAGGATACTCACAACGTCTACTGAGGAGCAGGCTCCTGCTGCCATTAATACCATTTCCATGGGACTGGGTGCACAACTGCCTTCTTTATTTCCATCAAACACCACTGAGTGGCCACTGCCTGAGTGCCCGATAAAGGTGTTGTTAGCGTGCCATTTGACCTTTGCTTCCATTACAAACCCCAGCCTGAAAAATAAGGCAGTTATTCTACGTAAAAGCCACGCAGGTATCTAGCACATTTGTAGTCGAATTATGTCTAATCTAGTAAGTCCGCTATAGCGGTGTCGAACAGGTTTTTGATTAACAGAGAGATTTCGTTGATAAGTTCAGCTTGTTGCGTAGTGGCATTTTTCTCCAAAACACTGGATAGCACTTCCTGAAAATCATACATAATGCCATCTACTTCACGGATAATCATACTGCGATGGTTCATTTCTAAGGCGGTATGTTGGGTGCACAATGTAATAATCTGCTCGGCAATGGATTCTTCAAGCAACTCGCCTATGGTTTTTCCGTCTGCACTACTGGCCGTTTCAAACAACGCTAAATGTTCAGTCAGAAACTGGATCAAATGCTCGTATCCGGGTTTGTCTGTGACCATAAGTTGCTATGCACCTGAGCTGCTGGCAAAAAACACCAATAAGTTTTAGTTATTTAAGCAAAATCTGGCGTAGAAAACAAATCGGGGCCTTAGCCCCGACCATATTTATTTTCTAATTGACTAAAAACTCAAGCCAGGGGATAGCTGCTCCGGCATCACAACCTGCTCCAGTTCCACAGATGCTACAG
>Ga0100394_1004216_pt1 | contig 11721 bp, 15 predicted proteins | sample CryGeymeta201518_FD_81549 | JGI IMG/M metagenome (GOLD analysis project Ga0100394, IMG submission 81549) | Groundwater microbial communities from Crystal Geyser aquifers in Utah, USA - Crystal Geyser metaG 2015-18 | ecosystem: Environmental > Aquatic > Deep subsurface > Groundwater | place: USA... | reverse complement strand
TTCACAGCAAATATTTAATATTTTAACTGCGCAAGCCGTTACCACCGATTATGACGAAAACTACTTTCGCCGTGCAGGTATTGATATTGGCGAGACTATCAGGCTTGATGCTAACGACTTGTTTATGAGCCTCGCAGGCCCGGTTGCAGTTGCATACGCTGAATCGGTGATTCCCGCGGATAGTAGTCTGGCAGATAAAAAAGCCGGTACAGCATTAAATATTGATGATTTATTTTTTCGCTCAATAGATTTGCCTCACTTTAACAAGGTTACTCAAGCCATAGAAGGCATTAGTTTACTGCCGATAGAATCGGGGCGATATCGTGAAACCCTAGCCAGCTATGTTAAGAACGGCTATAACGCAACAGAATTAAAGGATCTGCATTTTTTTAAAAACTGTTCTTCCGTCGTGTCTATTGTTTCGCTGCCCAAAGACTATAAATTGTCTTACATGGATTTAAACCGTCTAAAATCGCATCTTAATTCACTGTTTCCCAATACGACATTAAAACGTTATGCCCTGGTAATTGGCGCTTCTGCGAATATTTCTTTAACCACGTTAATTGTTAAAAGCCCATGTTTAAGCGATGATTTTCTAACACTCATTGTCGCCTTTATTAAACGCTGCTTTGCCAAAGACAACTACCGCTTTGATGAGCAGCTAGATAAAGCTATGTTAGAGTTTATCCGCTCTGACGACTTTGACGAAGCCGCTGTAGACACCATGTTAAATGAGTTTGAAAATCCAGCGAAAATTCTCGATACCAACTGGTACGCTATCAAACCCATGTATGAAAAAAAATACCGTGAACTTATCCATAACAAAGACAAGTTTGTCTCTATAAACGATATTCGTTTAAGCCGGGATAGTGTCAAAAAGGCCATTAAGTATCTGCGTGAAATATACCGGCATAAAATCAGCAAAACTAAAGTCATTTCGCTGAATCCGGCAGGAAGCACCAGCACTTCATCAAAAGACTAAATATATGTATTTTTGACAGCACAATTGGCTTAGCTGTTCTAAGCCAATTGCTTTATCTGGTAGCGAAAAAGCCCTCGAAGCCCTACACTATCGCCATTATTGACACTGAAGGGAATAGATCCACGTTATGTCTGATGCGACCTTGTACCGGTTAAATAAGTTTATCAGTGATACAGGCTTTTGCTCGCGCCGTGAGGCCGACAAATTTATTGAGAAGGGTCAGGTAACCGTCAACGGTGTTATTGCACCGGTTGGGTTGAAAGTGACGGAACAAGATCAGGTATTAATTGACGGAAAACCGTTAAAAGCTAAACCCACCCGGGTATATTTGGCCTATAACAAACCAGTCGGTATTACCTGCACCACAGAGCGCCATATTCATGGCAACATTATTGATGCGGTTCGTTATCCTGAACGGATTTTTCCCATTGGCCGGTTAGACAAGCCCTCAGAAGGTTTGATTTTTCTAACCAACGACGGCGATATCGTCAATAAAATTTTGCGTGCTGGCAACGCACATGAGAAAGAATACGTTGTTACGGTAAATAAACCCATTACAGAGCGTTTTATACAACAAATGAGCCGTGGCGTGCCTATTCTTGATACTGTCACCCTGCCCTGCACAGTACTGCAGCGTTCTAAACAAAGTTTTACGATTACGCTAACCCAAGGGCTTAACCGTCAAATCCGACGGATGTGTGAGCATCTTGGGTATGAAGTACAAAGCTTAAAACGTACGCGCATTATGCATATTCGTGTAGCCGGGTTGAAACCTGGTAGCTGGCGTTTGTTAGATCCAATTGAAATACGCATGCTGGAGCAACAATTACTCACTTCAACTAAAACCGCTGATAGTGGAGATGAAATTAACAGCTTTGAAGACTAGCGTGGTTTAAAGGACTAATCGACACAGTCTGCGGTGAATACCGTTACTGTGTCGGGCTAAATATTATAAATCGCACTAATGCTAAACGAAAAAAGCAGCCATAAGGCTGCGTTTTCTAATTTGGAGCGAGTAACGAGGTTCGAACTCGTGACCTCGACCTTGGCAAGGTCGCGCTCTACCAGCTGAGCTATACTCGCATAAATCTGGTAATTTACTCATTTAGAGTAATGGTGCCCGGGGCCGGACTTGAACCGGCACGCCCTTTCGAGCGAGGGATTTTAAATCCCTTGTGTCTACCGATTTCACCACCCGGGCAGACAACTTTTTACTACTTTAACCTAACAACGCATTGTGTGATGGAGGCGGGTCCCGGAGTCGAACCGAGGTGGACGGATTTGCAATCCGCTGCATGGCCACTCTGCCAACCCGCCATTCAAACAATTTTACTCTTTGAAAGAGTTGGAGCGAGTAACGAGGTTCGAACTCGTGACCTCGACCTTGGCAAGGTCGCGCTCTACCAGCTGAGCTATACTCGCATTGTTATGGCCATGTGCCTTAACACGTGACGCATTCTACTGTTTTAATTCAGCCAGTCAATAATAAATTTTTGCTTTTATGACTGACTGATTAAAATTTGACTGAGTTGCGCTAATAATCAACAAAAACATCGCCTAGTGCACCAAATCTCGCCAGGCGGCACGCAAATAACTGTACATTGACCATAGTGTTAGCACGGTTGCAATGTATAACAACAGCATACCTGCAGGGGTAAACCAGCTTACAAACCAATGTTCGGGCCGCCAAATTAGTCCAATTAATGCCAGCATTTGTGCAATAGTCTTATATTTACCCAGATTTGATACTGCCACATTCGCGCGTTTCCCTAGCTCTGCCATCCATTCACGCAGCGCCGAAATGACAATTTCGCGACTTATCATAATAATGGCAGGTACCGTTACCCATAACGATAAACTATCAACGGCAATTAATACTAGGGCTACCGCCACCATGACTTTATCAGCCACAGGATCTAAAAAAGCACCAAAAGGCGTAGACTGCTGCAGCTTACGCGCCAGATAACCATCTAATGCATCTGTAATTGCTGCAAGCCAGAAGACAAAAGCGGCCCAAAATCGTGCATTCTCAACACCTGAGTAAAAACACACTATAAAAACCGGGATTAAAAACAGTCGGAACAGGGTTAACAGATTGGGAATATTCCACATCTTATTATTCTCTACAGCATCCATGTCGCTATGCTACTTGTTATGGCAGGCTTGGTAAATCTTTTCCGCCTGAGCCTTTGAAATACCCGGTACAGAGCTAAGTTCTGTAATGGATGCTCTCATTACGCCTTGCAGCCCACCCAAATATTGTAATAATGCTTGCCGGCGTTTTTCACCAATACCTTTCACTTGCTCAAGTGGGCTAATAACGAACGCCTTACCACGCTTGTTTCGATGACCGGTTATCGCAAAGCGATGTGCTTCGTCACGAATTTGTTGAATTAAATGTAGTGCTGGTGCATCTTCAGCTAAGTGAATACTGCGTCCGCTTTTGGCTAAAATCAACGTCTCCAAACCTGGCTTTCTGCTCGTGCCTTTAGCGACTCCAACCAAAATGGGATGTTTCTCGTGTGGCCAGTCTAAAAATTGCTCAATGGCAATGTTCAGCTGCCCTTGTCCACCATCAATAAAAATAATATCAGGTATTTTGTCGGTATCCTGCACTTTGCCGTAGCGTTTATTCAGGGCAAACGCCATAGCTGCATAGTCGTCACCTCCAGTAATACCGGTAACGTTATAACGCCGATATTCTGCTTTAAACGGTCCCTGGCCGTCAAACACGACACAAGAAGCAATTGTTGCCTGCCCCATGGTATGGCTTATGTCGAAGCATTCCATACGATTAATAGCGTGATCAAGCTGTAGCACCTGCTGCAATTGCTGATACCGCAATGCTGTTTTTTGTGCCTGCGATTGCTTATTATCACAAGATAGCTGGGCATTTTTCAGTGCAAGGCTAAGATATTTTGCCTTTTCACCTCGCTGGGCATAGGTAATACGAACTTTACGGCCAGCAATTTCGCTAATCGCTGCAGCAACAACATCTCCATCGGATAATGGATGCGACAATACAATTTCGCGTGGCATTTGCTGAGTACCATAACCATCTAGATAAAACTGCAAGATAAACGCAGTAAGAATTTCATCTTCTTCAGTATCAGCAGGCACTTTAGGAAAATACGCCTTACTGCCAAGGATTTTTTTATCACGGACAAAAAGTGCATGTACCGCAGCGACTCCATGTGAAAACACAAAGCCTATAACATCCATTTCGTCATGATCGCCACTGACGCTTTGCTGCTCCTGAACTTTTCGCAGCGCAATGATTTTATCCCGTAATTGCGCTGCTTGTTCAAACTGCAATTCTTCACTAGCCCGATTCATATCCTGCACCAGGTTATCTATCACCTGCTGATCTTTCCCAAGTAGAAATAAGCTTGCTAGTTTTACTTGCTGCTGATAGGCCTCATCAGTAATTTTGCCAACACAGGGCGCCGAACACAGCTTCAATTGATACTGCAGGCAAGGACGTGTTCTGGCGCGATAAAACCCGTCTTCACACTGGCGGATTGGAAAAATCTTCTGTAGCGTTTTTAAACTTTGCCAAACAGCCCCAGCGTTTGGATAGGGACCAAAGTACTGCCCCGCTGCTTTACGTGGCCCACGGTGTGAGCTAATTCTTGGATGTTTATGATCAGTTATTAAAATATAAGGATAGGATTTATCATCCCGAAGCAACACGTTGTAACGTGGCATAAATTGTTTGATAAGGTTATTTTCGAGGATAAGTGCTTCTGTTTCGCTGTGAGTCAAGGTGTATTCAACTTGCGCTATCTGGCTAACCAGCGAGCGGGTTTTAACACTATCGACGGTACGACGAAAATAACTACTTAACCTGTTGCGTAGGTCTTTAGCCTTGCCAACATAAATAACCTGCTCAGCGGCATTTACCATGCGGTAAACACCAGGCTGATGCGGTACAGTGGTTAAAAAGGTTCTGGAATCGAACATCAGGCTTTTGCGATGTCAATCATACCGTGTCGCAATGCCAAATGCGTTAGTTCGACATCACCACTAATAGCAAGCTTCTCAAACATACGATAACGATATGAATTAACCGTTTTCGCACTAACATTTAATTGATCCGCGATATCCGTAACTTTTTGTCCCTGCGTAATCATCATCATAATTTGCAGTTCACGGTCAGATAAATCATCAAAAGGGTTTTGACTAAGGTTATTTACCTTACTCAAGGCCATTTTTTGCGCAACTTCGTCAGAAATATGTCTCACACCGGTATAAACTTTGCGAATGGCTGACACCATTTCACGTGGCGGTGAGTTTTTAGAAATAAAACCTGCAGCGCCTAACTGCATAACTTTGGTTGGCACAGGCTCTTCACACGACACTGATAAAGCCAAAACTTTAATGTCTGGACAATAATGCAGTATACGCTTCGTCGCTGTCATGCCTCCCATACCTGGCATATTCATATCCATCAACACAACATCAGGTTCGTGTTGACGGCAAAATTGTAGTGCTTCTTCACCTGAGCCAGCTTCGCCAATCACCTTGATACCGCGCTCATCCATTAGAATGCGACTGATCCCAGTACGTACAAGCTCATGATCATCAACTAACAAGACGTTAATCAATTTAGCCTCTCCGCTTCACTGGATATTAGAATTATTATAATTGGTTAGCATAGCTGAGCAGAAACACTTTTGCTAAACAATTTGAGTCGGAACTAGTGGTTTTGACCAGTTCATGCAAAGTGTGCCAGAAAAGTTAATAATTTTAAACAAATGGATTTATTTTTTGCTTCGGAAATGAGAAGTAAATTATTTGAAGGTGAGGTGTAAGTGGCGGAGGGAGAGAGATTCGAACTCTCGGTGGGCTATTAACCCACGCCGGTTTTCAAGACCGGTGCATTAAACCGCTCTGCCATCCCTCCGCGTTACAGGGCGCATATTAAAAACTGCAGCCTGCTTTGTAAAGCGCTTTTTTGTTATTTTTGAGTGTTTGCTTAGTAAATCAACAACAAAGCCATAATTTAAACAATTAAAGTATGGAATCCAACAGGCTATAAGCTAGTCAATTTTTTACAGGCACAAAAAAACCACCCTAGGGTGGCTTTAATGGCGGAGGGAGAGAGATTCGAACTCTCGGTGGGCGATGAACCCACGACGGATATCAAGACCGGTGCATTAAACCGCTCTGCCATCCCTCCGGCGACGCGTATATTAATCACTTAGGTTGAGAAAAGAAAGCATTAAATGCAAAAAAATCTCACCGTCACCAAATTCTTACTTCAACCACTGGTCTAGTGTGAACTATCTGCGTATTATAATGTCAGTTATATTAATAAACCTTTGTATTAGGAGAACAATTAATGTCATACAGAGAAACAACAACGATCAGTACTGCCGGACGCAGTGTTGAAATTAATAAAGTACTTCGTAACACCTATTTTTTATTGGCAATGACATTGGCTTTCAGCGCAGTTACAGCCGGCGTTGCAATGGTGCTAAATATGTCGCCAATGATGTCTATCGTCTTTTTTGTTGCAGGCTTTATCATGCTCTTTGTTGTTAACAAAAAAGCGGATTCAGCCAGTGGTATTTTTTGGGTTTTCGCCTTTACTGGCGCATTAGGCGCCTCGTTAGGCCCGATGCTAAATTATTATGCAGGTTTGGCAAACGGACCTTCTTTAATAATGCAAGCATTAGGCGGTACAGCACTAATCTTCTTCAGTCTGTCGGCTTATGCGCTAACTACACGTAAAGATTTCTCTTTCATGGGTGGTTTTTTAACAGTAGGCCTTATTGTAGTTTTAGTTGCTGCACTGGCGAATATCTTCCTTAACATTCCGGCCCTTAGCCTGACTATCAGCGCTGCCATTATTCTTATTATGTCAGCACTAATCCTGTTTGATACCAGCCGTATTATCAACGGTGGCGAAACTAATTACATCCGCGCTACAGTGAGCCTTTATTTAAATGTCTTCAACATTTTTGTAAATCTGCTGCAACTACTAGGCGTTTTTGGTGGTGATGATTAATAACGCTACTTTGCCTAGTGATGCTTATTAGTTAAAATGCCCCCACTTCGGGGCATTTTTTATTTGGGCGGCATATGACACGTTTTGGTTTATTAATCACTTCCAATAGCTACGCCAGCCAAAGTCTGGCTAGTGCATTGTTATTTGCCAAAACAGCTGTTGAGCATGGCCACCAGATTGACCATATCTTTTTATACCAAGAAGCAGTTTACTCTGCTGCGGCAAATATTGATTTGCCCGCCGATGAGCCAGATATTAGCGCCATGTTGGCCAGTTTCTGTCATCAGCACTGCATTCCATTGCTGTTTTGTATTACAGCTGCTGAAAAACGTGGTGTTGTAAGTGATACTTTGCCGGCCCGTAAAGGCTATATCGCAGCAGGCTTGGCAGAGTTTGCAATGCGACAGACAAATATTGATAAATTGGTACAATTTTAATGTGTAATTTACTGGTATTGCTGCGTTACAGCCCTTTTAACAATGCCCAAGGACGTGAAGCACTTGATCTTATATTAGCACTCGCTGCGGTCGATCATAACGTCAGTGTGCTATTTAGCGGCGATGCCGTATTCCAGCTACTACCAACCAGGGACCAGCCTGATTTTGCGTTAAAAGCGTACCCGCGCAGTTTTAAATTGTTTGAACTATACGATATTGACCAGGTGTATGTCTGCGAGCAATCATTGCGTGAGCGAGGCATAAAACAAAATCAACTAGTCACAGCCGCAAGGCCAGTGTCTGCAAATGACATCACTGTGTTAATGGCGGAACAACATCAGGTAATTAGCAGCTAAAATGAAACTCATTAGCATAATTTCACCAACCATTAATCTTGCCGATCTTGCTCTGGTTTGTGCTGCAACTGACGCAATTTTACTGCGACAAGATGCGGTATATTTGTGTCTACGCAACGACATCAGCTGGCCAACAACCCAACGCTATGCATTAGACAGCGATATATACGTTAGACATGTTTTAGTACCAGAAGATATTGTCGTAGTAACGGCAAAGCAGTGGCTCGAATTAACCATCAATGCTAAGCAAAACCTGTTATGGCAGAATTAATGATTGATAATGCAAATCTAATGCTGGATAAACATGGTTATCTTGCTAATTTAACAGACTGGAACATACAAGTTGCCGAGCACTTTGCGTTATTAGAGCAAATTAACCTCACTGACGCTCATTGGGAAGTCGTGCATTTTGTTCGTGATTTTTATCTCGAATTTAATACATCACCGGCAATGCGTATTTTGGTAAAAGCTATGGCACAAAAGTTGGGGGCGGAAAAAGGCAACAGTAAATATTTGTTTCAACTATTTCCACAAGGCCCGGCAAAGCAAGCTACACGAATTGCCGGCTTACCTAAGCCAGCAAAGTGCTTATAACGGAAAAAGTGCTACGTTGTGCTGCTGCGCATAATACCGACTATACCCTCCAGCGTAACAATAACAAAAACAGCAATAATGCCGATAACGATGGCCCAATAAATACTGCGCATCAACGGTGGATTGGTTTGCTTTATGCTTCTTTTACGCTTTGGTGCCATATGCTCACTCCGCATATACTCTACCTCAGTATAAGCAAAGCTATAGCCTGAGATAGAGTAGATATTTACACCACTTAACCTATACGAGCAACGCCACCCATATAGCTACGTAGCACCTGAGGTACTTCAATACTGCCATCTGCTTGTTGGTAGTTCTCTAATATTGCAACCAACGTACGCCCCACCGCTAAAGCAGAACCGTTTAAGGTATGGATCAACTCCGGCTTTTTCATATCAGTGCTGCGGTATCTCGCCTGCATACGTCGAGCTTGGAAATCGCCCATGTTACTGCAAGAAGAAATTTCACGATATGTATTCTGAGCTGGCAACCACACTTCAAGATCGAAGGTTTTGCTCGAACCAAAGCCCATATCTCCAGTACATAACAGCATGACCCGATAAGGTAAGCCTAATAACTGCAGCACTTTCTCTGCGTGACCGGTAAGCTCTTCCAGCGCTTGCATAGAATGCTCAGGCTGCACCAGCTGTACCAACTCTACCTTGTCAAACTGATGCTGGCGAATGAGTCCCCGGGTATCGCGACCATAAGAACCTGCTTCACTGCGAAAACATGGCGTGTGGGCGGTATATTTCACTGGAAGCTCAGACGCATCAAATATGGTATCCCGCGCCAAATTAGTTACGGGGACTTCTGCTGTGGGGATCAGGGCCATGCCCTGTCCTTCTTCCGTCGCCGGTTGTGTATGGAACAAGTCTGCGCCAAATTTGGGTAACTGGCCTGTGCCGTAAAGACTGGTATGATTTACAAGATAAGGTACATATAACTCTGTGTAACCATGTTCAGTGCTATGTAAATCCAGCATAAACTGCGTTAAAGCACGATGTAACCTAGCGATTTTGCCGCGCATCACGACAAAACGTGAACCTGCAATTTTTACTGCACTCTCGAAATCCAGGCCTTTATCTAACGCCTCACCCAATGCGACGTGATCTTTAACCTCAAATTCAAACTGGCGAGGCTCACCAAAACGGCGAACTTCAACATTTTCATTTTCATCTTTACCCAAAGGCACTGAGCTGTCTGCCAGGTTAGGCACAGTCAATGCAATTTGTTCAACCTCGGCTAGAACGGCGTCCAGCTTATGTTTCGCTGCATCTAATTGTGCCCCCAAGCCATCAACCTCAGCCAGTAACGGAGTAATATCTTCCCCGCGTCCTTTAGCCTGGCCTATTGCTTTGGACTTAGTATTACGCTGATTTTGCAACTCCTGCGTTGCAACTTGCAACTGACGGCGCTGCTCTTCCAACGCCGTTAAGCGTGAAACATCCAAAGTAAAACCACGCTGTGCCAAACGCGCGGCAGTTTCAGTTAATTCATTACGCAAAAATTTCGGATCTAACATAGTATTTACTTCATTGAACCCAGTTTAAGCCCTAACCAGGCAAGCGTTAAACATAACAACACATTTAATAATACGTTGGCGATTGCTTTAAGCCAGTCGCCTTGCTGTAACAGCAAGACAGTATCCAGCGAAAAAGTTGAAAACGTGGTGAAAGCGCCGATTAAACCAATAGTAACCAACGCTCGCCAGGGAGATACGGCTAGTACACCATTACTTAGCAGCGCATACAACAACCCCAGAACAAATGAGCCGAGAATATTAACCACCAACGTTCCAAAAGGGAATGCTTTACCAAAAACATTCAATGCCAACTCATTAGTGGCATAGCGTAAACACGCCCCTACTGCACCACCAATGGCAACAGCAACATAGGTCAACATTTTTTATCTCTTTGCTGCACACTATCCTGATCTAACTGTTTTAAATAGCGCAATTTCTCAGCAAGCTGCTTCTCCATACCTCGCTCTACCGGTTGGTAAAACTGTTGGTCAGCCAGCTCAGCGGGTAAATAACGTTCTCCTGCAGCATAAGCGCCCGGTTCATCGTGCGCATAACGATATCCCTCGCCAAAGCCTAGCTGCTTCATTAATGACGTTGGTGCATTACGTAAATGCAGCGGCACTTCGTATGCCGGGTGTTCTGCTACTATTTTTTTTATTTGATTAAACGCACTGTATACCGCATTACTTTTTGGTGCCAATGCCAGATACACTGCCGCTTGCGCTATGGCTCGCTCGCCCTCAGCTGGGCCAACACGTTCAAACGTGTCCCAGGCATTAAGCGCTAACGTCAACGCGCGAGGGTCAGCATTACCTATATCCTCACTAGCAATAGCGAGTAAGCGCCTGGCTACATATAGCGGATCGCCGCCACCGGCTAAAATTCGACAGTACCAATATAACGCCGCATCGGGATCAGAACCTCGCACCGACTTATGAAATGCAGAAATAAGGTCGTAAAACATATCCCCCTGGTTATCAAACCCGGGTAGCTGTTTAGGTACCAGATGCTTTAAAATCGCAAAATCAATCTGTTTAACATTATCGACAATACCGGCAAGCTCAACGGCCTGCTCAAGCAAATTAAGCAATTTACGCGCGTCACCTGCTGCCAACTGCAACAGTAACTGCTGTGCATCGGGCACAATAGTAAGATCGACATTACCCAGCCCACGCTCTTTATCAGTTATAGCTTGCGTCAGTACTTGCTGTAAATCTTCATCAGCAAGCGGTTTAAGTACACACACCCTGGCACGTGACAAAATGGCATTATTTAGCGCAAAAGACGGGTTTTCGGTGGTTGCACCAATAAAAATAATAGTGCCATCTTCAATGAAGGGTAAAAACGCATCCTGTTGGCTTTTATTAAAGCGATGTACTTCATCAACAAATAACAAGGTGCGCTGCTGATATTGCTGCTGTCGTTGCTGAGCTTGTGTTATGGCGTCACGGATTTCTTTTATGCCACAGGTGACAGCAGATAGCTTAATGATTGATGCATCAGCTTGTTTAGCAATCACCTCTGCTAGTGTCGTTTTGCCGGTACCCGGCGGTCCCCAAAGAATTAGTGAAAATACCCGTCCGTCAGTAATGGCTTTTCTAAGCGCCGTGCCATCACCAACTAAATGTTGCTGGCCTGCATACTCAGCCAACGTTCTGGGCCGCATTCGAGCTGCCAACGGGCGAAAGTCATCAGCAAAATCTAACGGTAAAGAATTCACTCTGTTATCTCTGTCGCTGGTCATCGATATCAGTAAATTCAGGCGGCATAAACTTAAACTGACTATCGTCAATTTCAATATTTAACTGTACCAG
>Ga0100394_1004204_pt1 | contig 11740 bp, 12 predicted proteins | sample CryGeymeta201518_FD_81549 | JGI IMG/M metagenome (GOLD analysis project Ga0100394, IMG submission 81549) | Groundwater microbial communities from Crystal Geyser aquifers in Utah, USA - Crystal Geyser metaG 2015-18 | ecosystem: Environmental > Aquatic > Deep subsurface > Groundwater | place: USA... | reverse complement strand
GCCAATCACTTTTAGTGCACCAGCAATACCACGCGGATTTCGGGTGAATTTTACCGCACTGGCGTCGGCAAGAAACTCTCGCTGGCGGCTAACCGCAGCTTTAATCAAGTTACCAAAAAAAGACCCCAGGTAACCAATGATCACCAGCCCAAGTGCGACTAATAAAATGCTACCACCATTTTTGTCGCTACCGGACTTACTTCTACGCATCGTGGTGCCATGGCTACCACCGCGAAGCATGTAGTAGCCAATGTGACCCAGGAACAGAATACCATTTAAGATAGCAATCAGGCGGATATTCATGCGCATATCGCCGTTTAAGATATGGCTGAATTCGTGGGCAACAACACCTTGTAACTCGTCCCGGGTTAGCTGTTCTATACAGCCTTGTGTCACACCAATAACAGCATCTGCCGGGCTGTAGCCCGCGGCAAAAGCATTTATGCCTCGTTCCGGTAGTAAGTAAACCGGCGGCACGGGCGTGTTAGCTGCCAGTGCCATTTCTTCTACCACATTAAGCAGGCGCCGTTGCAATGGGTCCTGGCTGTCTGGTGCTAACCGGGTGCCGCCAAGGGATTCTGCAACTACCTTACCACCAGCCCTTAGTTGTAACCATTTAACCAATATGGCAATACCCACTGCCGCCAACACTGTGGCACTGACTGCGGTTATAATTGGCCAGGATAACGTGTGCCATTGTATCGGGCCAGCTAATGCATTAGGTTCTATAAAACCCAGCCCAACCATTACAATGACATTGGTTAGCAGTAACAGCACCAGCACGGCTACGCTGAACAGTGCTACCAAGAGGCGGGTGTTTCGCCTGGCTAAATCCTGCTGGGCAAAAAAGTTACTGCTCATAGAAAAGAGTTACTGCTTAAAAACTAACTTTTGGCGCGGCTTGAATGGCTGCACTGTCGGCAAACTCCAGCAGTTTGGCATCAGCGGCGTGGCCAAAACTGGCGGCAAAAATAACCGGTGGAAAGCTCTGTTTGTAGCTGTTGTAGTCGGTAACGGCGTCATTAAACGCCTGACGAGCAAAAGCAACCCGATTTTCAGTGCTGGTCAGTTCTTCTGACAGCTGCATCATGTTTTGATTGGCTTTTAAATCCGGATAAGCTTCCATTACTACATTTAACCGGCTCATTGCGCTTTGTAATGCCCCCTCGGCACCGGCCAGCTCACTAATAGCACCGGCATCGCCGGGGTTGTTTGCCGCGACTTTTAAGCCGGCTAATGCGGTGTTACGCGCACTGATTACCGCTTCTAACGTCTCACGTTCGTGTGACATATACGCTTTGGCGGTTTCTACCAAATTGGGGATCAAGTCATAACGGCGTTTTAATTGCACTTCAATTTGTGCAAACGCATTTTGAAATCGATTTTTAAATTTTACCAGCGAGTTAAAAATACTGATAACCCAGAAGACTATTGCAACAAGAATAGCCAGAATAATCAGGCTGGTCATGGTAACTCCGCTATAACAAATTATTTAGGTGTTATTGTTAACAATACTTTAATCACTGTCCAGTGTTAATTAGAAAAAGCAGCACTAAAGTATCAGAAGCATTAGCTGGTGGCATCTTGCTGGTAATTCGCTGGCGCTGCGGTATCATAGCAGATGTTATTCAGCGAGGTTCTTATGAGCGATTTTCAACATATTTCTGTGGCAGATACCGCAAAGTTACTGGCAGATGGCAAGGTGGTAATAGCCGACATTCGTGACGAGCAAAGCTTTGCTGGCGGCCATATCGAAGGTTCCTACCATTTAACTAACGGCAGTCTGACAGGCTTTATGCAGCAGGTAGAGTTTGAGCAGCCGGTGGTGGTGGTGTGTTATCACGGTAATTCCAGCCAGGGCGCCGCGCAATATTTAGCGCAACAAGGTTTTGAACAGGTATTTAGTATGGATGGCGGCTTTGAGAGCTGGCGCTCACAATTGCCATTTGTGAGTGGCGACAGTGCATAAATTTGCTGAGTTAAATTCGGCGCGGGCCGCACAGTTATTTGCTGATTATTGTACGGCGCAAGGGCTTGATGTTAGTGCCGTTGTTCAACGCCCAGATTGTGCAGAACTCTATGCCTCCACTGAACAGTTAGCTCAGGTTGAACACGAATTTAGTCTATTTATGCAGCAGCCGTCACATCCTCGCTATCAAGCGGCGGCGTGGCAGCTAAGCCAGCCCACTAATGATAATGCCCGCGTGCTACCGCAATTTAACCCGCTGGCGTTGTGGCACCAGGCCCCGGTGACTTTAGCGGTTCTTGTGCTGTGCCTGCTGGTTTACGCTTGGCAACAGGTTGACTGGCGCGGCAGTAGTGGCTTACTGCAGTTGTCTGACCCTGTTCAGTTATGGCGCTGGTTTACGCCAATGCTGCTGCACTTTTCGTTGACGCATTTGGTGTTTAATGTTGCATGGTGGTGGTATTTGGGACGGCAGCTAGAGCAGCGTCAAGGCGCAGTAATACTGCTAAATATCACCTTGTCAGTGGCATTAATCTCAAATGCTATGCAGTATTTTATGGTAGGGCCTCAGTTTGGTGGTTTGTCGGGGGTGGTATACGGTTTATTTGGTTATTTCTGGCTAACAGGCCGGTTAAACCCGGCACAAGGGCTGCAGCTTAGTTCTGGTATGGCTGGGTTTATGTTGCTGTGGTTAGTGCTGGGTTTTATGGATGTACTGTGGATTAGCATGGCTAACTGGGCGCATCTGGGTGGTTTAGTTGCTGGCTTAGGCTGGGCCTGGCTGCTACGGCGTCAGCATGGCCCCAAAACACCGCAAGCTTACTGATAGAAATATTTAGTAAACAGCAAATCTCTTATCATGGCATCGCCCGTTTCTTTTTTCATCGCGGCTTGCAGCTGCTCTAAAATGTCTAGGCGAATTTCTTCCCGGCCGGTTAGCGATTTAATTTTGTCTTCGGACTGCTTACTTACTGTGCCATATATAATGTCCAGTATGAGTGGCTCATGGTGTTCAATAGCTGGCAAAAAACTTTTGTCTTCAAGCATAAGCTCAATTGTCAGGCGAATGTAACCTAAACTGCGTTTATTGCCAGAAATATAGTTAGTAACGATGTCAGGGTCGAAACCGTAGTAGACAATTTCTTTTTGCTCTTCTTGCGCATAAGCTGGCAAGGAAGCGACAAGTAATGACAGTGTTAATAACAGGCTATGCAGTACGGGTTTTAACATAAGTATCACTTTTAGTTGATTAAAATGGGTTACGAAGTAGGATAACCTTAGCGCTATGACCGCTATTTTACCAGTTAACCCGGTTTGCAGTAAGTCGTTTTTCTACCCGGTTAGCAGCTGAAAATGCTCGCTTAAGTTGTTATGATGCCGCCAGACTTTTTTGCAGTTGAATTTATGTTTGTGAGTAAGCCTCTTATTTCTCTTGACGCCAACTGGCAAGACGCGAGTCAGATGCTGCTGCCAGTGACTTTGGCACCTTGGATCCTTGAGCCGGCATCCCTTACCGCCCGGTTACGCCAGTATTGCCAGCAATTTCGCGTGCAGGTGCTGCAAGAGCAACGCAGCGCGCTGCCTGCTTTTTTGCAGCCATTGCTGCCGGGTGTGGCGCAGGCGCAGGTACGTGAAGTCATACTCTGGTGCGATGATCAACCTTGTGTGTATGCCCAGAGCTGGTTGCCTGAGCAAACTATTGCTGTGCTTAAACCACTGGCTGATTTAGGCGAGCGGCCGCTGGGTGATTATATTTTTCAGCATGCAAGCTTGCGCCGCGGTACTATTGAAAGCGCGATGTTGCCGGTGTTACTGCCGGACATTCAGGTTCGGGCTAATTGCCTGGCAAGGCGTTCGACGTTTTTGTTAGAACAACAGCCATTGTTAGTGGCTGAAACGTTTTTGCCAGACATGGAGATGTTGGAGCAACGCAAATGATGACGTTGGCACTGCGTCGCACACATTGGCGCTACTATTGGCAATTAATGCGGTTAGACAAGCCGATAGGCACCTATTTGCTGTTATGGCCAACCTGGTGGGCATTGTGGCTGGCAAGCGAGGGTGTACCATCACTAACGCTGTTACTGGTATTTAGTGTTGGTGTGGTGCTGATGCGGGCAGCCGGTTGCGTGATCAATGATTATGCCGACAGACATTGGGATGGCGCGGTAGAGCGCACTAAACACCGGCCATTGGCTAGCGGTGCAGTAACGTCAGCCGAGGCGCTGCAATTGTTTGTATTGTTGCTGCTACTCAGTGCCAGTTTGTTATTGTTTCTTAACTGGCAAACCATGCTGCTATCGTTGGTGGCAGTATTGTTGGCAGCAGTTTACCCCTTTATGAAGCGCTACACGCATTTACCGCAAGTCGTCTTAGGTGCGGCGTTTAGCTGGGGCATGCCAATGGCATTTATGGCAACCCAGCAGCAGCTTCCTGCGTTATTGTGGGTGTTGTATCTGGCAAATCTGCTATGGACGGTAGCCTATGATACTTACTATGCCTTGGTAGACCGGCCTGACGATATCAAGGTCGGCATAAAATCTACCGCTATTTTGTTTGGGCACTATGCATTGCCCATTATTGTAATGTTGCAGCTATTAACCTTATTGCTACTGGTGTTGGTGGGTTTTCTGGCTCAGTTGCATTGGGTGTACTACGTTAGCGTAGTGGCAGCCTTAGGTTGCTTTGTCTATCAATACCGATTGGCTAGCACCAGCCGCCAGGGCTGTTTTGTTGCCTTTTTACACAATCATTATGTGGGGATGCTGATATTTATGGGTATTGCCTTAAGCTACTTACTTTAAGTTACTTTAAGCTACCTACTTTGAGCGTTACCCTTTGACATCGCTACTAACCAAAAGGATAAACCGCTATGCGTCGTCTGCTGAGCATCTTGTGCATGGTGTTACCGCTGCTAGCCTGCGCCGCTGATTCTGAGTCACTTGAAGTATTTGCATTGGTCCCTTTGCAGATTGGCCCGCATACCATTGAAGTGCAACTGGCCGATACGCCTGAGAAACGTGCACAAGGCTTAATGTATCAGCAAAGTGCTGAACCTGGCATGTTACTGGTTTACTCTCGTCCTACTGCAATGGCATTGTGGATGGCCAATACGGCCATGGCACTGGATGTTGCTTATATAGGCCCGGATTGGACCATCGTTCAATTGGCGCAGCTACAACCGTTTGATGAAACGCCGGTGCCCTCGCCAGGGCCTGTTGTTGCCGCCCTTGAAATGCCGCTAGGGTGGTTTGCCCAACACGGTATTGCAGTAGGGCAGAGTGTCAGACTAAATCCATCAGCGCATTAACGGTCTGCCCTTAGTTTTTTGCTTACGGCATATTGCTACACAGTTAGTGCTGCAACATGTCGTAGAAATGACTAACTTACGCCGGAGTAATAACTAACTTACGCCGCAGCAATAGGAAGTACAGTACCGGCATCAACAGCATTGACACCAAGGGCGCAGCTACCATGCCACCAAGCATGGGCGCGGCAATGCGTTGCATAACCTCATTACCCGTGCCACTGCCGAACATAATAGGTAGCAGACTGACGACAATGGTTAACACTGTCATGGCTTTAGGGCGAACCCGCTGCACTGCACCTTGCATAATGGCTTGCCATAATTGTTGCTCTGTTGTGGGTTGGGCATCTTCTACGGCACGTTTTAAATACAGCAGCATAACAACCGCGAATTCGGCGGCAACACCGCTAAGTGCGATTAAACCTACCGCAACTGCAACGGATAACTGATAATCCAGCATATAAAGCAACCATAAGCTGCCACTCAGTGCAAACGGCAGGGAGATCAATACCAGCAGAACATCTTGCATACGGCCAAAGGTGAGGTACAGCAAGACTACGATAAGCAATAGTGTAAAGGGGATCAGGTGTTGCAGGCGCTCGGTGACACGTTGCAGATATTCATATTGGCCACCGATGCTAACACTAACCTGAGCCGGAAATTGCTGTTTTGACAACAGGTTCTCCAGTTGTTGCAGATAATCGCCCAGCTGGGTCCCGGCGAGTAGATCGATAAAAACCCAGCTGGTTAGGCGGGCGTTTTCAGCGCGGATCATTACCGGGCCATTGCTTACTTTAACGTCTGCCACCTGGCGTAATAAGACAAAGGCCCCATCACGGGTTTGTAGCGGTAAATTGGCGATATCGTCGGGGTGGCTGCGCAAGTCGCGGGCAAAGCGCAGGCTGATATCATAACGTTCTCTGCCTTGAATGCTTTGCGCTACAGCAGCACCACCTAACGCAAAAGCAACATATTGCTGTAATTCAGACAGCGTTAAACCGTAGCGGCCCAACTGCTCAAGATTAGGCGTAATGTTCATGTACAACCCAGCTTCACTGCGCTCTGCAAATACCGAGCGGCTGCCGGGAACTTGCTTAATCTGCTGTTCAAGCTGCTGTGCTACCTCAGACAAGGTGGTTAAATCTGGCCCACTGATACGCACGCCAACCGGGGTGCGTATGCCGGTTGACAGCATATCAATACGGGTTTTTATTGGCGGCAGCCAGGCATTTGTTATACCCGGTAACTGCACTACCGCGTCCAGCTCGGCCACAATGTCATTTAAGCTGTAACCTTCACGCCACTGGCTTTGCGGCTTTAATTTAACACTGGTTTCAAACATGGTTAGCGGCGCCGGGTCGGTGGCTGAGTTGGCGCGTCCGCTTTTACCTAGCACAGTATCTACTTCGGGCACCGTTTTAATCAGCCGGTCGGTTTGCTGCAGCAGTTTAGCCGCGGTTGCCGGGCTTAAACCCGGCACAGTGGTGGGCATATACATTAAATCACCTTCAGCAAAGGCAGGCATAAACTCTGTAGATAAACGTTGCCATGGAAGCAGGCTTGACATAAGCGATATCAACGCAACAAAAATCAGCGTTTTAGGGAACCGTAGGCAAAGTTTAAGGATGGGGGTATACAGTGCGATAAGCAGCCGGCTGATGGGGTTAGCCTGCTCTGAGGGTATTTTACCGCGCAGTAAAAACAGCATAAGTACCGGAATAAGTGTAATAGCCAGTATCGCTGCTGCGGCCATGGCAAAGGTTTTAGTGAAGGCCAGGGGTGCAAATAACCGGCCTTCCTGTGCTTCTAACAAAAATACCGGCATAAAACTGACAGTGATCACCAACAGGGAGAAAAACAATGCCGGGCCAACATCGAGACAAGCTTCAATGATAGTTTGTCTAAATTCACTTGGGCTTAAAATGCGGTTATTGGCCCGCGCTTGCTCAAGTTTCTTATGGCCGTGCTCTACCATAACAATAGCCGCATCCACCAAAGCACCAATGGCAATAGCAATGCCGCCTAAACTCATTACATTGGCGCTGACACCGAGCAATTGCATTAATAATACACTGGCTAGCAGTGCCAGTGGCAAGCTGATAACCGCAATAAGGGCAGAGCGGGCATGCAGTAAAAATACGACACACACCAGCGCTACGGCCGCCATTTCTTCGAGCAACTTAGTACTTAAATTTGCCACCGTATTGTGGATAAGTTCTGATCTATCGTACACGGTAACCAGCTCAACACCATTGGGTAAGCCTGTTTTTAATTGTGCGATTTTGGCTTTTACCGCATCAATGGTTTTAAGGGCGTTTTCGCCATGGCGCATAACAATAATGCCCGCTACAACTTCGCCCTCACCGTTGAGCTCAGCGATACCGCGCCTGGCAGAGGGTACAAGTTGCACTGTGCCAATATCGGCGAGTGTTAATGGGAAATCAGCTTGATTACGCACACCCAGCGGCACGGCGGCTAAATCTTCCAGTGAGCTAATGTAGCTGCCTGCTTGCACCAGTAGCTCTGTTTCGGCCACTTCAATAATGCCGCCACCTTGTTGCTGGTTGTGGCTGTTAATGGCACTAATGACTTGCTGCAATGTAATACTTAGCGCGCGCATTTGGCGTGGATCCAGTTGCAGCTGATAGGTTTTATTCATGCCGCCAACGCTGGCAACTTCCGCTACCCCTGTAACGCTTTGCAGTTCAGGTGTTAAGTAAAATTGCTGCAGACTGGTAAGTTGCTCTAGCGACAGTGTGCCGCTGCGATCTTGTAGTGCATATTGAAATATCCAGCCAACACCGCTGGCATCCGGGCCCAGTGACGCTTTGGTACCTGCGGGTAAATTAACGGTTTGAAGGTATTCCAACACCCGTGAACGCGCCCAGTAGGGGTCGGTGCCATCTTCAAAAATGACGTATAAATAGCTGTCATTTGGCATAGAAAAACTACGTACTGCCTTGGCTTTGGGTACGGCTAAAAGTGCAGTAGATAACGGGTAACTCACTTGTTGTTCAATCGTCTCCGGTGTTTGTCCTGGATAACTGGTTTTTACAATAACCTGCACATCCGATAAATCGGGCAGGGCGTCCAGTTTGATTTGTTGGCTGGCTTGATAGCCAAACAGTGCCAGCGCCACCGTGGTAAGTAACACGAGCAGCGGGTTTTTCACTGACCAGCGGATAATGGCGTTAATCATGGGGCAGTTTCCTAATGCTGGTGGTCAGTGGCAACGGTGCCGCTTAAAGGCAGTTGACTTAAACTGGCTTCGGCGTCGAGTAAAAACTGGCCAGAAATCACAACTTGCTCTTTGGGCTCCAGGCCTGACAGCACTTCAACAAAGCCTTGCGCGCTGGTGCCGGTTTTAATGTGCCTTACGCTAAATGTGTCACCCTGTTTGATAATGACTCTGCTTCGGTATGCTGACTCGCTGCTGCCACTCAGTAACACGGCGTCACGTGGCACGGTAAGGACATCGCGAAGTGCTCCACCATATAGCCGCACGGGTAACAACATATTCGGTTGCAGTAATTGTTGTGCGTTGTCTGTGGTCATGCGTACTTTGCTACTGCGGGTTTGGGGATCAAGGGCCGGATAAATAAAATCGACGGTTGTTTCAATGCCACTGATATGATGCGCCGGAATATCGATTTCTGCTGCCATCCCGGTTTTTAACCAACTTTGCTGTGCCTCTGGCACATCGGCAATTACCCAAACACGGTCCAGGCTGGTTATTTCAATCAAGGTGTCGCCTGGCTTGACATACATGCCGTCACGTACGTTCAACATAGTAACCACGCCGTCCTGATGCGCATACACTGTAATGTGATATTGGCTCTGCCGGCTTTCTTGCAGTTGGGCTATAGCACGATCTGTAAGCCCCAGCAGGCGCAGCCGTGTTTCTGCCCGTTGTAGTAAATTTGCACTGCGTGAGCCATTTTGTGTGCTAACTGACAACGCCTGTAAATAATCATCCTGAGCCACCAATAAATCTGGCGCATAAAAACTAAACAGCTTGTCGCCGGCTTTAACCCGTTGACCTAGTGTGCGCACATACAATTGTTCTATCCATCCTTCGGCACGAATGTGGCTGTGATGAATAGCATCTTCTGGGTAGCGTACCTGGGCAAAGGTTTCTATAAAGCGCCACAGCGTACGTTTCTCGGCCGGGGCTGTGCGTATGGCTAAGGCTTGTTGCATGGCGCCGTTGACGTTAACTTCGGCGTTACCGGGGGGATTTTTCTCCACTAATGTCATGCCGCATATTGGACAGCTACCTGGTGTAGCTTGTTGAATATGTGGGTGCATAGGACAGGCATAAATATGCCCTTTAGGTGATAAAACACGGTCTGACACGGCGGTATCAACAGCCGGAGTAACAGAGTGTGCATGGTCACTATGGTCTTGAGCAGACACAGTGAAAACAGGCTGCAATAGCAGCGAAACAACTAACAGTAATGCGCGCATAATATGTCCTGAAACAAAGAGAAATGGTTGTGGCTAAGCACAACGACATACACTTAACGGTATCAGGCGTTTATAGGTGGGGGAGGTTCGGCAGCGAATAGCCAGTTAGGCAAGCTAAAAGCCTGCATCACTATGCTATTGTTGGGACGAATATAGCGGAATAACTCCGTGCTAAGTAAGGCACTGGTCGCTGCGCAATGTTTTGCACAACAATCGCCTTTACAATGATGTTGTTCCATATCGCAGCAATCATGTTCTTGCGCCATTTCTTGCACTGCTTCTAACAGTAAGGGCGCGGTTTGCTCAGCACTGTGGCAGGGCATTTTTCCTGGGGTTGTATGTTGCTGCTGTGCCACTATCGAATCAGCTAATGTATAAGCATGGGCAGTTTGCACCGTTCCGTCGAAGCCAGAAAGTGCGAGGGTAAACAGTAGTAGGTAACTGAGTACGGTGCGCATGTTCGATATCATAAGCGTTTTATTGAGCGGGGTCTAGTTTGCCATTGATACTGGCATTTTGACGAAACCAGCCCGCAATACTATAGCGAGTATCCTCGGCCGGCAGCACCTCATGTGGAAAGCGTTCGCTTTCAAACAATAACAAACTGCCTGATGTGGGCGAAAACCGGTTTATCAGCTTGTCGTGTTCATCAAACAGGGCTAGCTCTCCGCCCGCAGTGACGGTGTTTAAATAGCTAACGGTGGTAAGTACCCGGTTTGACCTGCCCCGAAATGCATCAATATGCTTTTGGTAATAATCACCGTGCTGGTAACGGGCAAAATGGCATTCAAAATCGAACAATCCGAGAAAACAGCGTCGGTTCAACTGTTGTTGTAACTGTGCCATTAATGCCAGATAGTGCTGTTGTGCAACGCTACGCCCATCAAACCATTGTGTCACATCGCGGCGTATTTGTGTGTCTAGCTTATGTTCGCCCTGTCGTCCAATGCCTGCAGCTGTTAGCAATGATTGATGTTGAACTTCATGCAGCAGGGCAGAGTTGAGTTCTGCGGGTAAAAAATCAGGCAACCAAACCCAGCCCTGTTGATAAAACGCAGTAATAATGGCGTCAAATTGCGGTTCATTATTGGCTGGCATAGATGACGACATAACTGGCCCCGTTGATAATAGCGTTGCTATTGTCGCTGAAAAGCGTACGCCAACAAAGCAGATTTTGTTAAGCTTGCACTCTTCTGTTAATTCAAGCGTAAGGTGAGTCATGTCTGACAGCCGTTATTTTTATGAACCGGGCAAAGGCCATGGTCTGCCACATGATCCTTTTAACGCGTTAGTGGCGCCACGGCCAATTGGCTGGATATCGTCACAAGACAACGATGGACGCTTAAATTTAGCGCCTTACAGTTTTTTCAACGCCTTTAATTACACGCCACCGATTATTGGTTTTGCCAGCACCAGCTACAAAGATACGATACGCAACATTGAGCAAACCGGTGAGTTTTGTTGGAATCTGGTGACTAAGCCTTTAGCTGAGGCGATGAACCAGACCAGTGCAGCTGTTGCTCCAGACGTTGATGAATTTGCCCTGGCGGGATTAACGGCAAAGGCGTCCAGCATAATAAAGGTGCCGCACGTGGCGCAAAGCCCGGTCACCTTTGAATGCAAACTGAGCCAGGTGCTGCAGTTAACTGCAGCCGATGGTAGTAAAATAACGACCTGGATGGTGTTTGGTGAAGTTGTGGGCGTGCATATTGCGCAGCATTTGCTGGTCGATGGTATTTATGACACGGCAGCGGCACAGCCTGTCCTGCGCGGTGGTGGCCCAGCTGATTACTTTGTGGCTGATGCCGCCACGCGGTTTCAGTTGTACCGGCCAAAAGGGTAAAGTATAACGACCCGCATTGCGGGTCGATTGTTGTGCTTCGTTGCGGTTTAAAACTGGTAACTTTGGGTTTTAACTAATAAATCTTTTGCTTTAATTTTGCCACTCATACACTGGTTAATATCCGCCTTTTTTACCACCCAGTAGTAACTGCCTCCGG
>Ga0100394_1004201_pt1 | contig 11745 bp, 13 predicted proteins | sample CryGeymeta201518_FD_81549 | JGI IMG/M metagenome (GOLD analysis project Ga0100394, IMG submission 81549) | Groundwater microbial communities from Crystal Geyser aquifers in Utah, USA - Crystal Geyser metaG 2015-18 | ecosystem: Environmental > Aquatic > Deep subsurface > Groundwater | place: USA... | reverse complement strand
CTGGCCGATGCGAGCCATGCCGACGAACGTCCCGCCAATATCATCATGGCCGCCGCGCAAGGCGCGCAGACCGGCGTCAAGCTGGCGGTCGCGGTCGGTGCGATGGTGCTCGCCTTCGTCGCGCTCGTCGCGCTCGCCAACGGGCTGCTCGGTGCGGTGGGCGGCTGGTTCGGCCAGCCCGACCTCAGTTTCCAGCAGCTCGTCGGCTATGTCTTCCAGCCGGTCATGATGATGCTCAACGTGCCCGCCGATCAAGCCGGCCAGGCGGGCGGCCTGTTCGGCACCAAGCTGGTGCTCAACGAGTTCGTCGCCTTCATCGAACTCGGCACGATCCAGGGCACGCTGTCGCCCTATACGATCGCGGTCGTCACCTTTGCCCTGTGCGGATTCGCCAACTTCAGCTCTATCGCGATCCAGATGGCGGTGACCGGCGGACTTGCCCCCAACCAGCGGCCGATGATCGCCCGGCTCGGCATCCGCGCGCTGATCGCGGGCAGCCTCGCCAACCTGATGTCGGCGGCGCTCGCCGGGATCATCATCTCGACGACGGGAATCACGCCGATCGGGTAGCCGCCTGATCGTCCGATAGTCCCTCGATCAGGCCGCGCCAAGATATGCGGCGGGCGACCCTCCCCAGGCGTTCATGCGGCGATTTCGTAGTGAATCGGCTTGAAGCTGCCGTTGTTCGATTGCAGCGCCGAACAGGCGGTGAGGCCGATGACGAGGTCCATCTTCGCTTCGAACACGATCCGGTCGCCCGCCTTGCTGAGCGGCGGCTCGACGGTGAGTTCGCCGGTGTCGCCATTGACCGGCACGTTCATGAAGCAGTTGAACGCGACGGGGATCATGTCTTCGGTAACGCCATAGGGCGCGAGCGCGGCGGCGAGATTGCCGAAACAGCCGCGGTGCGGATCGGTGTCGCCGTAGATGATGCGAAACGTGTCCTTCGAACACGGCGTCAGCAGGAAATCGTGGCGCCCAACCGTGTCCTCGACGATGTCGAGCATGACGTTGCTGCGGTTCGAATAGAGTCTGTCGCCGGTCGTCAGGTAGATCCTGCTGGCATAATCGAGCGTCCGGCCCGAGCTGATCGCCTCGGCGATATCGTCGCGCGCGAAGGCGAGCAGGTCGGCGACCTGTTCGCCTTTGGGATCGATCACGGTCAGCCGCTGCCCCTTGTCGAGCGTGAAGGCGACGCCCGAGCGGGGCGGGATTTCATGGGCCATCGTCATGTCCTAGGTCTGGTCAGGCGGCGCGGCCGCTGAAGGGGCAGCGCCAGTCGGAACCGACCGCGCGGCCGCTATACTGGCGGGCGGCCGAGACGGTGCCGTGCGGCGCGAGCATCGGATTGGCCGAACCGGCGAGCGCGACGTCGCGATCGATGATCTTGGTGCTGAGGCGATCGTAGAGCCCCGAGGCGCGCAACCGCTCGAACTGGTCGTGCAGGTTGAACACGATGACCGGGTGGGTGAAGCGCCGCGCAGGGCGGCTCGCGGCGGGATGCAGGCCGACGACGAAAAACGCCTCGCCGCCAAAGCTCATCGCGAAATGCGGGTCCTGCGGATCGTGGCTGACACGCGGATCGGGTTCCTGTCCGAGCCACTCGTCCTTGTCGCTGAGCGACTGGAGGCGCTGCCAGAGCAGCCGCTCGAATTCGGCCTCGTCAACGCCTTCGTCGGTATCGAAGACAACGGCTAGCGACTGGAACGGTTCGGGATCGGCGCGATAGGCGGCGGCGAGTTCCATCAGCGAGGGCAGGATCCTGAGATCGTCCCAGCCCGAGCGCATGCTGCGCGCGACGATGATCCGCAGGTTATCGCGGCCCAGCGCCGATTTCGCGCCGACACAGGGGAAGGACGGTTCGCGGATGAAAGTACGGAAGGTCTCGGCGAGCGGATGCGCGCCGTCGTCGGCTGGCTGGATCATGCAAAGGGAAACGCCGCCGGACCGTTTCGGTTGCGAAGCAAAGCCTGCAAATCGGAAATTTTCCGATTCATTTCAATGCTGGCGCCGCGCCCCACCCTGCGGAGACCGCATGGCGATCAGGGCGCGGTGCGGTATTCGGTCGCCTTCGCCAGGATCAGCGCGAAGCGGTCGTCGGCGTCGGTCCAGGTCTCGACCGGCGTCCATTCGCCGGTGCGCAGCAGAAGATTGGCATCGCGGGGCCCGTATTTGTGGCTGTTCTCGGTATGGATCGTTTCGCCCTTCGCCATCGCGAACGGCTGGCCCGCAACTTGGAACGCAACGTCGCGCTGAGCTTCGAGGTGCATTTCGATGCGCGCGAAGCGGTCGTTCCAGCGCGCGAGATGGACGAAGGCGTCCTCGGGGACGGTGCCGGCGAGTTCGCGGTTGATGCGGGTGAGCAAATTGCGGTTGAACGCGGCGGTGACGCCGGCGGCGTCGTCATAGGCGGCCTCGAGCACGGCGACATCCTTGATCCGGTCGATGCCGATGAGCAGCATCGCGCCGCTGTCGGGCCCGCCAAGCGTATCGCGCATCGAGCGCAACAGGTCGACCGCGGTGCGCGCGACCATGTTGCCGATCGTCGAGCCGGGAAAGAAGCCGAGCCGAGCCTGGCCGTCGACTTCGTGCGGCAATGCGACCGGGTTCATGAAGTTCGCTTCGACCGGGATCACCGGCAGGTCGGGAAAGCGCTCGGCGAGGCTGCGCGAGGAATCGCGCAGGAAATCGCCGCTGATGTCGATCGGGACGTACGAGCCGGGGTCGATCGCGGCGAGCAGGTGCGGCGTCTTGACCGAACTGCCCGAACCGAATTCGACGACGCAGCGGCCAGGACCGACCAGCGCCGCGATATCCTTGCCGACCTGTTCGAGCAGGCCGGTTTCGACCCTGGTGGGATAATATTCGGGCTGGCGGGTGATGTCCTCGAACAGCCCGGACCCACGCGTGTCGTAGAACCAGCGCGCGGGGATCGCCTTGTGGCGCTGGGCGAGGCCGGCGAGGACGTCGTCGCGAAACGCAGTGTCGATGCCGTCGCGATCGGCGTCGACGTGTTGCAGGGTTCGGACGATGGACATGGATGCTCCCGGAATCGGATGGGTGTCAGAGGTCTTTGGCGAGGCGCAGGCCGGCGAATTGCCAGCGCTGGTGCGGGTAGAAGAAATTGCGGTAGCTCGCCCGGACATGGCCGCGCGGGGTGGCGCAGCTGCCGCCGCGCAGGACGAACTGGCCGGACATGAACTTGCCGTTATATTCGCCGACCGCGCCGGCGCAGGGTTTGAAGCCGGGATAGGGGCGATAGGCGCTGCCGGTCCATTCCCAGCAGTCACCGAACATCTGGCGCAGGGCAGGAATATCGCCGGATCCGGCGGGCTGCGGCGATGGGCAGGCGGCGCAGTCGAGCTGGTTGCCGGAGACTGGCGAAAGCGCCGCGGCGGCGCTTTCCCACTCGGCCTCGGTCGGCAGGCGAGCGTCCGCCCAGCTGGCAAAGGCATCGGCTTCGTACAGCGAAACATGCGTGACGGGCGCGGCGGGGTCGAGCCGTTGCCAGCCCGCGAGGGTGAACTGCTCCCAGCCGCCACCCTCCTCCGCCTGCCGCCAGTAGAGCGGCGCGGCAACGCCTTCCTCGCGGCCCCACGCCCAGCCGTCGGCGAGCCAGTGGGCGGGATCGGCATAGCCGCCGTCGGCAATGAAATCGCAATATTCGCCGTTGGTGACGAGCCGGTCGGCGAGCGCGTGCGGGGTGAGCAGCACGTCGTGGCGCGGTCCTTCGCAATCGAAGGCGAAACCGCCCTTCGCGCCCTCGCCCCGACCCGCGGCGGCATCAAGGCCGATTGCGACGCGGCCCACCGGGCCCTCGACCCAGTGGATCGGCACGACCTCGTGCGCAGGAGGCGCAGGAGCCGCGTCGAAGATCGCCGGCCCGAGCGGATTGCGCGAGAACAGGTGGAGGATATCGGTGAGGAGCAGCTCCTGGTGCTGCTGCTCGTGATGGAGGCCGAGCGTGACGAGATCGCCCGCGGCATCGGCCAGGCGCGGCATCGCGTCCACCATCGCGGCATCGACATGGTCGCGCCAGGCCAGCACCTTGGCGAGCGCGGGGCGCGTCAGCAGGCCGCGCGCGGCGCGGTCGTGGCGCTCTCCCTCGGCCTCGTAATAGCTGTTGAACAGATAGGGATAGCGATCGTTGAAGAGGCGATAGCCGGGGACGTGGTCGCGCAGCAGGAAGGTTTCGAAGAACCACGTCGTGTGCGCGAGATGCCATTTGGCGGGCGAGGCGTCGGGCATCGATTGCGCGGTGGCGTCGGCGTCGGACAGCGGCGCGGCGAGCGCGCGCGTGAGGTCGCGCACGCCAAGAAAGAAGGCGGCGAGCGCGACCGGATCGGACGGCGCGGCGGCATCGGTACTGGCAGGCTTGGTGGCCATGGCCTCCCCCTCGTCGTTTCGCGTTTCCAACGAAAGCGTACGCGATTTGTTTCGCGCGCGTTAGGGGGGCGGGCGAATTTTGTCGGAAATGCCGCCCGGTCAGCGGCTTGACCATTCGCGCGGATGGCATGACTAGGATATACACGAGAACCGTTCGATGTCCCTGATCCGCCCCGACACGACCAGCTGGTCATTGGGGAAAATGAGCGTGTCGGGCACCGCGCGAATGAAATTCTCCCCTTCGCGCTTCACCCCCACGATCGTCACGTCGTATGGGAGGTGAGTGCTGAAGCGTTGGTCGAGCCCGACGCTAATCACACCTTTGCAGGACGATATCGGCCGGCACGTCGCCGCCGGAAAGCGACAGGCCGTGGATCGACAGCGTATCGTCGTCGCGGATCACGACGCGGCTGCGGCGCGTGAATGACATGTCGGTATCGGTGGAATCCGCCGGATCGGCGCGGATCACATAGATTTCCGTCAGGACATCACCGTCGATCCGCCAGCGACCGGCGCGGCGGCCGCCCTCCAGCGTGCGGTTGGGAAGATAGGCGATCGCGTCGTCTGACGCGCAATCCCGGGCCCATGAGCCCGGCAAGAGATCCTCGATGCTCGTGCCTGGGGCCGGCCGTCGTCCGATCGCATCCCGACAGTCGACTTCCCCGCTTTGCGGGGGGGCGATGCCCCGCCCGCCGTCCGTGCCGGCTTCGGGGGGTCGTCGCTGCTCGAGCGCGACCTCCCGTTTCAGCGCTTCGGCCATCGGTCTGTCGAGCCAGTCGTATCTGGCGATGAGCCGATCGACCGGCTCCCTCGACGCGTGAAAGTACAGGATATCCCGCTCCAGATCGTCGCGGCCCTGCAAATGGGGGAGAATGCCGGCGCGATCGAACACGGCATCTCGCGCGTTCACGCCGGGCAGGTCGGCCACCTGGGTAACCGGTCTTTCCAGCCCTTCGGCCCTGCCCTCGGCATAGGCCGGCGGGTTGCAGGCTATGAGCATTGCGGCGACAAGAAAGGACATCATCGTGCTCCTCGAAGTTCGATCAACGGTCCGCGCGGCGGGAGCCGGGGTCGTTATCCGCTGCCCGGTGGAAAGCCTCCGCGTCCCGGACGCCGGCACCGGCTCACCGGGGATTCTTGCGGAACTGGGTTGCCGCCTCGGTGCGGGGATCGCGATACACTGTGGTCCAGAAGCCTGCATTTTCGCCGAAGCAGGCGTAATTGAACGTCGCGCTGTCGCCCGAATTGGGCTTCACCGCCACCGCCGCCTCGGCCCCGGTCGACGACGTCAGCTGCCCTGCATTATCGTATATGCGGGTGCCGGCATATCGTCGCGTGCGCGCGGCGCAGTCGAATTCGTAAACGCGCCTGAAGACATATCCTGTCGCTTCGCTGACGAAAAGCGACTCGCTGACCGCCTTGCCGCCGTCGCGCCGCGTGGTATCGCGGTTGACGAACCAGGTGAAGCGCTGATCCTTGGTGATATTGAACTTGCGCGCCATCAGCCAGTTGGCCGCAAACGTATCGGGGGCGCGGGGCGGATTCGCGCGCGCCACGGGCGCCACCGGCGTCGGCCTGGCGGGGGGCCGCAGCGCAGGCATCGTCGGTGCTGCCTCTACGACCGCAGGCGAGCGCGCGAGACCCCCCGAAGGCAGCCAGTTGACTATCCGAACGAGCGTGCCTTCGGCCTTATCCTTCGCGATCGCCGCGTCGTAGCTTTCCTGCGATTGGCTCCGGCATCCGCCCAACAGCGGATTTTGACCGCGATACAGGCGCTGGATATAGGCGTTGTAGGCGTCCGACGATTCCTTGTCGGTCGTCATGAAGTCGAGCCGGGTCGCGGGCGCAAACTCGAAGAAGCGTGAATAGACGGCCACTTTGACGACACGATTCATGTCGTCGTTCGACAAATCCCAATAGTTCCCCGGCAAAACCTCGGCCCAGCACGCCCCCACGTATACCTGGGTCTGTGCCGATGCCGGCACCGACGCGATGATCGCAGTCGCCAGCGCCGCAGTTTTGAAAAGGATTCGCGAACTGCACCGCGCTCGCCTGTCTGTCACGATCATCGCCCGCTCCCAATGATGACGCCTATTCTTGTGCTTCCACTCCCGTTCCAAGTATAGTCTATCGGTTACGTACCCGCGCGCAATAGTCAAAATACGCGACACACACTTCCGACACTTCCGGTATTGCAGGTTACCGGCTTTGCCCGGCACCCACAGGAAGTCGCCCTCTTCGCTCGCGTTGACTAGTCTCGTCATGACGAAGAGGTGGTCGGAGAGGCGGTTGAGGTAGTTGAGTGCGGCGGGGTTGAGGCGGCGTGCCTCTCCTGCCGTGACGGCGCTGCGTTCGGCGCGGCGGGCGATCGCCCTGGCCAAAGGCAGCGCGGCGGCGGCGGGGGTAGCAATTTCCAAGCCAGGGGAACATGGCGCCCGCCAAACGTTTTCCTACGATGGATAGCCCGCTTTTCGGCTTTGCGCCGTATCACCTCCTCCTCGCCGGCTGCGGCCTCGTCATCGTCGCGGCGTACTGGTTGCCGCGCTTCGTCAAGGGGCGCGAGCCCGCCGCGTCGGGCCTGCTCATCGTCGGCGGGCTCGCGGTGTTCGGGGTGCTGCCCGGCGTGCCCGAGGCGATCAGCCCGCTCGACCGGCCCCGATTGTGGGAAGCGGCGGCCGAATTCGCGGTCATCATTGCCCTGTTCGGTACCGGCATCCGCATCGACCGCGTCCGCGGCAAGGGGTTGTGGAGCCCGACGGTGCGGCTGCTGGCGATCGCGATGCCGGCGTGCATCATCGCCGTTGTACTGGTCGGGGCGGCGGCGGGGTTGACGCTGGCGGGCGCGGTGCTGCTCGCCGCGGTGCTCGCCCCGACCGATCCGGTGCTGGCGGCCGACGTCCAGGTCGGCCCGCCGCTCGAGGGCGGCGAGCATCCGATCCGGTTCGCGCTGACGACCGAGGCGGGGCTCAACGACGGGCTCGCCTTTCCCTTCGTCTATCTCGCGATCTTCATCGTCGGCGCGAGCGGCGGGGCGGGCGCGTGGCTGGGCGAATGGTTCGGTTTCTACCTCGTCTACAAGGTCGCGGTCGGCGCGGCGGCGGGGGCGGCGGCGGGGTGGCTCCTAAGCAAGGTCCTGTTCGGCCTGCCGCGCGGCAATTCGCTGGCCGACAGCGGATCGGGGGTGATCGCGCTGGCGGGCGTGTTGCTGACCTATGGGGCGACCGAGCTGATCGAGGGCTATGGCTTCATCGCGGCGTTCGTGATGGGGCTGGCGCTGCGCCGCGAGGAGGCGGGTCACGAATATCACGGCCGGCTGCACAATTTTTCCGACGCGCTCGAACAGGCGGTAACGGCGATATTGCTCGTCATGCTGGGCGGCGCGATCCCCGCGCTGTTGCCTTATCTCGACTGGCGCCACGCGATCCTCGGTTGCGCGCTGATCTTCGTCATCCGGCCGGCGAGCGGGATGATCGCGCTGATCGGCACGTCGCTGTCGACCAAGCAGCGCGCCGTCGTCGCCTTTTACGGCGTGCGCGGGATCGGGTCGATCTATTACCTCGCTTATGCCGGCGGAAAGCTTGAGCTTGTCGACGAAGGGGCGCTGTGGGCGACGGTGGTGTTCACCATATTGCTGTCGACGATCGTCCACGGATTCAGCGCCGGCAGCGTCGTCGTCGCCGCGACCGAGGAGGGCGATGGCAAAGCCGCCTAGCCACGCGGTCGGCGGGTCGGCCGGCTACCGACTTCCCCCCGGCACCCACAGCACGTCGCCGCCCGCGCCTGCATTAACCACCCTCGTCATGACGAAGAGGTGATCCGACAGGCGGTTGAGGTAGGTGAGCGCGGCGGGGTTGAGCGCGCGCGCTTCGCCGGCGGCGACGGCGGTGCGTTCGGCGCGGCGCGCGATCGCCCTTGCCAAATGCAGCGCGGCCGCCGCCGGGGCGCCGCCGGGGAGGATGAAGCTCTTGAGCGGCGCCAGCCCCTCGTTCATCGCGTCGATCTCCCGCTCGAGCCGGGCGACCTGCGCGGCGGTGACGCGCAGGACCATGTCCGACGGGGCGAAGTCGGTGCCGTCGGCGTCGCTCGCGGGCGTGGCGAGGTCGGCGCCGAGATCGAACAGGTCGTTCTGGATCGCCGCGAGCCGTGCCGCGAGCGCGGCGTCGGCGGCCGCATCGAGCGCGGCGCCATTGAGGGCAGCCAGCGCCAGGCCGATCGCGCTGTTCGCTTCGTCGACGTCGCCGATCGCGGCGATCAGCGGGTCGGCCTTCGACGCGCGCGAGCCGTCGACGAGGCCGGTGGTGCCGGCGTCGCCGGTGCGGGTGTAGATCCGATTGAGCTTTACCATGCGCGGGAGAGTCGCCGGGTTGGGGGCGTGCGTCAATGGGGGTTCGATTGCGCGCGCGGCGTCCGGCGGAGCGATCACTCCATTCCTGCCCCTGCCCGATCGAGGGCGGGAGCCGGCGAAATCAGTTGGCGGCGGCGAAGAGGCTGAGCACGACAAGCAACAGGACGGCGATCGCCTGCCATTTGACGCGCGCGAACATCATCCGGTTCTGCATCGCGTGCATCTCGCTGGTGCCGGCGCCCGGTTCGTTCCCGCCCTTCAGATCGGCCTCGGTCGTCTTCAGAAACGTGACGAGGCCGCGGATGAGGGCGAAGAGGACGCCGCCCATGGCGACGACGATGGCGATGACGATGACGATGCTCATGCCTGCTATCTAGGGATTGCCGAGCGAATATCCAGCAGGAAAGCGGCCCGCGTGCAAATCGGCGGCGAGGCGGGGTCCGTCGCCGCCCGCATCTCGCAGCGCGGCGAGGGCGGCGGCGCGGTCGCGTTTTGCAAGGCGCCTGCCGTCGGGGCCGAGGACGAGCGGGTGGTGCGCGTAGCGCGGGCTCGGCAGGTCGAGCAGCGCCTGCAGCAGCCGCTGGACGTGCGTCGCATCGACGAGGTCGGCGCCGCGCACGACGAGGGTGATGCCGAGATCGGCGTCGTCGACGACATTGGCGAGGTGATAGCTCGACGGCGCGTCCCTGCGCGCGAGGACGATGTCGCCGCCGGCGAGCGGAGCGGCGGCGACGGTGCCGAGCGCGGCGTCGTGCCAGGCGAGCGGGCCGGTGCGCGCGACGGCGGCGGCGACATCGAGCCGCCAGCAATGCGGCTCGGTCGCGGCGCGGGCGGCCGCGGCGGCGGGATCGATGCCGCGGCAGGTGCCGGGATAGCGGCTGGCGGCGGGACCGTGCGGGGCGCTGGCGCTGGCGGCGATCTCCGCGGCGATCGCGGCGCGGGTGCAAAAGCAGCGATAGGCAAGGCCCATAGCGGCGAGCCGGCCGAGCGCGGCGTCGTAGCGGGCGAGGCGGTGCGACTGGAAGACGGGATCGCCGTCCCAGTCGAGCCCGAGCCAGGCGAGATCGGCGAGGATCGAGGCGACATGTTCGCGGCGCGAGCGCGCGGCATCGATGTCGTCGATGCGCAGGATCATGCGCCCGCCCCCGCCGCCGACATCGCCGTACGCGGCGTCGTGCGCCATGATCGCGGCATAGCCATGACCGAGATGGAGCGGCCCCGACGGGCTGGGGGCGAAGCGGGTCACGGGGGCCGGGATGGCGGATGCGGGCGGCGTCATGATGCGGGCATAATCGCATATCGTGGGCGGGCATAGCCGGCGCGACCGCAAGATGTTGATATTCGCCTTGACGTCATTGCCAGCTTCGCTTGTAATGACGCGGTCATGCTTCGGCGCGACAGCGTCGCCCAGGCATCGGCTTGGGGGAGACGCGTCGAACCATGTTCCATCCTGACCTCAATCGGCACCCCGACCAGTGCCCGGCGCTCGTGCTCAACGCCGATTACACGCCGCTGAGCTATTATCCGCTCAGCCTGTGGCCGTGGCAGACGGCGATCAAATCGGTGTTCCTTGACCGCGTCATCGTCGTCGAAAGCTATGCGCGCGAGGTCCACAGCCCCAGCTGGACGATGAAGATCCCGTCGGTCATCGCGCTGAGGCAATATGTCAAACCGTCGGAATATCCCGCCTTCACGCGCTTCAACGTGTTCCTGCGCGACAAGTTCGCGTGCCAATATTGCGGGTCGGGGCGCGAGCTGACCTTCGATCACGTCGTCCCGCGCCGCCAGGGCGGACGCACGACGTGGCAGAACGTGACGACCGCGTGCGCGCCGTGCAATTTCCGCAAGGGCGGACGCACGCCCAAGGAAGCGCACATGCCGCTCCACCTCGAGCCGATCCGCCCGACCAGCTGGCAATTGCAGGACCAGGGCCGCGCGTTTCCGCCGAACTATCTGCACGATAGCTGGCAGGACTGGCTCTATTGGGACGTCGAGCTCGAGGCGTAGTCTTCCACCTTCGGGCGGATGCGGCACCGGCGCGAAGGGCCCCGCTTTAGCGGACCCGGCTCGCCGCATTCACCGCCTATTTCGCCTCGCGGATGGTGAGGTCGCCGGTGCTCGTCTTGCCGGCATCGGCGATGGCGAGGGTGAAGCGGTCGCCGTCGTCGGTGGTTCCCGAGAAATTGCCGCCCTTGCGCGTGTAGGTGACGGCCTTGTCCTTCATCGCGCCTTCGTAATAGTCGGCGACGCTGGCGGCGCTGGCGGGAAAGGTCATGCCGACGCGGACGAGCGCCTTTTCGCTGCCCGAGTTCTTGCCGGCGTCGATGTTAAAACTCTTGAGCCGGGTGCCGGGATACATAGCGACGCCGCCGATATCGACGTCGTCGGCCTTGATGTCGAGATTGGGCACCTTGACGTCGAGGTCGATCCCGGGGAGCTTGAGGTTGACGCGGCTGTTGTCGCTGCCGTCGGATTTGACCCGGACTCCCGAATCGCCGTCGCCGAGGTTGATCGCGATGTCGGTCGAGTCTTCGGATTTCGTTCCCTTGGCAGCGACCTCGTCGGCATCGTCGCTGGTCAGGCTGCAACCCGACGCGAGCGTGGCGAAAGCAAGCGCGGAAGCGAGAATATGGGCACGCATGGCAGGCTCCTCAATAGGTGAGCTATGTATATAATACACTGGTGGCGGGCGTCAAGAGTCCCCGGTGCGATCAGGCGCCGATGCTCGTCCTGACATCGGCCCCGACGAGACCGCCGTCGACGGTCAGCGTTTCGCCGATGACATAGTCGCCCGCGCGGCTGGCGAGGTAGATCGCCGCGCCTGCCATGTCCTCGGCCTCGCCGATACGCCTGGCGGGAATCGCCTGCGCGACCGCATCGCCATGGTCACGCGCCGCCTTGTTCATGTCGCTGGCAAAGGCGCCCGGCGCGATCGCGGTGACGTTGATATGGTCCTTGACCATCCGCGCGGCCATCCGTTTTGTGAGCCACAGGATCGCGGCCTTCGAAGCGTG